>MTKW01026227.1_pt1 | contig 10358 bp, 6 predicted proteins | sample 1042761 | NCBI WGS metagenome assembly MTKW01 (sample SAMN06205366, study PRJNA360243) | anaerobic digester metagenome | biome: Wastewater treatment plant; feature: Anaerobic digester sludge; material: sludge; isolation source: anaerobic digester fed with sludge from wastewater treatment plant ...
CGTGGAGAACGTCCACTTGTCTACTTCCGGCTCACCGTAGAGCTCGGTATAGCCTTCGACCAGCGCCTTGGTCTGCGGCGCATCTTCCGGAATGACCCAGGTCGGGAAGTAGCACTCTTGCTCAAACACTTCACCGGTCCAGGACGGACGGCTGTAGTCGTACATCGAGACGACCGCGTCGTACTTCTTGACGGACGGCAGAGCGCGGATCTCTTCCAGCGCGGATTCCCACGTCTCGCCATCGGTCAGACGACGGTCGAGCGAGATGGCGCAGCTGTCGGCGACGGCGCAGCGGGACGGCGACGTGAAGAAAATCTCGGACGTCGTGACGGTGCCCTTGCCGAGGAAGTCGTCGTGCTTCAGTTTCGGGTTCAGATCACGGATCTCTTGCAGGATGTCCGCCATCTTGTAGATCGCGTTGTCGCCTCTCTCCGGTGCGGAACCGTGCGAGGACACGCCCTTGACGTCAACTCTGATCTCCATACGACCTCTGTGGCCGCGATAGATCTTGTTGTTCGTCGGTTCGGTCGACACGACAAACTCCGGACGGATCTTTTCTCTTTCGATGATGTAGAGCCAGCACATGCCGTCGCAGTCTTCTTCCTGCACGGAGCCGACGACCATCAGTTTGAAGCCTTCCGGAATCAAGCCGAGATCTTTCATGATCTTGCCGCCGTAGACAGCAGACACCATGCCGCCGAGCTGGTCGGAGCCACCGCGGCCGCCGATCACTTCGTCATCTTCAAAGCCTTCGTACGGGTCGAATTCCCAGTTCGCCAGGTTGCCGATACCGACGTTGTCGATATGCGCGTCGAGCGCGATGATGCGGTCACCGTCGCCGATCCAACCATAGACGTTGCCGAGGCCGTCGAATTCCGCTTTATCATAGCCGAGCTTTTCCATCTCCGCTTTGATGTGACGGGCTTTTTTCTCTTCCTCACAGCTCTCGCCGGGAAGCGCGATCAGTTCACGCAGGAACCGGGACATATCGGCGCGATAACCTTCGGCCGCCTCTTTAATTTTTTTGTAATCGAGTTGAATGGTCTGTGACATATATATCTCCTTCAATTATTGTCTTTTAATTTTTATTACAGTCTGAGCATGCGCTGTTTGCCGTCGCGCTCAAGCTTCTCAAGCGCACCGGCCGGATCTTTCATCTTCTGCATGAAGATCATGGCGGCGATGATGTAAGGTTTGTAGCTCGCTTCTTTGTAAAGCGGCACACGGTAGCGGTCGAAGACCGACGCGTCGACTTCACCTTCAGCCGTCGAAACGCCCGTGATGTCAGCCGGCAGACAGTGCATGTAGAGGGCTTTTTTGTCGCGCGTCACGGACATCATGTCCTCGGTGCAGGCCCAGTCTTTGTACTCGGCGTTTTGCTTCAGAAGCTCTTGCTCGAGCGCATTGATGCCTTCCTGATCGCCGTCGGCGTACAGATTCGTACGTTTTTCCATCGCGGCGAACGGCGCCCAGCTCTTCGGGTAGACGATGTCGGCGTCCTGGAACGCTTCTTTCATACTGTTCGACTTGGTGAAGCTGCCGCCGTATTCCTTGGCATGCTTCTTACCGACTTCTTCGACGTCGCTCATGATCTCGTATCCTTCCGGATGCGCCAGATGGACGTCCATGCCGAAGCGGGTCATCAGGCCGACGATGCCCTGCGGCACCGACAGCGGTTTACCGTAGGACGGCGAATACGCCCAGGTCATCGCGATTTTCTTACCCTTCAGGTTCTCGACGCCGCCGAAGTGGTGGATCAGGTGGAGCATGTCGGCCATCGACTGGGTCGGATGGTCGATATCGCACTGCAGGTTGACCAGGGTCGGACGCTGTTCGAGAACGCCGTCTTTATACCCTTCGTTGACGAACTTCGAGAAGTCTTTCATGTAGGTGTGGCCTTTGCCGATGTACATGTCGTCTCTGATACCGATGACATCAGCCATGAAAGAAATCATGTTGGCCGTCTCTTTGACCGTTTCACCGTGGGCGACCTGCGAGACACTCTCGTCGAAGTCCTGTACGGTGAGGCCGAGCAGATTACATGCGGACACAAACGAGAAACGTGTACGTGTCGACATGTCGCGGAAAATGGAAATACCGAGACCGGAATCGAAGATGCGGCTCGAGATATTCTTCTCTCTCAGATCGCGCAGCGCGTCCGCCACCGTGAAGATCGCATCGAGTTCATCTCTGGTCTTATCCCAGGTCAGGAAAAAATCATCGCCGAACAGCGATGAGGCTTCCAGTTTTCTCAGTTTTTCAGTCCATTGGCTCATGTCTTACCTCCTTTGTAAGGCAAAAAATTGTTAAGTTTTTTTCAATGTTTAGCTGTTTTGCCAAGGACAGAAGGCGAAAGAAACCGCAACCTTGGCGCTTGTCACCATGATATCACGCGTAGAGGCGGAGCGGCATTGTAAGTTTATACAAAGTGACGTCCTGAGCGACGTTTCAGCGTTTTCTCAGGCAAAATAAGTTGATCGGTAAAGCTTTTATTGTGCGCGAAATGCACGCGACATACGAGACGATCAGACCGTATCGTCTTCTTTCTTCTCTTTCATCGCTTCTCTTTTTTCAATCGTTTCGACCATCATCTTGTACGTCTCCTCATCGATCCTATATTTCCAGGCATAGACGAGGAAACCGGCAACGATGAGGATCAATGGTACGATCAGCATCGCCGTCTTGAAAAGCGCCGCTCCCTGCGGCGTGATATCGGCCGGACTCTTCGCATTTTTTACGCCGCTGTAGACGACCGTCAGACCGACGATGCCGGATGAGACGGCACCGCCGATCTTATTGATCAGGGGCTGCAAAGAGAGGGTGACCGAGTCGTTCCTGCGACCGAGTTTGTACTGACCGTATTCGACGCAGTCGGAGATAAACATCAACATGATCAGCTGGATAAAGGCCTGACCGATAAACAGCAAGACGCCTGCGATGCCGATCTGGAGCATCGATGTCGTCGCCGGATAGAAGATCAGGTAACCGGCGACGACCAGAATCGTCGCCGCCAAATAAAGCTGTTTCCTGGTAAAGCGTTTGGAAAAGAGCGGGAAAACGGCGAGCGCCGAGATCTGTGAGACGCCCAGGACAGCGGCAAATACCGAGTACATATCCTTGTCGCCAAAGATGAACTCGAAGTAATAGAGACCGAAGCTGGTCGTCGTCACATATCCGATCATGAAAAGAGCCATCGCCACCGTCGTCCACAGCAACTGGTCGTTTTTCACGATCGTCTGATAGAGATCGCGCAGTGAGGTCGGTTCATCGAGCTCGACCTGGATCTTCTCTTCCTTGACAAAGATCAGCATGATCAGCTGGAAGACGAGCATGAAGACGACTAAAATACCGGCGAGCAGCGTATACGCCTTTTGCTCGTTACCGACCAACTGAGTCAATTTATCGGTGATCGGTACGAAACCGACGATCAGAGCGAACATTCCGACATTGGCGCAGATCCTCGCGATCGAGCCGATCTTCTCTCTCTCTTTTTGATCTCGCGACAACGCCGGCAGCATCGACCAGTACGCAATGTCATTAGCCGTAAAGGCTACCTCCCAGAGCAGGTAGATGACGGCAAAGGCAAGAATAAAACCGGTACCGTCAAGCCCGAGATCGACAAACAGCAACACGGTGAAAATACCGGAGACGAGGGCACCGGATGCGATCCACGGTTTGAATTTACCGAAAACGGAGGTCGTGTTATCGACGATCATGCCCATAAACGGATCGTTCACGGCATCGAACACACGCATGATCATGAACACGATCGCCAGCGCCACCATCGTCTTATCCGACAGCGATAGAACGTTCGTCAGGTAGTAGATCAGGTAGGTCGAGATCATGGTATAGACCATGTCCCGGCCGATCGTACCGATACCGAAGAAGATCATGTTCTTCCGATTCTGCTTCTCGCTCCGTGCCGATAACTGATTTTTCATACGTACCTCCACATCTTATAGCGAATCGAGCGGCATCACCGTATAAAGGCTGCTGCCGAAATCACCGAGCATCCGTACCTCTTCGTTGTAGTAGCTTCCGAGGAATTGGTTTTTTAACAACATGCCGTTTTGCAGCATCTTACCGCTCGCTTCATAGCGCTCAACGGCATCTTGCAGACTGTATCGCTTATTCAGTTGGGCAAAAGCAAAGCCCCTGGGATTGATCTTGACCGGTAAGGCGTGCTTGATCAGTTCACCAAAACGCTCCAGAAAGAGACGCTGCGGCTTGGTCTCGATAACGTAAAAACGGTCCGGCTCGAGCCCCGTGACGCTGAGGCGGTCAAACGGCTCGAGCGCCATACCGAGCGTTTGAAAGAGCCCGATGACCGCGCGATCATCACGTACTGTCTGCCAGATGACTTTGTTTTTCTTCACCGCTTTCTGTCTCGAAAAGCGTCCGAATTGAAAGAGCTCGCGGTGCGCCTTGTAAAACTCGATCTGGTCACGGATCTCCTTGATCTCGAGAGGACCGAGCAGATCGAGATCGAGTTCATAACCGAGCACGCCGAACGAGGCGACATTGAATCTGGTCGACAGCGGCGTCGTTCGAAACGTCGCCTGATGCGGACTCGACGACACATGGTTCGAGATCGCCGAAGGCGGGTAGAAATAGCTTAGCCCCTCCTGAATCTTCAATCGTTCGATCGGGTCCGTATCATCCGAAGACCAGATCAAGGAGGCAAAAGAGAGCATGCCGAGATCAAACCGGTTGCCGCCGGAGCTGCACATCTCGAGCATCAGATGCGGACGCGGCGTAAAGACGCGGCGCAACACATCATACAGACCCAACACATACTGATGGTAGACGTCCTCCTGCGAGCCCAGCACGCGGCTGTAGACGTCAGAGAGGTTTCGATTCATGTCCCACTTCACATACGTGATCGGCAACGCGTCAAACAGCTCCGACAGACTTTTTACGAGATAATCTCGCACCTCGGGATTACAAAGATCGAGCACGAGCTGATGCCTGCCGGTCGCAGGCGTTCTGCCCGGTTCGGCCAGGACATATTCAGGGTGCGCCCGATAGAGATCGCTGTCCTCGCTGATCATCTCCGGTTCAACCCAGATACCGGCTTCAAGCCCGAGCCCGGTGATTTTGTCATAAAACGGCGCTAAGCCACGTGGAAACTTCTTTTTATTTACGTGATAGTCACCGAGACTTCGCTTATCATCGTCTCTACTGCCAAACCAGCCATCGTCCAGCATAAACAGTTCACAGCCGAGCGATTTCGCCCGCTTTGCCAAACTGAGAAGTTTCTTTTCCGTGAAATCGAAAAAGGTCGCTTCCCAGTTGTTATATACGATGGGACGCGGCTTTTCGCGGAACGCAAAAGGCATCAGTCGGGCGTTGATAAAATCATGGAAGTTCTGCGATACACCGTTGTCGAAATTGTCGCTGAACGTGGCGATGCATAGCGGCACCGTAAATGACTCCCCGGCAGACAATGTCTTTTTAAAACGTGACGGGTGAAGGCCCTGCTGAACCCGGCAAAGATTCATCGAATTCAAGGAGACACTCGTGTAGTGATTGCCGGAATAGATGATATTCAGACCGTAGGCATAACCGCTTTCGTCCCCGGCGAGTAGCATCAGTCCGGGATTATGCTGATTCGAGCTGGTACCGGTCTCGGCTCCGCTCGAAAACGTCCCGACTGTGAGCGGTGCGACAGAGACATGCGCTTCTTTGCCCCAGAGTCCGTGCAGAGTGAGATGTGAAAAGGCACGGTTCGGCAAATCGAGCATGAAGCTCATCTGTTTTAAGATGCGAAAAGGCTCCGTGCCGAGATTGACGACACGCGTCGTCCGCACGATCACATCGAAATCGGAGTAGACGAGATAGATTAGGTCGACGGCAATTAGACTGAATTCATCAACAAGGCGGATCAACAGCGTCTCCGCGCCTTCCTGATCCGGTGCAGGCAGACCGAGCGATAAAAAATCGATTGACAGATCACCGGGAATATCACCTTCTTCGGATACCGGCTCACTATTTCGATAATGGCGATATCCGGCATAGCTCAGATCGACGTTAAACCTGCCGTCTGGCCACTCGATCTCTAATGGGCTTTCCCTGAAATCACCCTTGCCGAAAGACGAATACTCCAAAAGCAGATGGTCGAGGCTGTAAAGTCGATCTTCCGGATCGATCAGGAGACCGCTCAATTCCTGGGTATATTTCAAACGCAAAGGTGTCGGGTCTTGTATCGGCAGCAGAGGGCCGTAATGCAGATGCCTTAAATGGCCGTGCTCGGTCAATTCGAACCAATACGAACTGCGGCGCATCTGGAGGTAAAACGTCTTGTCGCGGATCTCGATCATGGGCGATCCGGGCGATCAAGTGGCTTTTCCGCCGTGTTGTATTTTTGGGGGATCACGTATCGTTCATACGCGTCTTTCGTTAAGCCGTGGTTTTCGATCAGGTCTTGGTAGAAGTAACCGCTCTCTTTGATCGTCCGGACCTGTGTCTCGTAATCGCAATGGATGATACCGAAGCGCGCGCTTTCGCCTTCTTTCCACTCAAAATTATCGATAAAGCACCAGTGATAGTAACGCTCGATCGGCAATGTTGACTTCGTGACGACACTCAAATGATCGGCGATATAGCGTGAGCGGAATCGATCTTCATTGTCACACGTACCATTTTCTGTGATCCAGATCGGCAGCTCGATCATCTCGTAGCATTGTTCGCAACACTCGATCAGACCGTTCGCATAGATCTCCCAGTCCAAATCATTGATCGGCAGCCCCTCCGGTGTGACATCTTTTATCCCGTAAAGATGGCCTCTCGTGTAGTAATTGATCGCGATGAAATCGACGTAGCGTCCCTTCGGATAGCGTCCCGGATTTTTGAAGGGGAATGTGAATGTTCCGTTAAAACACGCCTTGGCCAGCCCGTCCTGAAATAAGAAGCGGTGGATTTTCACCGATAACCGGTTGAACCACGTGTCTTTACCGGGGTGGAAGACACGCATATGGTGGGCGAACGAGACACGGGTGACCGTCCATCCCTTTTCTTTTCGTACACGGTGAATTAACTGATACGAGGCGAGATGCGCCTCGATGAACACATTCATCACACGGAGCGTCGTAAAAAAGCGTCGTTTCTCGGGCGGCCACTCCCCGAACAGGTAGCTGTTTACGGCGTAGACATTCGGTTCATTGAGCGTCACATAGTCCTGGCACAGATCGCCGAACGCTTCGAGACAACGTTCAATAAAGCGCAGGAAATAGGTGATATTCTCCCGTTTCGTAAAGCTCCCCTTCTCTTCAAACCACATCGGATGGCTGAAATGATAGAACGTGATCAGCGGTGAGATGCCAAGTGATTTCAAGTGCGTCAACTCATCACGGTAATGGTTGAGAGCGGCTTCGGAAAACTCGCCTTCCTTAGGCTCCACCCTGGCCCATTCAATCGACATGCGATAATCCCGGATACCGAGAGACGCCAGCAGTTCGGCATCTTCTTTGACGTGCAGATAATGCTGGTTCGCCCGATTGACGTTACTTTTGTCCTTGATCTTACCGGCATCCGAAAACCAGTTCCAGTTCGAACCGACATCGCCGCCTTCGATCTGCGTCGAAGCCGTCGCGACACCTAGACGAAATCCCCCTTTAAACGAAAAGACCATACGCGCTTCTCCACACCTGGATCCTACATATCACCATCGATACATATCGGTACATCCATTGTACCTGAAACGACACGAGGAACTCGGAGCTTATCTACTCGCCTGTCGGATCACCTGTCGGAAATCGGGTAGGAGGCTGTCCGTTAATCGGCCAGCCGTCCTCCCACACCACTGTACGTACCNNCCTGCTTTAGCCAGCAATTTGTCGGGGATGGCGCGAGTCATAATCCAGCTACCAGCCACACGCCAATAGCCAAGGCGACAGTTCGCCCATTGCCATGCTCGCCACGCATGTATCCCACAATCAGGATCGGTAATTGATCGTTAAGATGTAGCGCAGCTGCGTCGATCGATGCCTGATGTCTCAGATACCAGGCATTGTCACCAACTCCAAAGATGGCACTACCGGTAGCGAGCGCTTCTTCATCACTCAAATTTAGAAGATTGTCAGCTCGTGTCGTCTCCGCCTGAACAAAACCTCTGATTCGTTCGGCTTCCTTCAGATCTCCGTCTGCTTCGAGCTGCTCGGCAAAGGCCAGATTCTGATCCGCACTGATCTCCCACAGTTTGCGTGGACTTCCTGCCAAGATCACGTATCCATCAGGCTTCACACCTTCCAATCCGATATAGGAAGCGATCATGCCGCCCATGCTGTGACCGAGCAAAAATATCGGTCTACCCTCCAACTCCGGTGTCTCCTGCAAAAGTAAAAGCGCAGCCCGGGCGTCATTGACCGTCTCATCGTCCACCGTCAATGACTGAAAGTGTGGCTCTTCCATCATCTGACGGGCATAAACATGCGTCCGTTTTTCGTAACGAAGCACGGCGATTCCATGGGTTGCCAAACCGTATGCCAGATCGCGAAACGGTTTGTTCGCACCGACCGTGCTATCCATATCGAGCGGGCCCGAACCGTGTACCAGAAGGATGCCTGCCCAAGGATCATCAGGTAGAGTCAGCCGCCCCTGAAGCGGATATCCTTCTGCGGCATTGACGATTACTTCCTTTTCCGTCACGCCATCCGGCAACGGCAGCGACTCGACTGCGATCTGTCCCGGCTTAATGAACAAACCGGCAACCTGTCCGGCCTCATTGAACGACGTCGTCTGAATCATGTTCAGGCGTGAAAAGCGAAGCGTCAGCTCAACGACCTGATAAGTGTCGACGGTCGACAGCCGATACTCGCCGAACCCCTCGAAGTCGCCGGCCACTGATGTGACCTGAGGCCAGAGCGACGCGATTTTTCCTTGAAGCGCCGTTTTCATCTGGTCATCCATCAAGGCCAGGGCAGCGTCTTCATCACCGTCGATCAGAAACGCCGTGATCTCTTTTGCCACGACTAGCGGATTCGTCTCGTCAGCAACCATTCCCACTGCCTGCACTACACTCGTCAGGAACAAAACACTGATAAGTAAAGCTAACCATACTCTCTTTTTCATCGTTTCATCTCGCTTCTCTAACCTCTCGCTTTCCTAAAGAAATATTACGCCATAGAGATTGTGCGCGTCACTTTTTTCCTTACGTGTAGAATAAGTTCATGCTTGGTCAGACGATCCTGGACATCGAATACAAAAATCCGGGGACACCACTGTCCCTCGATCTTTACCTGCCGACAAATCCGGCTTTTCATCCTTTTCCTGTAGTCGTCTTCTACCACGGCGGCGGTTTTGTCGGAGGTGACAAGAAGCACATCCGGCTCGGCACCACCGAGCACACCATGATGATGTTGAGAGACGCCGGTTTTGCCGTCGCCTCCGTGCAATATCGTTTTTTGGACGGTGATAACTTATTTCCGGTGAACATCACCGATGCAAAAGACGCGATCCGCTTTCTCAAAGCCAACGCGTCCGACTACGATCTCGATCCGACGCGCATCGCGACCTGGGGATCATCGGCCGGTGCCAGTCTCGCTCTGGCGGCCGCCTATCTCAAAACGGATCAGAGCCCACCCGATGTCAAAGGTGACGAAGACTTGAAGATCTTTGCTGTCGTGAACATCAATGCGGCGACGGATCTCGTTCGCTCATTAGATGTTCATCTGTTGGACGATGAGTTTTCACAGTATTTTCGTGAGCATCTCAACACCTTTTGCGGCGAAGAGAATCCCGAGATGCTGACGCGCGCCGTCAGTCCCATCCATCTCGTGTCGTCGCTGTCTCCGCCGACATTGACTATGCACGGTGTGAAAGACAACATCGTCGATGTCTCGGAATCAAAAAGACTGCACGAGACCCTACTCGCAAAAGGTGTCTCGTCCGAGCTATACCTCTTGCCGAAAGCCGGACACAGCCTGCTTCCCGTCAAGCCGGAAGAAGCAGAGGAAATCAGCCGACGTACGGTCGATTTCCTCCTCAAACATCTGCCCTGATTATGCCTTCGGCACGACCTCGCCGGGTCGATCGATATCGCTCATTTCGCGGTCGCTCGCTTCGAACCAGGCCGTATCGTCTTCATGCTCCAGGGCGACGAGTCGGCCCCCTTGATCTTTCGTCAGCTGTCTCAGCTCTGCGTAGTACTTTTTATCGAAAGAGACGGGGTTTCCCATTCCTTTCGGACTTCTCGCCGAGAGAATGCCTTTTTCTTCAACCTTTGCCCGATCGAGGAATGCTCTGATCGTCTCATACGTCAGATACGGCTGGTCTGCCGTGAAGAAGACACCGGCTTCCTCCCGATCTTGCTCTCTGCCTTCGAGCGACAGGATAATCGTTTTCGAGATGCCGTCTTGCGG
>MTKW01005926.1_pt1 | contig 10357 bp, 8 predicted proteins | sample 1042761 | NCBI WGS metagenome assembly MTKW01 (sample SAMN06205366, study PRJNA360243) | anaerobic digester metagenome | biome: Wastewater treatment plant; feature: Anaerobic digester sludge; material: sludge; isolation source: anaerobic digester fed with sludge from wastewater treatment plant ...
CTGGTTGGAGATTCTTTGGGAATGACGGTGCTAGGTTTCGATTCGACTTTGCCCGTTGGCATGGACACTATGATTGACCATGCCAAGGCAGTGCGGCGTGGTGCTCCCACAGCGTACGTGATTGGCGATATGCCGTACATGTCCTACCAGATTAGTATTGAGCAAGCCATTAAAAATGCCGGCCGCTTCATGCAAGAAGCTGGCTGTGATGCTATTAAGCTGGAAGGTGGCAGCAACGTAGTTGATATTGTGGAAGCCCTAACCAAAGCCACTATCCCTGTTATGGGCCATATTGGTTTGACACCTCAATCCATTGCTATGTTAGGCGGCTTTAAGTCCCAAGGACGCAGCCTGGAGGCAGCCGAGAAGCTCATCGATGANNGAGCAGGCTAACGTTCCTGTTATTGGGATTGGAGCCGGACCGCATTGCCATGGCCAACTTTTGATCTCTCATGATATGTTGGGTTGCTTTGAAGCGTTCACACCGAAGTTTGTGAAGAAGTATACAGATTTAGGCAATGCCATGCGAGAGGCTTTTGAAGCTTACATTAACGAGGTTAAGGAAGGCAAGTTCCCCGCCGAGGAGCATTACTATAAGATGCATCCAGGAGAAGCTGAAGAANNAAATGAAACTGAGTGAAAGGGCATTAGAGTATCCTCGCTCAGGCATTCGGGCCATGGGAGTTATGGCCGAGAAGTACCAAGATGTAATTAGCTTGGGTATAGGAGAGCCTGGTTTCACCACTCCAGCCAATATTATTGAAGCCGCAGCTGATGCTCTGCGACAAGGGTACACCAAATATACACCTAATAATGGACTACCGGAACTTAGAGCAGCTATTGCCGCTAAGCTGGAACGAGACAATGGTTTGGCCGCCACTGCCGACAATGTAATCGTAACCACCGGTGCCGGGGAAGCCATAATGCTGGCTTTACTGGCTCTGGTAAACCCAGGCGACGAAGTAATCTTACCAAACCCTGCCTGGCCCAACTACCAGGGGCAAATACTGCTCGCCGGTGCTGAAAGAGTGTCTTTGCCCACCTATGATACCGATAGGTTTCACGTCAAGGCTGCACACTTAGAGAAGGTAATTACCGAACGGAGCAAAGTCCTTATTATTAACACCCCGTCGAACCCAACCGGTGCCGTACTTACGAGAGAAGAATTAGAAGAGATCGCAGAAGTAGTAAAAAAGAACGATCTATACGTTATTGCCGACGAACCCTATGAGAAAATTATCTACGACGGCCGACAACATGTGAGTATAGGTTCTTTGCCGCAAATGGCCGAGCGGGTGATCACAGTCAATAGTTTTTCCAAGACCTATGCCATGACTGGCTGGCGGATCGGGTATGCTCACGGCTCGGCTGAGGTGATTGCTCGTATGACGATGATGGAGCAATCACTGTCAGCTTGTGTTAATGCCGCTGCCCAGAAGGGGGCAGTGGAAGCTTTATTAGGCCCACAAGATGCGGCAATAGAAATGGTAGCTGAATATGGCCGCCGTCGTGATTACATTGTGGCTGAGCTTAACAAACTACCGGGAGTGGAGTGTTGGCCTGTAGAAGGTGCATTTTATGCCTTTGCCAATGTCTCTGCCTTGGGCTCTTCAGAAGAAGTGGCCAATAAATGGCTCCATGAAGCCCAGGTGGTGACTGTTCCGGGGACAGCATTCGGTTCCTGTGGTGAGGGATATGTGCGCATAGGTTTTTGTGCTAGCTTCGAGGATCTTGAGCAGGCCATACAACGATTAGGAGAAAGTCTATGATCCACGGTGGAGGTGATACGGAGCCGTTCTTAGTAATTGCCAGAGAAATTTCCTAATGGAGGGTTTTAGTATGCAACCAGTGGTTGGTCTTGAAACTGCAGATCGAATCATGGAACTTGTGGGGATGCACGAAAAATATCGAACGAAACAGTGTATCAACCTACGTGCTGATGAAAACTATACCAGTCCAAGGGTAAGAAGTGTACTAGCAAGTGACTTTTGTCATCGCAATACATCACCAGATCCAAAGTTCATTTATCGTGGCACGAAGTACCTGAACAGAGTCTACGACCTTACAGTGGAACTTGGGAAGAAACTGTTCAAGGCAGACTATCTCAACGTATTTGCTCCTACGGGGCATTCGGCCAATATCATTGTTTTTTTTGCGTTCTGTAAGCCTGGTGATAAGGTGCTTGTGCTCGCCCCGGAGCACGGCGGATACGGTGGCATGGCTAGTACCAGTTTACCGCAGTCTTTAGGATTGGAGACACTCTATTTTCCTTTTGATTATGACACCATGCGAATCGATGTTGATCGCACAATTGAACTTCTCAAGAAGGAAAAACCGTCTCTGGTTATTTTCGGAAGCACATATTTTCTGTTCCCACAACCGGTCAAGGAGTTGGCTGAGGCCTCCCACCGCTATGGTATTCCCGTCGCCTATGACGGAGCCCATGTAATTGGTTTGATAGCAGGTGGCGAATTTCAGGATCCACTTCGTGAAGGAGCCGACGTATTGTTTGGAAGCACTATGAAGACCCTCGCAGGTCCGCCAGGAGGTATCATTCTAACAAATAATCGAGAAATAGACGTTAAGCTCACCGAGGCAACCTGGTACCGCGGCGTTACCGCCCCGCAGTGGAATCGCATAGCAGCGCTTGGCGTGGTGTTTGCTGAGGCTCTCGAATGGGGACGCGAGTATGCAAGACAAGTTGTAAGAAATTCTAGGGCGCTAGCAACTGCTTGTCACCAGCGTGGGGTAAGCGTCATGTATGAGCATCAAAAATTTACATCCTCCCATACCTTTCTTCTCAATGTTGGGGGGCTCGACCAGAATGTTGTCGGCCGTGCGTCGGAAAAAGCGGCTGCATTGGAAGGGGCGAACATCATCATAGACGACCGTGGGAGGGTAGGGACTGGAGAGGTGACACGGCTCGGAATGAAGGAGGGGGAAATGGAACAAATAGCCGACATGATGGCAGACGCCGTGCTAGACAAGATGTCGCACAGTGAAATCCGTGAACGGGTACTGTCGCTTAGAAGCAAGTTTGGGATAGCATTTGCAAAGTGATCACGGCTAGTTAGAATAAGTTTACGTTTAGAAGTTTGGTTACTATGTCATTAGTAGCCTCTCGGAAAATCCAGATCCCTACTCGGAACCGGTATTAATAAGGAGACAACCAAGACAAACCGAAGAAGGCGATAGTACCGACCCAAAAAAGACAACAACAAACAACAAACAACAAACTAACCCCTAACGTAGATCTTCAAAAACATTAGAGGAAACAGAGAATACGTCAGAATCAGCGTCTTAGGCAGCTTTCACCTCACTTTCTCTAACCCATTCTTGAATAACCGTTCTAAAATCCCTCTTTTCATCAGCTGCCCAAGCATCGACGCTGGCACATGGCGAGGATAATGCAGCGGAAGAACCACATCCTTGTGCTCCTGGCCCCATAGCTTCCAAACAGTAATTAACCTTCTTACGCAGAAACGACCGCTCCACCGCAGCATCCTTTTCACTATCTGGCCTACGATACCAGGACGGGCCAAAGGCCATTTTTCATCCTTCTTACCTTTACGACATCTTCGGGCGAATGGCTTACGTATCTTAGGACTTGATTTCTTTGCCGCCCGAAAGAGCCGGCCAATGAAATCATAGAAAGTCCCCACTCCGGGAGCGTTATCAGGGCTGAAGCCGCTCAAGATAGCGAAAAAAGGAAAGATTTCAAGGCCTGTACCCACTCTGTAATGCCAGTATAGCTGGCTAAACGCATCAGTAATGAAGCACGAAAAAGACATACCGGATCCCGAGGCGGCGCTCCGCGGCAAAAAGTCGAGTAGCAAGGGGCAACCAAGGGTGCAACAGGGGTCAAGTCTGCAAGCCACATTTTAGCAATTAGCTCAGCATGAGTAGACGGTACCGAACTTTGACCAGTTGTTCTAGCAACAATTCTTTAGCAAAGGCTTGATACTCCTCGCAAGTACTTGTGACGGTCGTAGCATTGAACACCACCAAATCGGTTAGTAATGTTCTGAAAAAGGCCTACAACCCGATTTTGGGGGTGTTGTGAAAAAGGCAAGTCCCATTTTCGGTGCCCTATCGTTTCTTCTCTGATATATACCAGATTATCTTGACCATTGCTAGTTATCATTGATTATTGTTGGTGTATGTTTTCTACCGTTTGTGAGGGAAATTAGAAAGGACCGATCAAGAAAGTCAGTCCTACCAAGGAAAGGGTACTTCCGAGAGTCTGCTCATTATTACCAGGAGGTGGATTTAATGTCGGACGATTTGGCCAGGCAAGAAAAACCAATTGAATTTTACGGAGGCTTATTTGGAGCGATTCTCCCGCTGATTTTGTTCATACTAAGCGTTATTTATGTTACTTCCAAGGGCATGATTACCATGGCAGCCTATTTTGGACCTCTTGTGCTAGTCGTTGGCGTAGTAATTTTGTTGGCAAAGGATCGTAATGCGGCTTGTGAAGCCATGCTCGCAGGTTTGTCTGACAAAACAGTAGCTGTCATGTTATTCTCGTTTTTCGGGGCTGGTGTTCTAGGGCAGTTGCTGGTGTCATCTGGGGCTGTAAAAGCTGTGGTGTGGTTGGGATATGTGTCGGGAGTCAGAGGCACACTGTTTGTTTTACTTACTTTCATAATAACGGCCATCATCGCGAGTGCTACCGGAACCTCAACTGGAACTTGTGTTACGTCTGTACCTATACTCTACCCTGCAGGTGTTGTTCTAGGAGCGAATCCAGCGTTGTTGCTTGGGGCTATATACAGCGGTGCTCGCTTTGGTGACAATATTGCCCCAATCTCAGATACGACGATTGCGTCGGCATTGACTCAAGGATGTCCCTTAGGAGATGCGGTCAGGACTAGACTAAAATACGCGTTTGCTGCAGCCGGCTTTGCAATGATTCTTTATGTTGTAGCTAGCTCTCTGATGGGCAGTGGACCAGGAGCGGACGGAGCTGATCTTGCGAACATGTTAGAAGGATATGCTAAGCCGCAGGCACTGCCAATGTTACTTGCACCAGTTATTACCATCGTCCTTTGTTTAAAAGGGCGTTCTCTCATAGAAGCGCTCTGGTTTGGTGTGTTAGGTGGAATAGTGATCGGATTAGGGAGTGGCTCTTTGACAGTTGCTGACCTATACTCAATTAGCGCGCCAAAGGAAGTCGGCGGGGCGTTGACGAATGGCGTTCTCGGGATGAGAGATGTGTGTTTTTTGATCATTTTCACTATGGCTATACTTGGTGCCCTCAGGGAAGCTGGTGTACTAGATGCGCTGATCCGTTGGATGATGAGGTTTGCGACGACTCCAAAGAAAGCTGAGTTTGCCATATTTGCCCTAGTGTCAATCATGTATCCGCTTTGTGCAACCAATACTCCAGCCATGGTACTTTCAGGTCCGATGGTAAAGGAGATCGGCGAGGAATACGGGATCAGTCCCTGTCGGCGTGCAAACCTTATGGATATGGCTGCTAACGGGATCACAGGCAGTCTTCCTCATATTAATACTATTCTGGCGCTTGCAGGGGCGATGATCGCTACTCACGAGAGCCTTGGGGCACCGCTGGTAAGCTTGCCGTTGGTGGGCCTTCTTGCCTTTCATCCTATGATGCTTACCATTGTGGCCATTTTTGCGATTGCCACGGGTTGGGGTGCCCAAGAAAGCTAGTTTTGGGCTGATTCGGTGATTGCGATCAGCACACCGATTCCACCATGATCAGTGCACTTTGTCTACGTGACCGAATGAAAGGTAAACAGCTGAGGATCTTGCATAATTCCATTTTTCACCGCAAAAAAGTAATAACTAACCAAGACTACTAGGGCCGACTGTTTTTTCCTCCCTGCAGCCGTCCTAAACAGCATCATCATATCACCATATTAAAACCCATAGACCTCTCCCAGAGCCGAGAAAAGCATTGCTCCACAGCAGTTCGCAGATCATAGATCAACTGCCAGTTCACCCATAACGTAACACATTATAGAACAGCTATGCGAAGAGTATGCCCAAAAATATACGGCAAGGGAGGCCTAACCACGAGCGTTATCAAGGAATACAAAAGAGAAGACGACCATTGGCAAAATGGCCGATCTCGTTACCGAACAAGGTGGTTCAGTGCTGATGAGCGAAGTGGGAGGTTTTCCCGGCAGCGAGCATATTGTAGCCGAGCACGCAGCGAGCCATGAAGTAGGCCTGGCTATTTTATAAATGGTTAGTGAGCTGCGGCGGGACTTTATTAAGAAAAACAATGGACAAACCATTGAGGACGTTAATCCGACACCAGGCAACAAAGAGGGTGGCATTAGTACCCTAGTGGAAAAATCCATGGGCAACGTTAAGAAGATGGGTACTTCTCCTATTCAAGGTATATCAAAACTAGGCGAGGCTATCCCCCATCCGGGTATCTGGATTGTCGATAACCGGGTCGAAGGCCCTGACTCTGTCAATTTGACTGGCTTTGCTATGGCCGGGGCCCATCTAACCGCCTTTAGTTCGGGTCGAGGATCCCCGATGGGCAACGCCGTAATGCCTATTATCAAGCTTACCGGTAATCCGGAACGCTACGAACTGTTAGAGAGCCTGTTTGATTTTAACGCTGGTATTGCCTTGGAACAACAGACCATCGAACAAACGGGCCAAGATCTGTTTGAACTAGTTTTTGAGACGGCCAATGGCAAAAAGACCAAGTCGGAACTCAATGGTGACCAGGAATACACCATTCTGCGGCAGCTTGGACTAAAGACAAAAGAGCACCAGGTCGAAGAAAGCCTATGGTTTGGGCTTTCTTCGCCTTATGGTGTAGTTAGGTTGCCCCTTCTTATTCCATAATTGTGTCTGAGACCAGATGAAATGGCGGCGTGAAAATGTTGACCCAGGGAGAAAGAGTATGTACCTGTACCTTACCTACCGAAGAAATGCGCGAGGCTATGAAAGACGCCGTGGTTGGCGATGATATGTGTATGGTGAGGATCCGACAATAAATAAATTAGAGGCTCTGGCAGCCAACAAGCTCGGTAAAGAGGCGGCGCTGTTTATCACTAGTGGCACTATGGATGGTTGTGATGGATGTATCCAAACTGGGTATTACCGCCGACCAGTTTTGCCAGCAATTAATGGAACAAGGCGTTCTTTGTTCCACCAGACCATCTTACCAGGTAAGGATGGTGGCTAATAGATATGTTTCTTCGGCTGACGTAGATACTGTTATTGATGAGATAAAGGCAGCCATTGGGTATGAAGGCTAGCTTGTCCCCAACCAAACCTGGCGGGATTGATTCTTAGGTCGAGGTTATGTTAAGGTAAGGATAAGGCATGGATAAGGGGAGCAAGGATGTTTTAGAAATCGATTGTGGCACCCAAGGTACGCGTGGGCTGGCCGGTATGCTCTTGACGAAGTTTATGCCTGAGGCGGCGGTGCAGCAGCGGATTTGTGGCTCCAAATTCATGCTGATGTTTTCAGATTACCTGTGGTGCGGACGAAAGCCAGGCAAGTTGCTACTTTAGGCTCGGCCATGTGCGCAGCCTACCGCCAAAGCCATGTCGTGATGTGCGACATGATTCATAGTCTACAGCGGCTGAAATATGGGAAGGAGTAAGTTGTGTTAGGTGCCCTGCCATGAAGGGGGTACAAGACTTGTCTATCTTAGAGAACGTGAAGCCTACTGTTGCTCGCGTAGCTAATGCTATTGGAACAGTACTAGGCGCTGATGTGGTTATTGCCGATAATCAAGGTCAGTTTATTGCTACAAGTGAAGGGTATCTAGAACGCAAAGGAAGTGGCCCGTACAGACCGTTTCTTCAGCATGTGATCGCTGCCGGGGAACATATTGTCATTGAAAGGCCGGGAGCCCATCCCTTATGCGCCGGTTGTCTTAGCGAAGGGGATTGTCCCCAGGTGTGTGAAGTTATAACGCCGTTTAGCTATAAAGGCAATGTGATTGGATATATTAGTTTAGTTACTTTTTCCTTAGGAAAAAAACAAGAGTTTCTACAAAAGCAGCAAGAAATTATCGCCTTCCTGGAGCAGATGGGCGAGATGATCGTCCACACTGTAGCAGAAACGGATACCCGTCACGAACTTAGCTGTGCTCTAAATCAGCTATCCATTACTATGGATGCGGTAAGTTACGGCTTGATTACTTGTAATGCAGATGGTCAGATAACGCAATCTAATAAGGGTGCCCAGACGCTGCTTGGTTATTCCCAGGCCAAAATGATCGGGGAGTCGATCGCAAAATTAATGCCCCGGTGTACGGCGGTAGATGCAATTCTAGAAGAAAAACAGTGCTTTATCGAGAAGGAATGGCTAACTGAGGTAGGCAATCGTTCGTATCATATGATTGTGTCCGGTCACCGAATAGAAAATGAATCCGGAGGACTACAAGGAGCGGTCTTTGTTCTTCAGGGCATGGAACAGGTGCACCGCTTCATCTATAATATTAGCAGTCAGGACGTGGAATTTACCACTAAGGACATTATCGGCAATAGTGCAGCTACGGAAAAGCTACGGCATCAAATCGCCACCATAGCACCTAGCAATTCAACAGTCCTTATTCGAGGAGAGAGCGGAACAGGTAAAGAGCTGGTGGCGCGGGCGATTCATGCCTTAAGTCCGAGAAGTGATAAACCATTTGTGGCTATTAACTGTGGTGCCATCCCTGATACACTTTTGGAAAGTGAGCTGTTCGGCTATGAGGAAGGGGCATTTACAGGGGCTAAACGCGGTGGAAAGGTAGGTAAGTTTGAGCTGGCCAATGGAGGCACAATTTTTCTCGACGAAATTGGCGATACCCCCTTACACTTGCAGGTAAAATTACTTCGGGTACTACAGGAAAAAGCAGTGGAACGAGTTGGCGGAAGCCATCCTATACCCTTGAATATTAGAGTGGTCGCGGCCACGAACAGGGATCTAGAATCCATGATTGCTAGTAACCAGTTTCGCGAAGACCTGTACTGGCGCCTAAGCGTAATTCCAATTGTGGTCCCCCCGCTAAGAGAGCGGCCGGAAGATATTCTATCATTATGCACGTTTTTCATAAGCAAGTTTAATCGGGCCCTGGAGGCTCACGTTCAGGGTATGAGTGCTGGTTTCCAGAAGATCATGCTCAGTTACAATTGGCCTGGTAATATTAGGGAGCTAGAAAATGCAATTGAATATGCTGTAAATGTTGAAAAGAGCGAGCTACTTACAGTGGCTTCACTTCCACCGCTTATTCAAGATTGGATGGATGCCCAAGAAAGCAAAGCTGGTTTTAAACTAGATGCTCATATTCAACTACTTGAAAGAGATCTAATCAAACGAGCCCTTAAACGTTACGGTACGAGCCAAGAAGGGAAGCTGAAGGCAGCCCAGGCACTAGGTGTAAGCAGAGCAACGTTTTACCGTAAGGCTAAAAGAGCTGGCCTAATCGATTAGTGACAAAAAGCAGGGCTACTCTTGGCGCAGCCAAGGGTAGCCCTGTCTCAGTGATGCCTGATCTAAGTTGATAATGGCGGCTTCATAGCGTCATTAATCGCCCAGACAAATTCCCAGGGCCCGGGCGGCTTGTACCAGTTGACCGTTGGCCGGTACGGCGCGGGTACCGCGAGCAACCCGGTGGATGGGGACAGCTTTAATGTCTTGACCTTTAAGGCAGACCATCAGTCCGTGTTGGCCGGACATGGCCAGTTCGGCTGCCATAACTCCGTATCGAGTGGCCAGGACCCGGTCAAAGGCTGAAGGGGAGCCGCCCCGCTGCAGATGCCCCAGTACAGTGGCCCGGCATTCGATGCCGCTGGCATTCTCGATGAGTTCGGCTACAACAGACCCGATGCCGCCTAAGCGAAACCTGGTATGGGCACTGGGTATTTCTTTTCTGATGACAGGCTTACCTTGCGGATCTTTCACTCCTTCGGCCACTACAATGATGCTGAAATGCTTACCTTCGTCTCGACGTTCATTGATTTTGGCCATGACCCTGTCCAGATGCCACGGTATTTCCGGAATCAGGATTACGTCGGCCCCGCCGGCGATACCGCTGACTAAGGCGATCCAACCGGCATCGCGACCCATAAGCTCCAGAATCATGACTCGATGGTGGGATTCGGCTGTGGTGTGGAGTTTGTCTAGAGCGTCGGTGGCTGTGGTCACAGCGGTGTCAAAGCCAAAGGTTTGGTCGGTGGCCAAGAGGTCGTTGTCAATAGTCTTGGGAACGCCGATTACCCGGGCTCCTTTTTGGGCCAGCTCGTGGGCAATGGCCAGGCTGCCGTCGCCGCCGATGGCGATAAGACAATCTATCCTATTCCGCTGTAGATTGGCCACGGCTTGGTCAGACATATCCCGATACTCGACACCCTTATCTGTATATAC
>MTKW01024022.1_pt1 | contig 10357 bp, 10 predicted proteins | sample 1042761 | NCBI WGS metagenome assembly MTKW01 (sample SAMN06205366, study PRJNA360243) | anaerobic digester metagenome | biome: Wastewater treatment plant; feature: Anaerobic digester sludge; material: sludge; isolation source: anaerobic digester fed with sludge from wastewater treatment plant ...
TTTTGTGAAGGTCCGGACCATTCACTTTGAAGTCAGTTGAAAAGGTGCCAGGCACAGGATCAACTAAAGTGCCTGGCACAGGATGGACTAGAGGCTTTTGGCTGTTTTCTTCCAGTCGGATAGGAAGCTTTCAATGCCGCTTTCCGTCAGGGGATGGTTGAACATCTGCCGCAGCACCTTGAAGGGAACGGTGGCAATATGAGCGCCGGCCAGGGCCACGGCGGGGATGTGCGCCGTATGGCGAATGCTCGCGGCGATTACCTCGGTGTCCATGTCATGACGCTCGAAAATCTCCACGATCTCTTCCACCAGAGCCACACCGTCCTGGCCAATGTCGTCAAGGCGCCCGATGAAAGGGCTAACGTAAGCGGCGCCGGCCCGGGCGGCCAGCAGGGCCTGATTTGACGAGAAGACCAGGGTGACATTTGCTTTGATCCCCTCCCCGCGGAGCGTTTTAACGGCTCGCAGCCCCTCCGGCGTTACCGGAATTTTGATGACCACATTTTCATGAACCCGCGCCAGCGGATGCGCCTCCCTGACGATCCCTTCATAATCCTGGGCGATCACTTCCGCGCTGATGGGGCCGTCAACGAGACGGCAGATCTCGGGCAGGATTTCCGCAAAATCCTCTTTCTCCCGCGCCGCCAGCGAGGGATTGGTGGTCACACCCTCAATGACACCCCATTTTGCCGCCAGGCGAATTTCTTCCACATTGGCTGTGTCCAAGAATAACTTCATCCTGTAATGTCACTCCCGCCCTTGTATTGGTTGATTGTCTTGCGCTATTATTATTTCACTTTTGCAGGGCATTTCTCCTGTCGCCTGTCATAAATCGCCTGCTTTTCTGCTCCATGTCCTAGCCCGGAGGGTATCTTCTTCAAACATCCAACATCCAATCTTCAACCTCCAGCTTCGGCAGGTTTTTATTGCGTTGTAGAGAAATGATAACATTGGACATCGTCAGGGCGAATCCAAGGGCCGGGCNNGGTATCCTGAAAAATTTGCTTCCACTGATGATATTTTTAGTCATATTCATGCGGGTGACCGCATATTCATCTCTACCGGTTGCGGCGAACCGCAGTACCTGGTCAGCAGACTGGTGGATTATGTAGAAACCCATCCGAAAGCTTTTTTTGATGCCGAGGTTTTGCAGGTGTGGACTCTGGGCGTGGCTCCCTATACGGATGAAAAACTGAAACATAATTTCAGGCACAACTCCTTTTTTATCAGCCACCATACCCGTGAAGCCGTCAACCGGGGCAAGGCAGATTATACCCCCATTTTTCTGTCCGATCTGCCGGCGCTTTTCCGGCGCAGGCAGGTGCCTGTTGATGTGGCTTTGATCTCCCTGTCTTTGCCCGATGCCCGCGGATATTTCAGCCTGGGCATCAGTGTGGATATCGTCAAGGCTGCGCTGGAGAGCGCGGATCTGGTGGTGGCCCAGGTGAACAGATCCATGCCCCGCGTTCACGGCGACAGCTTCATTCACATAAATGAGATCGATTACCTGGTCCCCCATGATGAGCCGCTGCTGGAGTATTCCCCGGGGCGGGTTGATCCTGAAGTTGCTGAAAAAATCGGCGCCTACGTTGCCCGGATCATCGACGACGGCGATACGATCCAGGTCGGTTACGGCAGTGTTCCCAATGCCATTCTTGCCTCGCTGAAGGAGAAGAAGCACCTGGGTGTGCATACCGATCTTCTGGGCGACGGGCTGCTGGAGCTGATGAAAAGCGGCGTTGTCGACAACAGCCGCAAAAGTATCAATCGCGGCAAGACCATAGCCTCTTACTGTATGGGTTCGCAGTCCAGTTATGAACTCATCGACGACCATCCGGCCATCGAGCTCAAAGAGATCGATTACACGAACAATCCGCTGCTCATCGCCAGGCATGAAAATATGGCCGCNNGGGGGGATATCCAGTATGTTGTTACCGAGTTCGGCCAGGCTTACCTGCACGGCAAGAACATCCGCGAGCGGGCCATGTCGCTCATCGCCATAGCTCACCCCAAGTTCCGCCCCTGGCTTATCGAGGAGGCAAAGAAGCTTTCCCTCATCTACAAGGATCAGGCATTTTTCCCCGGGAAAAAGGGAGAATATCCGGAGCATCTGGAGACGCACCGCACCACCAGGGCGGGGGTAGGCCTGTTTCTGCGGCCGGTGAAGATCAGCGATGAATCCATATTGAAGGATTTCTTCTACGCTCTTTCGGACAAGAGCCTGTACCAGCGTTTTCTGACCATCAGGCGCCACATGCCCCATGAGGAGCTGCAGAAGAATTTTGTGGTCATAGACTATACCAGGGAAATGGTTATCCTGGCGGTCAAGCGGTACCTGGGCTACGAGGTGATTGCCGGCGTGGCCCAGTACTGCATCGATGAAAGCGCCCTGTCGGCGGAGGCCTCCATTGTGGTGCGTGATGATTTCCAAAAGAAGGGCATCGGCTTCGAGTTGCTTTCATACCTGGTCTATGTCGCCCAGAAGCAGGGCCTCCACATTCTCCAGGCCAGCGTCATGCCCGGCAATCAGGCAGTGCTGCGCCTTATCGAGAAACTGGGCCTGAGAACGGAGAAAAAGTGGGACGGCGGCACCTTCAACATCCGGATATATTTAACTTAAGGCTGCAGTTCCCTTTCCGCGGCTACTCGATCCGTAGGGCGGCGGTAAAGCCCTCCCGGACAGCGTCGGTCAGTTTGCGCGGGCCGGCGGCGTCGCCGATGAGGTAAAGCTGCTCGACCTTCCCCTGCAGCCGGCCGTATAGATCGCTGTTTGCCACNNCCCCATTCTTTTTTTCGATCACCACGCCCTCACGGGTGATCTTCTTGATCAGGGCTCCCGTGATCACATCAACGCCCAGGCGGCCCAGGTTTTTCAACATGATCCAGCGGGTGCTGACGCCCATATCACGGGCCGCTTTTGGAAGGGCCTCCACCACGGTTACCTCCCGGGTGCCCCGGTTCAGCAGGGGCAGCAGGGTTTCGGGCGTCTCCGCTTCGTACTCCATCAGGAACTTAAGTGTTTCCGCATCGAGGGTTCCCATGGAGGCAACGGTGAGCGCTGTCTCGCAGCCCACCGAACCGCCGCCGGCCACGACCACTTTTTTGCCCGGGAGAATATGGCCCTGCAGGATGTCCCAGGCGCCGGCAACCATATGCGCGGCGTCAGCTTCAACAGGGAAGGGGGCCGGAGCGGGCAGGGCGCCGGTGGCGATGATCACGGCGTCGGCTCCAAACCCAAGCACATCCCCGGTCCGGGCATCGTGGTTGAAAATCATGTTCACACCGGCGGCGGCAAGTTCATGCCGGTAAAAGTCAAGAAGGGTAATGAACTCTTTTTTACCCGGCGGCCTGGCGGCATAATGCAGCTGTCCNNCCGCCGCCTATTACAAGCACTTTCCTTGATCTGCGGGCCGGTGAAATCTTGATTGCGCTTTCCTGCCCGGCCATGGGGTTGACCGTGCAGTGCACCTCCTGCAGGGTGAAGACCGCATCGAGGCAGCCCTGGTTGCAGGCAATGCAGCGGCGGATGGAAGCCTCCTTTCCTGCCATGACCTTGAGCGGCAGATCGGGATCGGCGATAAGAGCCCGCCCCATGCAAACCAGGTCGGCGCATCCATCCCCGAGGATCTGCTCTGCCACGGCGGGATCATTGATCCGGTTGGCGGCGATAACGGGGACGCTTACGCCCTCCTTCACTTTTCGCGCCAGGTAGGCAAAAGCGCCGCGGGGCAGATGACCGGTAATCTGAGGTACGCGCGATTCATGCCAACCGCCGGTCACATTGAAGCAGTCGGCTCCTGCAGCTTCAAGAACCTTTGCAAAGCGGGCGGCTTCGCTTGAGGTATTGCCGCCGGGAATAAAATCATTCCCCGAGATTCTGACCAGAACAGTGAAATCCGCTCCCACCCGTTCCCGCACCCGCTCAAGCACCTCCACACCAAAGCGGCACCTGTTTTCAAAGGAGCCTCCGTAGGCATCACGCCTGAGGTTGGTTGCCGGCGAAAAGAACTGGCAGATAAGGTAACCTGCGCTGGCAATGATTTCCACGGCATCAAACCCCGCATCCTTTGCCCGCTGCGCCGCCGCAGCGAAATTTTCAATGGTATTCTCGATATCCTGCTGCGTCATCTCGCGGGGGGTCTCCCGCGTCAGGCGGGAGATGATTGCCGAAGGGGCAAAGGGCTGTTCCCCGGCAAAGGCGCTGTAAGCGTAGCCGCCGGCCTGGTAAAGCTGGGCCGCCGCAGCCGCCCCCCCTCCCTTTATGGCTGCGGCAAGCTGTTGCAGCCCGGGGATGTATTTATCATCGTGCAGGCCGATCATGAGCGGACCCCCGCCGGCCCGGTCGATACTGCAGCCGCCCACNNTCGTTGATAAATCCTTCCGGCGAGTAATTGTGGTGCAGGGCGGGCATGCAGATCCGGTTTTTTAGCTCCAGGCTGCCCACCCGGGCCGGTTTGAAAAGCATGGTCCAGTCGCCTCCCTTATTGCGAAAAAATAAAGATTAGTCTTTCCTATTCTACAAAAAGATGAAAAAGCCTTTTTGTATTCAGCAGGATTGCGCAACGGCAAAAAAGAAATAGAGGCCAGTGTGACAGTCAAGGAGTGTCGGGCGTCATGTCAAAGAAAGGCCGCAGCCCTGAAATCCTGCTCTGCGATCTGGATGCTTTTTATGCCTCCGTGGAGCAGCGCGACCATCCGGAATACCGGGGCCTGCCCGTTATTGTGGGCGGCAGCCCTGAAAGCCGGGGCGTCGTTTCCACCTGTTCCTATGAGGCGCGAAAATTCGGCGTCCGTTCTGCCATGCCCTCCGCCGAAGCGCTGAAGCTCTGTCCCGGGGCTGTATTTTTGCCCGTGGATATGGATCGGTACCGCAGCGCCTCCGAAAAAGTCTTTGCCATTTACGGGCGCTTTACACCCGNNGGGGAAATCCACCGTGCTGTGCGGGATGAGCTGCAGCTTTCATTGACTATCGGCATCTCCAGGAACAAACTGCTGGCCAAGATTGCCTCGGAGATGGTCAAGCCAAACCGGGTGGGAACGCTCTGGCCGGAAGATGTGCCGGCGCAGCTCTGGCCGCAACCCCTGGAAATGCTGCCCGGCCTGGGACCGGTTACGGCCCGGAAACTTGAGGATATCGGGATAGTCTCCATCGGGAGGCTGGCCGCCGCTCCCGCAACCCTGCTCCAAAAACTATTCGGCAAAAGCGGCCTGCAGCTGCAGCGCAGCGCCCGCGGCCTGGATGATCGCCCTCTCGAGCCCCTGCGCAAGGCCAAATCGATTTCGGAAGAGAGAACATTTGCCTCCGATCTGGCCGATGAGGAGGCCCTTCGGGCCCTTCTGATGGAGCAGGCTGAAAGCCTGGGCTACAGCCTGCGATCGGGAGGGCTTCTCGCCCGGACAGTCTCCATAAAGCTGCGGTTTTCCGACTTCCGCACCATTACCCGCGACCGGACCCTGCCCGATCCAACAGACAGCGACCTGGAGATCTATCGTGTTGCCGGTGAACTTTTCACCAATCACAAGGGTCGCCCTCCCTGGCGGCTGGTGGGCCTGAAAGTATCGGGACTGGTTGCCGGTGAACAGCTTGCCTTGTTCGAAACTCCCGGCACAAAGATGGAGAACCTGGAGCTGGTTCGGGACCGGCTACGCGACAGGTACGGTGAACCTGTGATCAGGCATGCCCGGAGCCTGATCACAGAGCATCGCAGGAAAAAGGACGAAGGTCCACCCGATTAATTATGACTGGAAGCAGGATTTCAAGCATTTAACTTGAAATTTAATATAAGGCAGATAATTGTTAATATTTCACCCAAACAGCGTCACCATCTTCATGAAGGGCAGCCATGGTTGGAATTGACAGGAGGTTGGACAGTGAAGGAAAACCCGCTAGAATTTTTGATGAATCCGCGCTCCATTGCCACGGTGGGCGCCGGGAACAACCCTACGAAGATGGGTACAATCCAGGCTCTGAGCATTATCAAGGACGGCTACAGGGGCAAATTCTACCCCATCCATCCATCGGAGCAAAATGTACTTGGGCACAGGGCTTACACATCGGTGTACGATCTTCCAGAAACACCCGATCTGGCCATATTCATCGTACCCACGGACCAGGTTATCGGGCTGATGGAGGATTTCGGCAAGATCGGGACCAAAAGGGCGGTAGTGATCACTGCCGGCTTCCGGGAGACGGGGAGCGCAGGGCAGGAACTGGAGGAGGAGCTGAAAGCGTGCACTCGCCGCCACGGAATCCGCTTTCTCGGGCCCAACTGCATCGGCCTGATCAACAGCGCCATCTCTTTGAATATTACCGTTATGCCGCTGGAAAGTGCACCGGGCATGCTGGGCATGGCCTCCCAGAGCGGTACCTATGTGACCCAGACTCTTCCCTACCTGGAGAAGCGGGGCATTCGTTTCAGCAAGGCAATCAGCCTGGGCAATGAAGCCGATATCGATATAAACGACGCCCTGGCCTATCTGGGTGAAGACGAACAGACAAAGGCCATCGCTCTTTATATCGAGGGTCTCAAGGATCCGGCCCGCTTCCTGCGGATCGCCCGGGAGATCACGCCGCATAAACCGGTGTTGGCCCAGTATGTGGGCGGCACCGCCGCCGGGGCCCGCGCCGGTTCCAGCCATACCGGGGCCCTGGCCGGCCCGGACCATCTCTATGACGGGCTTCTGGAACAGGCGGGAATCATCCGGGTCTTCTCGGTGGAGGATCTGTACGGGCAGGGCTGGGCCCTGGCCACGCAGCCTCCCCTGAAAGGAAACAGGATCGCCGTGATCACAAATTCGGGGGGGCCGGGCACGGCCATGTCCGATGCCTGCAACACCGGCGGCCTGGAGGTGCCCATTTTTTCCGAACAGCTGCAGGAGCAGATCCGCCCGCATATCCCGCCGCACGGCTCCCGCGCCAACCCCGTTGACCTGACATTTTTCCTGGATGCCCATGCCATCAGTGTGACCATTCCGGAGCTGATTATCAGAAGCGGGGAGGTTGACGGGGTCGTCCTGCATGGAGCCATGGGCACAGGTTTCATGAACGAAGTCTACAGCCATGCCGGAGAGATGTTCGGAATGACCCGCGATGAATTTCTGGAGATGTTCAGCGTGGATCTCGGTGAGGCCATGGCTTTACCGAAGAAATACGGCATCCCCTTTCTGGTCTCCTCCTTTTTTGATCAAAGTGATGATTACACTGCCGCATACCTGACCCATGATATTCCCGTCTACGATTCACCGGAGAAAACCGCCCGGTCCATGGTGGCCCTCTGGAAATACGGACAGATCCGGGAACGCCGGCCCCTGGTTGCAACCTCCCTGCCGCCTGCCGCCGATGAAGCCGCGGTGATTATAGCCGGGGCAAAGGAGCGCGGGGCTTCTTTCCTTGACGAGTTCGCCTCCAAGAAAGTGCTCCGGGCTTACGGTATTCCTGCCGGAGCCGAAGAGCTGGCCAGATCCGCTGAAGAGGCGGCCAGTGCGGCTGCCGGGCTTGGCTACCCCGTGGTCCTGAAAGGCTGTTCTGAAGAGATCGCTCACAAGACCGGCCGGGGGCTGATCCATCTGAATCTGAAAGACGGGACGGCGGTGAGGCGCTCTTTCGGGGCCATACAGGATGCCGCGGGGGAGAAGATCCCCGTGCTGGTGGCGAAGATGGTGCAGGGTGATCGTGAACTGCTGGTCGGGGCCCTTCGCCAGCCCGCTTTTGGACCCTGTGTCATGTTTGGCCTGGGCGGCATCTTTGCCGAAGCGCTGCGCGATACTGTATTCAGGCTGGCCCCGCTGAGCCGGGCTGAATCATTGGAAATGCTTGAGGGAATCAGGGCAAAGGAGCTGCTCGGAGAGTTCCGGGGAATGCCCGCCGCAGACAGGGAGGCCCTGGCCGAAATTATCCGGAAGGTGGGCGATCTGCTGCTGCTGCATCCCGAGATCAGGGAGATCGACCTGAACCCCATTATTCTTGCGGGATCCCGCCCTGTTGTGGTGGATGCTCTTATAAGTTTTTGACATTGCCGGCAATTGCTGTGGCATGAGGTGAGCCATCGGGCGGTGCAGCAACTGCGCCGCTCAAAAAATATTCCTTTTCCTATTGATTTATTTCAGGATAAAGGTATAGTATTACTGAGCCCGGCTTTTCCTGCCTCGCCGGGCAGAAGCCAGGAAATATTGGGAAATGCGCAGTCCGGTTACCTGCGTTCCCTTTTAAAATCGGGGTAGCAGGCTGTGGATAATTGCAACTAAAAGCAGGAAGGCCTTTGGCCCCGAGAGGTCAAAAAAGCTGGATATTCAGTATTGTTGTATGTGCTGGAATATTTGGAAGGCGGAGCGGTATGTGCGGTAGATTTGCTCTGGTTACGGAAAAAAGGGTGCTCGAGATGCTCTTCGAGATCGAGTTGTATGAAGAACTGGAAGCGCGTTACAATATTGCCCCTTCCGAGAGGATCCTGGCGCTGCGCTGGAATTCCCGCGGCGGCGCCAAAGAGCTGATCCGCATGACATGGGGCTTGCAGCCGCCCTGGGCCGCGCAGNNCCGGCCTTCCGCGGCGCTTTCCTGAACCGCCGGGCCCTGATCCCGGCAAGCGGCTTTTACGAATGGCGCAGGGAGGAAAAATCAAGGCAACCCTTTTTTATTTGCCTGAAGGGCGGCAGCCCCTTTGCTTTCGCGGCTCTTTACGAGGGGACGCAGCCCTTTGAAAGCTGCGCCATCATTACAACCGCTGCCAACAGCCTCATCGCACCCATCCATCAGCGCATGCCCCTGATCATTCCGGAAGCGCTTTACCGGCGCTGGCTCGATCCGCAGAGCCCGCCTGAAAAGCTACAGGATCTGCTCCGCCCCTATCCCGCGGATGGAATGTCCGCCTATCCCGTTACCAGGCGCGTGAACAGCCCCGCTTTTGACCATCCAGACTGTCTGAAAAAGGAGATTTAAAGGATGCAAAAACGCGAGCTGTGCCGGCTGCGCTATCCTGGGCCGCAGATCAATAACAGAAGGGAAAGAATTCGCCGGGAGCTGCTGGAGAAATCGCCGCATCTTTCGGGAGATGCCATTACCCGCATTTTCCATAAAGATCTGGAGATACTGTTTGATCTCTATGACCTGCACTTTTTCCACGGCTATTTTCGCCGTCAATTCCAGGGCCAACTGCTGTTTTCGCTGTCGATGCGGATGAACAGGAACGCAGGCATGACCATATATCCCCCGAACCTGCAAAGTTTGACGCCCGAAGAGGAGAGGTACGAGCTGCGGATCGCTGTTTTTTTGCTTTTCAGCTATGAGAAGCTGCAAAGGGAGAAAATAGTCAATGGGATCAAAACCCGGGACAGCCTGCAAGCCCTGCAACTTATCTTTGAGCATGAGCTGTGCCATATTATCGAGTTGCACTGCTTCAAGGAATCGAGCTGCCGGAAGGAGCGTTTTCAAACCCTGGCCTTCAATATTTTTGGACATACCGGAAGCTGCCACCAGCTGCCGTTAATGCCCGAAATTGCCGCAGCCGAATATGGTCTGTCCGTTGGGGATGAGGTCAGCTTTCAGGTTGATGGAAGAACCTTTAACGGAGTGATTTTCCGGATCACCAGGCGAGCCACGGTCATGGTTCCCGATGCCCGCGGAACCTTCCAGGACAGGATCGGGGGGCGCTACCATAAATTCTATGTGCCCCTGTCCCTGCTGAAAAAGCGAAAACACACCCTGTCAACAAAATGATGCGGGCCCCACTGCTGCTGCAATAACGCCTGCATGCCCCGTCGATTGTCAAAGGATCCCTCTTCCGAGGATGTAGCGGAAGGTGACATCAACACCCGGCACGGTGTGGCGGCAGCACAGAACACTGTAGTTTGGCCCTTTCCGGGTGCCGGCAACGGGGCAAANNAGTTCTCCCACTTTTGATTTATTTCAGTGAATGCCATAATAAGGGTAGAGCAGAGGAGGTGGCGCCGCCGGTACAGTATGATTTGAACACTTTTTTGTAAAGTCGTTCAGCCAAGGCTAAAAATGTTGAAAGGGAGGAACGATAGTGGAATTCGGTTTTTTATCTGTTTTGCCGGCGATTGTAGCGATTACACTGGCCATTGCCACTCGTGAGGTCATCGGTTCACTATTTATCGCCATAGTGCTGGGGGCAACATTTCTAAATAATTATAATCCCGGTACCGGTCTTCTTCAAGCCATGGATAACTATGTTCTCGGCAGCGTAACCGATGAATGGAATTGCGCCATCTTGATCTTTACACTGCTCATGGGCGGTATGATTGGGCTGATCACGCGTTCCGGCGGGGCCAATGCGATAGCAGAATCCCTGGCCAAGAGGGCAAAGACGCCGCGGGCCGGGCAGCTTTACACCTGGCTTAT
>MTKW01026518.1_pt1 | contig 10355 bp, 10 predicted proteins | sample 1042761 | NCBI WGS metagenome assembly MTKW01 (sample SAMN06205366, study PRJNA360243) | anaerobic digester metagenome | biome: Wastewater treatment plant; feature: Anaerobic digester sludge; material: sludge; isolation source: anaerobic digester fed with sludge from wastewater treatment plant ...
TTCGGCAAATGGCCAGACTGTAAGGGCAGATACGAAGAGAAGATAGTGCAAGAGCTAAAATCATACGGAGTCGAATTGGTTGTGCTAGCCGGGTACGACCGCTTGGTCGGGGAGACCTTACTTAATGCATATCCCATGAAGGTAATCAACATACACCCCGCCCTCCTGCCATCCTTTCCNNNTCAAAAGTGAAAAGGGGAGGCGCAAGCGTTGAAGCGTGCGATCATTAGTGTAGCCGATAAGAGTGGAATATCGGAATTCGCCAAGGCTCTTTCGGAACTTGGCTGGGAAATAGTGTCTTCAGGCGGTACTGCGCGGTTCCTTAGAGAGCATGGCATCGATGTTGTGGAGGTAACCGAGGTGACTGGATTTCCCGAGATTTTGGGCGGCAGAGTAAAGACGCTTAACCCGATGATACACGGTGGGATTTTGGCAAGGCGTGATGTTTCGGAGGATATGCGCCAGATTGAGGAACTCAAGATTACGGCGGTTGACATGGTTGTGTGCAACCTGTATCCCTTTGTCCAATACGCTTCACGGCCTGACGTATCAATAGAAGACATGGTTGAGCAGATAGATATAGGTGGGCCAAGTCTAATGCGTGCTGCGGCGAAAAACTACCAGTGGGTGACTGTTATCTGCAAACCGGAAAGATACAGCGAAGTGATTCAGGAACTAAGGGACAAAGGCGATGTGCCTGAAAAACTTAGGCAGGAGCTAGCTCTTGAGGTTTTTAGACATACAGCTTGCTACGACGCTGCGATCGCTTCATACTTGGGTTCAACATGGGCGGGAATCGGATCTCAGTTCCCCGACGAACTTGCGTTAGGCTTTAACAAGGCATTTACTCTTAGATACGGAGAAAATCCGCACCAGAAAGCGGCCTATTACGAACCTATACTGGGAGGTATGGTTCCTTCCCTGAAAGGACGTCAGATCCAAGGGAAAGAGATTTCATACAATAACATAAACGACATGGACAATGCATTCCATGCGGTGTGGGACCTGGAATCTCCGGGATGCGTAATAGTTAAACACGCTTCTCCTTGTGGAGCTGCAGTTGGAGATTCTGCCGAAGATGCATTTGAAAAAGCTCTTGCCTCTGATCCTGTATCCGCTTTTGGCGGTGTTGTGGCCTTTAACTGTGAAGTAGACAGACTATGCGCGTCTGCGATGAAGAAATTGTTTCTTGAAGTTTTGGTAGCTCCTTCTTTTACGGAAGAAGCACTGGAGATTCTAAAGAAGAAGAAAGATTTGAGAGTAATCGAACTTGCTCCCTTCACGTCATCTGCAGATCGTTTTGGGGAGTCTGTGGCTTTGAGCATAAAGTCGGCTATGGGTGGGGTTTTGGTGCAAGAACGTGATATCTATCTCCCCAAAGATGAAACATGGAAGGTAGTCTCAAAGAGGGAACCAACTCCCGAGGAACTAAGTGATCTTCAGTTTGCGGTCAAGGTGTGCAAATATGTAAGGTCAAATGCTATCGTACTGGCTAAAGATCTCTTTACAGTAGGGATTGGGGGAGGACAACCAAACAGAGTTGACTCTGTTAGAATTGCTGTAGAGAGAGCGGGTGAAAGATCATTTGGATCTTGCATGGCATCCGATGCTTTCTTTCCCTTTCCCGACTCTGTCGAAGAGGCGGCGAAAGCAGGGATTACCGCTATAGCCCATCCCGGCGGGTCGCTGAGAGATCAGGAATCGATAGATGTTGCTGACCAGCTGGGATTAGCAATGGTTACTACAGGAACGCGCCACTTTTTGCATTGATCAGATAGGCAGCTACAGTGAGTTCGAGTTGGATTGTCTTGCGAGTAGGTAAAGACAAGGGGGCATTTTGTTGAAAGTAGCAGTTATTGGGTCTGGTGGAAGAGAGCATGCCCTTGCCTGGGCGATTGCTCGAAGCCCTAAGGTAGAGAAGCTTTGGATGGTGCCTGGAAATCCAGGGACTGAAATGATCGGGAAAAACGTGTCCTTGGATCCCCTGGACTTTGCAGGCATCTTAGAATTATGCAAAGAAGAAGCAATTGATTTGGTAGTTGTAGGGCCAGAAGATCCGCTGGCAGGAGGAATCACAGACTTTTTGTCTCGACACGGTATCTCGGTGTTTGGCCCATCGAGATCCGGAGCTATGCTGGAGGCTAGCAAAAGCGTAGCCAAGAATTTCATGGTAAGGCATGGTATTCCCCACGCCTCATTTCGCGTTTTCGAATCTTCTAAGGAAGCAGTTGATTACGTAAGGTCTGAGCCGGGTCCTTGGGTCATTAAAGCCGACGGTTTGGCAAAAGGTAAGGGAGTGACAATCACCGGGAACCTAGATGAAGCGGTAACAGTGATTGAGGGGCTGCTTTCGGGGAAACTCTATGGCGAAGCTGGACGGAGGATTGTTATTGAGGAGTTTCTTGAGGGTACCGAGGCTACAGCGATGGCTCTTTGCGATGGCAATAGCATATACTGTCTTCCCATTGCCAAAGACCACAAACGAGTGTGGGATGGCGATAGAGGTCCCATGACCGGAGGGATGGGAGTATACTCCCCGGTTCCATTTGTGGATGAAGACATGAAGGAAAAGATCTGTACCGATATTTTGAGAAAAACATATCTTGGCTTGAGAGAAGATGGCATTGACTATCGTGGAGTCATCTATGCGGGTTTGATGCTTACCGCCAAAGGACCGAAAGTGCTTGAGTACAATGTTAGATTTGGCGATCCGGAAGCTCAGTGTGTTTTGCCTAGGCTTTCAGGCGACATCGCAGGCATATTGAGAGCATGTTCTCGTGGGAGACTTCTTGATTTTCTTTGCGAAAATGAGATGAAAGTCCTAGATGAATCTGCAGTTACCATAGTGGTTGCTTCCGAGGGGTATCCTCAGAGATATACCACGGGTTTTGTCGTCGAAGGGATTGAGCAAGCAGAAAATATATCTCCAGGCAACGTATTTGTTTTTCATGCAGGTACTGCGAGGAATTCGCAAGGACAGATTGTGACCGCGGGCGGGAGAGTCCTTGCTGTTACTGCTCTTTCCGACACTATTGAGAATGCGCGAGAGGTTGCGTACAGTGCGGTGAAAGAAATCAATTTTACGGGCGCATATTACAGGAAAGATATCGGCAAGTTGAAGTGAGAGAGGGTTATGAGAAAAGGCAGCACGCCTGAACTAACTAGAATCGGAATGTTGGCGGGTTTGTATGCTGTACTTACTGTGTTGCCTCCCTTTTCGGGCTTCAGCTACGGTCCTATCCAAATAAGGGTTGCCGAAATGTTAGCCGTGCTACCCTTCGTGTATCCGTGGGCTAAGTGGGGGCTTTACCTTGGGTGTATTCTTGCCAACCTTGGAAGTCCCTTTTTTATCTGGGACGTTACTATTGGTGCTTTTGCCACTCTCTTAAGCGCATACCTTACTGAGAAAATGCCAAATCCTTACTTGGCGCCCATGCCGCCTGTGATCGTAAACGCCATCTTTGTCTCATCGTATGTGTCAGTTTTGAGCGGCCTTGCGTACCCTATCGTGCTCCTGCAGATTTTCTTAGGGGAGGTTGTTTCGTGCTATATATTGGGTCTTCCTCTCTTGCTCTTTCTCGTCAGAAACCCTTCTTTTATGGAAAAACTCAAATGAGAGGCAGGAAGATATTGGAGAATTCTTCGGATTTAGGGACAAATGAGGCGTGTTTAGTGTAGGATGAAATCGATTTCGGGTTGAGCGCCTTCTAGAGTGATTACTAATTTGTTTGGCACACACACTATTGACTGACCAGGTGCGGAAATCCATCCTGTTCTCCAGCATATCTCGTTTGGGCAGACTGAGTGGTCTAAGGGTAGTACCCGGACCTTCCCCTGTCCATACTCAATGGTTATCTTTCCCCTAGGAGCAGATATAGTCGCTTGTGATAGGTCTACGGTGTCTAGGGGGAGTCTTTCCATTTCTTTGCCATCTATGACGACTACTGCTACCAGTTCATCCTGATTATGGGCCAAAAGACCAAACCCTACCCAGACCATGGCTGTGATTATCACGCATGAAAGCAGGAGAATCTTGTCGTTTTTGGTCACATAAGTCACCTTCCTTTCATGATTATAGCAGACATGAAAGCCCTAGATGCAGATGAATGGGTGAAGCAGTGGCCATGGGCGAGGTAGCTCACACTCTTGATTATTGGACTCGCTTAGACGAAACTCTCGGCGGTATATAGCTGATATTAGCAGTTGATCTATTCTCAAATATAGCTATTGAATGCGCAGCTGTAATGGGGTTATAATAAAAAGTTAAACATAGATGAGTAAGTAAGAAGGATTTTGCCGAACTCCGTCGAAGATAATAGCAAACAAGGTCATGCAGAAATTTCATCACACATTTATACGCAGCAGAATCGCACCAAATTCCATCAATCAGCATCACCTTAGATAAGGTTGTGCTAAACAGGGATTGCATGACTTATTTTCAAAAAGGAGGTGAAAACATGACTAATTTGTTGATTTTGGCTGCAGAAGCGCCGGCTAGAAAATGGGGCATCTTTGTACCGGATGACAGCACGATATTCGGTCTCTTCTTCGGGATCTTCATGATGATCTTGGTCTACGTCATGATCCAGCGCGCTAGAGCCGGGTTGCCGATTCCCGAGATCCGCCGGATCCCTGGAATGGAGGCCTTTGAAGAGGCTGTAGGCAGAGCGACTGAAATGGGCAGGCCGGTTCACATAACCAACTACTCGGCTGACGTTGGAGACTATGATACTTGGGCATTCTGGTCATACCTGGCACACGTGGCGAAGCTGTGTGCTTCGTATGACACGAGGATAATCAACACCAACGCCGAGTACCTGACCATGACAGTTAACGAAGAGATAATTAAGCAGGCTTATCTTGAAGCTGGAAGGCCAGACGCTTTCAACCCGGACGATGTAAGGTTCGTTTCGCCCTGGCAGTTTGGTTACACCATGGGTGTTGCTGGAATAATTGCCAGAGAGAAACCGGCAGCGAACTTCTTAACGGGCTATTTCTATGCAGAAGCACTCATATTGGCTGAAGCGGGTGCATTGGTAGGAGCGATTCAGGTTGCTGCAAGTGCTTCAACCGCCCAGCTGCCTTTCTTCATTGCCGCTTGTGACTATACCATGATTGGTGAGGAGTTCTATGCCGGAGCAGCCGCTCTATCCAAGGAACCTGTTATCTACGGTTCGGTGGTTGCCCAGGACATAGGGCGTGTCATCTTTACTGCTCTCATTATCGTAGGCGCAATCATGAACACTTTCGGCAGCGATGCGATCCTAAGGCTGACCCAGTTCTAGTGCCCAAGAAGAGGGATAAGGAGGTGAAGAAATTTGAAAAGAGAAGTCCCAATGGCATTGACCCTCATATTCGCTATCATCCGATGCGGATTTGAGTTGATTGAGCCTATGCTTTCCTGGGAATTAGCACCAGGCCAAACAGTATTCTCAAGGTTGTCCTTTTCGCTCACGTTCATGAGCGTTATGGGCCTCTTCATGGGACTCATTAACCTTACGCGACTCCACGTGAACACAATTAGGCGCAAACGGGAAAACTGGGTGTATAGTATATGGCTGCTTTTTGTGCTGTATGGTTACGCTATCGTAGGACTCGGATGGGGGCCCAATGGCACAACTTTCAACTGGATTTATGAAGCGGTGATCGTTCCTCTTGACTCAACCATGTTCTCGATGTTGGCATTTTTCATCGCGTCTGCGGCATATAGAGCCTTTAGAATAAGAAATATCGAAGCCGGTATATTGTTGGTGGTCGCGTTCATAGTGATGCTTGGCAACGTATCCATAGGAGAAATGATATGGAGTTCAACGGGCTGGTTAGGAGGATTCAAAGGTATCAAAGACTGGATATTGGCGGTACCCAACGTCGCACATGCCCGAGCGCTTGCGATAGGAATATTCCTCGGGGCGTATGCGGCTACCTTGCGTGTGTTTCTGGGACTGGACAAGAAATATCTTGGCGGTACTGACTAGTCATGCTTTGTGTTCGCAAGTACCCGGTCAAGTTTAGTTTGACGAAAACCATGGAATATTTTAGGGAAATTATGACCGTTGAAGGGAGGGAAATGATGTGACATTTTGGGAGAAGTTTGCAGTTATTGACCCAAGATGGATTTTTCTTGGAATGGCTGTTCTCCTTACTTTCCCCGTGCTCAGCCCCTTAGGCTTGGCCATTACAATTGACCAGGAAACGACAGTACCTATCTACAATTGGATTGATAGTCTTAATCCTGGAGATATAGTGTTTGCCGACGTGTCTTTCAGCGGAGGTTCCGAAGGAGAGTTAGGTCCTCAGCTTCAGGCCTGGTTTAGGCACTGCCTGCAAAAAGGCGTAAAAGTAGTATGGGTTGCTCAATGGAACACAGGTGAACGATTGGGGTACAACATGTGCGTGGAGGTTGCTGAGAAGCTCGAAGAAGAAGGCATTCACACTGAGTATGGAGTAGACTGGGTTTACGTAGGTTGGAAAGCCGGCGGCACTACCATGTGGCGTAATATGCAGATCGATTTCTGGGATGCATGCGCAGGAGTCGACATGCTTGGGAATTCGTTCGCCGACCTTCCGCTGATGGAGAGAGTGCGTAAGTGGGATAAGGAGACATGTAAAGGCATTATGCTGTTTACTGCTGGTTCCCCAGGAGTTCCTACCTACACAACGTACTTCCACGATTACGACATCTATCTTGGAGACGTTGCGGTACAGGTTCCAGGGAACATGAACTTACTCAGGTCGGGGCAGATAAAGGGGATGCTCTGCGGTCTGCCTGGAGCAGCTCAGTACGAGATCCTTTTGGAGAAACCAGGCAGGGCAGTGAAACTCATGGATGCTCAGTCCCTGGGTCACCTTTGGATCATGGTACTTGTTATCTTGGGGAACATTGGTTTCTATATGAGAAGGAAAAGCGGCACACCGGTAGATTGAGGTTGTGCAATAGATAGATGAGAGAAAGCTTACAGAGCTCATAAGGAAAAGAGCATCTGTCCAAAAAGATGGGAGGTGAACTCAATTGACAACTGCTCAAATCTGGGTTGCCGCACTTTGTACTCTGGCAGTCTACAGTTATCTATATAAAGAAAATCCGGCGTACAGAATCGCTGAATATACGCTCGTGGCTCTGTACACATCTTACTCAATAACTCTGGACTTTCATGAGTATTTGATACCATACGCCCAGCGGTATGCTATAGAAGAAGGTCAATGGTACTTCTGGGTGATGGGCGCGCTAGGTTTGCTCCTTTATTTCCGGTATGCTCCGCCAAAGTATAACTGGCTTGCCAGGTATCCGATTTCTATCGCTGTTGGATGGGGTTTGGGATACAACCTGATTAGACTCCCCAGGCCGGTTATGGTCCAGGTGAGGGATGCAATGAGACCTTTGAATACAGTGAATAACGTGCTGTTCTTTGTATTCTTCCTGTGCATTCTGTTCTACTTCTTCTTTACCACAGGCAAGGAGTCTAAGTTCATACAGGGTTCCGGCCGAATCGGCAGGTACATCATGATGGTTGGATTTGGATGTGCATTTGGGAATACAGTTCAAGGGCGTATTTCTTTGTTCTTGAACAGGCTGTCGTTCTTGTTGGTAGATTGGCTTGGCATACAGATCTGGTAAAACAAAAGAGCAGATGAAATAGGTTAAAACCAGGAAGGTTGTTGCAGAGACCTTCCTGGTTTTGTTATGTCATGTTGGCGAGGATAAGTGCTGACCACGTCTCTAGAGGTTCTAATGTTGTAGCCTTGCTCAATTCGATCCAGCTGCCCATCATCTTGTCTTTTTCCCTTACTGCGAGTATGGGTGACGGTAGTTGGACAACCGATGCAATGCCAAGATGGACGCTTCCTACATCGTTTGCATCATCATTGATGAAACCTATTATGCTCAAAGATGGATTTCCGCAGAGAATGACTTCTTCACGTATCTCCCTCATAGTGTTTAGTCCAACAATTGTTTTGAGATCGGAAATCAGCCTTCGACCCGGCCAAGGTATATCATCTATAGGGTTCATATGCCCGCCTACTCCAACCGATAAAAGACCCTGGAGCCTTGTTTCTGTTTGGGTATTTAACCGTTTCATAACGAAAATCTGTTTTCTCGATAAAAAGAGCGTGTAAGAAATAAGCTGCTTGAACGAAGGGTCAGTCTCAACAACCGCCCTCGATTTGAAAGTGGAGTGTCTTGCAATAGCTTGCCACAGGTCTGAAGTAGGCATCTTGAGGCCGCGCCACTGCCCTGTTCGTGAGTATAAATGCCTTACTGGAATGCATAGGACTTGTTCATCTTCATATTTGTCTGGTAAAGACACAGAGTCACGCTCCTTTAGTAGTCAATGTGTATTTTACCAAGTTTATTTCGTCCAGAAGCGGTCTATTGCCGCACGCTACCGTAAACACGTAGCTATTGCTTAGGTCATAGCATGTGTAGAAGGTTCGTCTCGCCTCTGGATCGATATAACAAGCGGTGTAGAACGCATATGTAAGGTGTTTTGGGTTGGTTTTGAGCATCACCTGGCACAAATGGCCTTTTCCGGGTACAAGGCGCGATGCTATGTCGACCTTTATGCATGTATCTCCCACGAAAATATCGGGTCCAGATTGGAGAGGCTTCACACCAGTCTGAGATGACATGAAGAACTTTGCCCATCTGCTTGCTTCTTCAAAAGATGGGTAGGAGATGCATATCAGTGCGGAGGGGTTCGGATCTTCCGGCCCAAGTTGCATCGCACCTACTATTATGTCTGGGGAAGTGACTAGTTGCTCACAGTAGTTCAATGTGAGAGCCTCTATGTTTTCCACGCCAAATCCCTCCCTTTATAGTACTATACCAATCTTCATACAAATGGCAAATTGTTTGATATAGGTGTCCTAGTAAATATGCACTCTTGGTTTTGAGTCTTGGTTTTGAGCAGGTTATAATATAAAGTAAGGGTGTAAGCAGTAATTTTGTATGTTTTCATGCTTACGATTTTTACGTGAAGAAAGGTATGGAAGCGATTGTCTGAAAGAAAACCTGAAGTGATTTCCTGGGATGAACTCAAATGGCATCTAGGTAAGGTGGAGAAGCCTTCAAGATACACCGGAGGCGAGATCAACGCTAGTAACAAGGACCCTCTATCGGCAAAGGTCCTTTTTGCCCTGGCTTTTCCGGATGTCTACGAAGTTGGCATGAGTCATCTCGGGTCTCATATCTTGTACCACGTCATCAACCAAAGGCCCGATGTTGTTTGTGATCGCGTGTATGCTCCTTGGATCGATATGGAGAACCTCTTGCGAGATACTGGTTTTCCGATATTTAGCGTTGAGAATAGGATATCCCTTTCATCTTTTGATATCGTAGGGTTCTCATTGCAGTATGAGCTTACTTACAGTAACGTTCTTTCAATGCTCGATCTAGGCGGCATCCCCTTGAGATCCGAACAAAGAAGAATAGGCGATCCCTTAGTGATAGCGGGTGGGCCGTGTGCTATGGCTCCGGAGCCAATTGCGCCTTTCATAGATGCTTTTGCTTTGGGCGACGGTGAAGAGATTGTCCTTGAGATCATAGATACGTATAAGGGATGGGCAGATTCAGGGAAATCGAGGTTGGAGCTTCTGGCTGCACTTTCCAAATTGGAGGGCGTCTACGTCCCGTCCCTCTATGGGATGGAGTACGGAAGCGACGGGACTATCAAAGGTATTCGCAGTTCAAAGGGTGCACCCTCGTGCGTGAGGCGAAGGGTCGTAAAATCTCTTGATGAAGTTTCATTTCCGGACAAGCCGCTGATTCCTCTTATGGAACCGATTCACGATAGGGCTATGGTAGAGATCTTTCGAGGATGTACACAAGGCTGTAGGTTTTGCGAAGCAGGCACCATATATAGGCCCGTGCGTGAGCGTTCTTTGAATGGCTCTTGCGATCTTGCGCGAAACCTAGTCCGGGCTTCGGGGCATGAAGAAGTATCCTTGGTATCTTTGTCCTCGGCTGATTACAGTCGTATTGAAGAACTGATTGGAAGGCTTGTGAAGGATGATCCTTGCGGGGCGAAGGTGTCACTACCTTCTCTTCGCGTAGATTCGTTTTCTGTCGAACTTGCTCAAATACTATCCACGGGTCAAAAAGTTGGACTGACTCTGGCGCCCGAAGCCGGTTCTCAGCGAATGAGAGACGCAATAAACAAGAAAGTTACCGAGAAAGATCTTGTCGATGCAGCTTCTTACGCGTTCTCAAACGGGTTTTCTCACATCAAACTTTACTTTATGGTGGGACTTCCCGGGGAAACTGATGAAGATGTTTTGGCCATTGCAGATGTGGCGAAGAAGATTAGGCAGATCGGAAGGGACATGAAAGTTCGTCCAAATGTGGTCGTATCAGTTTC
>MTKW01002082.1_pt2 | contig 10351 bp, 10 predicted proteins | sample 1042761 | NCBI WGS metagenome assembly MTKW01 (sample SAMN06205366, study PRJNA360243) | anaerobic digester metagenome | biome: Wastewater treatment plant; feature: Anaerobic digester sludge; material: sludge; isolation source: anaerobic digester fed with sludge from wastewater treatment plant ...
TACAACATTTGAAAATGGTGCGTGGACTGTAGTGGCGGAAGGCATTAGCGTTCCAGAAGATGCTTACTATATGGATATCTACATTTCAACCATTCACACCTATAAAGGTATACCAGAATATCGTGCTAACATTTACGAATTATACTGGTCATCGTTTGCACCAGAAGAAGCACCTGCTGGTGAATAATTAATTGGTACAATTATTATCAGTTAAAAATACAAACTAATATTAGTTTGCTATAATTACTAAACATGGACATTGCCAGCCAACGCTGGCAATGTTTCTATGTTTAATCCTATATAAGAGGAGGTTAAATTGTGGGAAAATATATACTAAAACGTGTCGGTCTTGTGTTTGTCACAGCGTTCATTATTTTAAGCTTAACATTTATTTTAATGAAACTCTTACCGATGGATCGACCGATTGGATTAGCACCAGACCAACTCAGGTATTACAACACCCAAGTACGCCTTGGCTACATGGTACAAGTTCAAGGACCATTAATGCCAGGCCAAACAGTCGATGTTACTGTTAACGACGGTGGCAAATTATATTATTACAACCAAGTGCCCGTGATGCGCCAATACTTAAGTTGGCTTCGTAATGTCATTACACGCTGGGACTGGGGTGTATCTTCACGGATTGAACGGAATGTGCCAGCGATTGAAATCATCGCACGTAAACTTCCAGTGTCAATGAAGTTAAATATAATTGCTCTCTTTGTTTCGGTTCCGTTAGGATTTTTGTTTGGTATTATTGCCGCTTTACAAAAAAATAAACTTCCGGACCACATTATCTCGACTGGAGTTATGATTTTTATCTCAATTCCGTCTTTCGTGTTTATTACATTCCTGATGCTATTCTTTGCTTACAAATTAGAATGGTTGCCATCACAATGGCCGCCAGAAGGCTTATCGTGGCAAATGCAAGCTAAAGCATATGTCATTCCAGTAATGGCGTTATCCTTTGGTACTATCGCTGGCTTTACTCGTTATACACGTGCTGAATTAACGGAAATTATGTCTAGTGAATTCTTACTTTTAGCAAGGACGAAAGGTTTAACAAAACGCCAAACCGTTATTCGTCACGCTTTACGTAATAGTTTAGTGCCAATTGTGCCAATGATTATTGGTCAATTTATTGGAATTTTATCAGGATCAATGATTCTTGAAGCATTATACGGAATTCCCGGGATTGGTAGCTTATTTGTAACAGCAATTACAAATAAAGACTATAACGTTGTCATGGTTGACATGGCACTTTATACAACAATTGGTCTTTTTGCCGGATTACTAGTGGACTTAAGTTACGGCATTGTTGACCCAAGAATTAGAATGGGGGCACGAAAATAATGAGTGAAAAGAAACAATTAATTACTGAAAAAGATTTCGTGTTTGTTCAACAAGACGAAAAGATTCATGACTTAAAATTTGAAACTAAACCGACAACATATTTTAAAGACGCAATGAGGCGTTTTGTTAAAAACAAATCAAGTGTTGTCGCTGGTGTGATTATTGGCATTTTAATTCTTTTAGCGTTATTTGTGCCAATCTTTAATAAAAACGATATCGTTACTTCGCAAGAAGATTATCGCTTCTTACCACCAAGGTGGCCTGGTTTTCAAAATACTTCAGTATTAAACGGTCGCCGCTATGTTGAAAACATCATTTATGATGCGACTGATGAAGATGAAACTAAACATCATCCAGTAGGTTACGATAACGAAGCAATTGTTGGTGAAGTAAAATTAACCGAGGGTACCACTAACTTCGCTTCGCCATACGCATCAGGCGGAAAAGTGCTTATTTCTAGTGATAGAAGCAGTTTCGCTACTGGTATTCAAACGAATAAAATTACTGCAGACTTTGCTCTTAATGATTATTATTTAGAGATTGTAACTGATACTGAACTTAATCGTGATAATAACTACGAAATTTATGTGCTTGTGTATTATAACGGTCCTAACAGTGATGCGACACTAGTCGTATTACAAGAACAAAGTATGAAATATGGTACTTTTACTACTAATTTAAGTGATGTAGTATTATCTAGTCGTCCTGCAGCGATATTAGAAGATGAATTCACTGTACAAATTGGTGTTTATGTGCCCGCAACTAATAGTCCAGATGGTACGCGCGCGCAATTATATTTAAATAAATTAGCGGTAACGACTACTGCTGAAGAAAATCCTTTTGAACTACATAACTACACTGATGCGAATGAATTATTACTACGCCGAAGTGATAAAGAAAAAATACCATATCGCTATCAAACAGTTATTTCTGGTAATCAAATGCTCTATGAAGGTCGTGTCATTCGCGCTAGTTTTGAATACGATTACTATAAAGCAGTTTATGGTGAAGTTAATCGTATCATTGGGATTAGTGATTTACTAAATGCCCGTCGTGATGGCAAAGTTAAATTTGACCTTGATCCGGCCCATAGCGATCATACAAAACCAGATTTTAACTATCAAATCGTGATGGATACATTTGAAGTTGTAAACGACAAAACATCACAATATCGCGAAATTACTTTTGCCCATCCACGGCAAACAGTTAAAGCTGGGATGACAACAATTTATGTATATAACTATGATGTCGTTGTTTCTCGTTATCGGGAAATGGGTTACACACGTGAACCATTCTTCCTTTTTGGCACGAATCAACGTGGTCAAGATTTCTTTAAGATTGTCTTTAACGGTTTACGCACATCCTTAATTTTAGGCTTTAGTGCTGCCGCTATTAATATTTTTATCGGTTTAGTCTGGGGTGCCATCAGTGGTTACTACGGCGGAACAGTTGATATTTTAATGGAACGCTTTACGGAAATCTTAGGTGGGGTACCGTGGATCATTATTATGACCTTAACAATCTTACACTTAGGGAATAACTTTGGCGTCTTCCTTTTAGCGCTTATTCTCACAGGCTGGATCGGCACGGCAAGTGTAACGCGTAGTCAATTCTATCGTTATAAACGCCGAGAATATGTTTTAGCAAGTAGGACACTTGGGGCGAAAGATAGTCGCTTAATTTTCAAGCACATCTTACCTAACTCCATTGGTCCAATTGTGACCGGTGCCGTCATGATGATTCCAGGTATCATCTTTAGTGAAGCGACGATTAGTTACTTAGGGCTTGGGTTACAAGGCTTAACAAGTCTTGGGGTCGCGCTCAGTGAAGTCCAAGCATACATTTATACTGATCCATACTTAATTATTACCGGTTCACTTATTATCGCTTTACTCATGATTTCCTTTAACCTCTTTGGTAACGGACTTCGTGATGCATTTAACCCATCATTGAAAGGAGTCGAATAATGAAACATACAGATAAAGAAGTAGTCATCAAAGTTGAAGACTTATCGATTTCCTTTAGTACTGACTATGGCCGGTTGCACGCTGTTCGTGGGGTAAGTTTTGAACTCTATCGTGGTGAAGTTCTCGCCATCGTTGGTGAAAGTGGCTCAGGTAAGAGCGTATCTGCTAAAACGATGGTGGGCATTTTAGCGGTTAATGGTCGTGTTGAAGGTGGCAGAATAATGTATGGTGGTGAAGACTTAACGAAAGTCAGTGAAGAAGAATTCCACCGTATTCGTGGGAAAAAGATTGGAATGATTTTCCAAGACCCACTCTCAAGCTTAAATCCTTTGATGCGTATTGGTAAACAAATTACTGAAGCGATTATTATTAATGGTAATAAGCTTAAATTAATGTATGAAGACTTGATTTATGAAGAAAATGTTGCTTATCGTAACGCTGTCACAAAATTCCGTGATGAAATCGATACTAGTGCCTTTAAACTTCGTAACTTAAAAGTCGGTAATAAATTTAAAGCACAAGATATTCGCGCTGACAAAGCATTAACGAAAGAAGAAAAACGCGCTAAGTTAGACGCTTTAATTGAAGAAGAAAAAGCTGCTGATTTAGAACATCGTGCGCTTGTTAGACGCGTGAAAGCAGAAAGTAAACCAGTTTTAACCGAACTTAAAGCTAAACTCAAAGTTGCGCAAAAGAAAGCTAAAGCAGAAGTAAAAGCTTATCACAAAGAAATTAAAGCTGAGTATAAAAAAGAACGCGATACATTACGCGCTGAACTCCGCGCTACGAAAAACGAAGAGCGTCGTAAAGAATTAAAAGAGGCGTTAATTGCTGCAAAACGTAACTATATCGATAAAACAAGAGTGACAAAACAAGTCGCACACGATATGGCCGTTAAAGTTATGGAAGAGGTCGGTATTCCTAATGCTGCCCGACGCTTCCGTCAGTACCCATTTGAATTTAGTGGTGGGATGCGGCAACGGATTGTTATTGCGATTGCCTTAATTCAAAATCCTGACATCTTAATTTGTGACGAGCCCACAACAGCGCTTGACGTTACAATTCAAGCGCAAATCTTAGAACTTATTTTAAGACTTAAACGCGAACGGCAATTATCCGTTATCTTTATTACGCACGACCTCGGTGTTGTCGCCAATATGGCGGACCGCGTCGCCGTGATGTATGCGGGCCGAATTGTCGAATATGGTAAAGTTGAAGAAATCTTCTACAATCCAAAACATCCGTATACTTGGGCATTACTCTCAAGTATTCCTGATGTTGATACAAAAGAACGGCTTGAAGCAATTCCTGGTACACCACCGAACATGGTTTACCCACCTAAGGGTGATGCTTTTGCCCCACGTTCTAAATACGCAATGGCAGTCGACTTTATTGAAGAACCACCGTACTTCAAAGTAAGTGAAACGCACTACGCACGGACATGGTTACTTGATCCACGTGCACCAAAAGTCGAAATGCCAAAAATCGTTTCCGAACGAATTCGCATTTCACTTGAAAGAGCGGGGAAAGGAGGAGAGTTTGATGCTTAAAAAACGTAAAAGACGTGAAGTAACATTTAAACAAGAACTTGTCGATCAAGATATTATTCTTAGTGTACGGCATTTAAAACAATTCTTTACTTCGGGACGCGGTGCTAATAAATTACGCACAAAAGCTGTTCATGATATTTCCTTTGATATTAAAAAAGGTGAAGTCTTTGGTTTAGTCGGGGAATCTGGCTGTGGTAAAACAACAACCGGACGTTCGATTATTAAACTTTATGACGTCACAAGTGGGAGCATTTATTTTAAAGGCTACCGTATTAACGCTGGTTCACGCTGGAACGAAAAAGAAATTAAATGGAAAACAATTCGCACTAGACGTGAAATTAAACGGCTGCGTAAAGTATTACGCGCTGATATTAAGCGGGAAAAAGCTGAACTTAAACAACAAATTAAAGATGCTGAACTTGATATTTTAGCAAGAAGTTCACCAGAACTAGCCGCTGCTAAGCGTGAGTTTGCTGCCCTTTTAGTGACAATTAGAGAACGCAAAAATACATTTGCCACTGATGAATATAACTATAAAACTAAAGTTCGTGACTTAAAACAAGCACTTAAAGAAGAACTCCGTGACCGTAGTGACGATAGTCAAGATGATAATGATATTATCGTTGCGGAAATTAATAAAAAGTATGAAGGTCAACTTAAACGTGAAACAAATAAGTTTGAAAAAATTAAAAAAGCTTTTGTTAAGGANNTGGTGATAAAAATCTTTCACCAACAGTCAAAGAAGAACTTGCGGCAGAGACAAAAGTATTTGCCGTTAAAGCAAAAGAAGCTTATGACTTGCGTGTTAGTGAACTTAAAACAGCAACAAACGAAGTTATTGCTGACTTAAAGGCAAAACTTGCGGATATCGTCTCGACACAAAAAGAAAAGATTGCACAAATTAACTATGATATGAAACATGTTGATACAAGTATCATGAATAAGATGCAAATGATTTTCCAAGATCCAATTGATAGTCTTAACCCTCGGATGACTGTTGAAGATATTATTCAAGAAGGTCTCCAAATTCAAGGGATGAAAGACCGCGCTGAAAACTCGAAGAAAGTTATCGAATCCTTAGAAAAGGTTGGATTAATTAGCGACTATGCTTCGCGGTACCCGCACGAATTTAGTGGTGGTCAACGGCAACGGATTGGGATTGCTAGAGCGCTGATTATGAATCCTGAATTCATTATTGCCGACGAACCAGTCAGTGCGCTTGACGTTTCGATTCGCGCACAAATTATTAACTTACTTAACGACTTACGTGATGAACTTGGCTTAACGATTCTCTTTATCGCTCACGACTTAAGTGTTGTTAAATATTTCTGTGACCGGATTGCAGTTATGTATTATGGTAATATTGTTGAATTAACAACGAGTGATGAGTTATTTAAACACCCATTACATCCATATACAAAAGCACTCCTAAGCGCCATTCCAAAACCAGATCCTTATAGTGAAAAAACCCGTGAACGGATTTTATATAACCCGTTTACCGCTCACGATTATCGTGAAGAAAAACCAACACTACAAGAAATCTTACCAGGTCACTTTGTCTTAGCAAATAGTGAGGAAATGGAACGTTATCGCGAAGAAATTAAAGAGTTAGATAAAAAAGCAGAAGCAGAAGCCAAAAAAGAAGCGGCTAGAGCCGCTAAAAAGAAGGCGGAGCCAAAGGCTGAACCCAAAAAAGCAGCGAAGCCCAAAGCGAAAAGCACTGCTAAAGCTAAAGCCGACAAGCCGAAAAAATAACGATGGATAAAACAAAACGCAATCGCTTAATTATGTGGCTAGTTTTAAGCGGAGTTACATTAATTGCCGCGACTTTAATTCTTGTGTTACGCAAGGATTATTCAACTCGCGGATTTAGCGATGCAACGTTTATTCCAGGAGTTGTTGTCTTATTCTTATTTCTCTTAAGATTAGTAAGAGATGCTGGCACTTTTGACTTAGTGTCCTACAGTATCTCGCGCATCTTCCAAGGTACTAAAGAAAAGTCACTTGATGGCATGAAAACCGCTAGTGAATATGTTGAAGGTAAACGCCAAGAACGACTTAAAAAAGATCGTTATTACTTACCATATATCATTATAGCTGTTGCTTTTATTGTCGCAGGAGTAATCTTAGCGTACATTTAACTTGGAGTTAATGAAAAGCCCGATTGAATCGGGCTTTTTTCGTGTTTTGTTTTGTGATTATTGCTTTTTATAAAGTTCAGTATCAAAGTCCGCATCAGCGTATTTATGCGCAATCGAACTAGCGGCCGCAGCCGCAATAGCGCCAACGATATCATCAAGGAATGTATTAACGACTTTACCATTTGTTTTCTTATCTAATTCACCAATAATGCCTGGCTTTACTTTATCGACATAACCAAAGTTAGTGGAACCAATTGAACCATAGACATTAACGATTGATAACGCTAAGATTTCATCAATGCCATAAAGCCCATAATCGCTAGCAATAATCGTTTGTAAAGGTTCACTAAGCATGCCCTTCTCCGCAAGTGTATCAAGCTCTAAACCAGTTAAAATAGCGTTTTGTACTTCACGCTTTTTTAATACACGCTTAACGTGATCGAGACATATGTCCATTTCTAAGTCTGGGATATATTTGGTTTGTAATTTATAAGTAATTTTAGCGATATCCATTTCATTGACGCCACGACGCGCTAGGCGTTCTACAATTACAACATATTTTTTCTCATCGTTCATTCGATTTCTTGTTTCGTAATCCATATTTTTTTACCTCCTAATAATTATATACATATAACGAAATAAAGTGATTCCTAATTAAAAAAATAATTAGTGGTTTACTTTATCACACTAATTAAAAGTTCGAAAGTAAAACGATAATACTATTAATTTATGGAGATGTCTCTTGCCGTGGTGGGAAGGTTGTAGAGTTGTAAGTGGAAGTTTTTACACCAACAGTGCCTGTTAAGTTATTTGTAATGACAAAATTTGGATCATAATAAAAATATACTTTGCCGTCATTACTAGGATAATCAAGCATATTAAAGTAAGCATTGCCGTTATAAACGCCATCAAAATCAAAGTGTACTTTCTTTGGTACATAATTTGGGTCAGTTAAATCTTCAAATGTACCGGCACTCGTATAATAAGTAAAATCAACACTTTGCACTTGGGCATTATTATCGCCACCACTTTGGTCAGTACCAGAGAGTGACAGGTACATAAAACCAGCACTTGTAGCGAGTAAGTAACTAGAAATACCAACAACAAATTCATAACCTTCTGCGGCCATTGATTGCGGGATAACAAAGTCAATATAAACACCTTCGCGGTTACCAAGTGTACCTTTAATAATCGCAAATCGTGTTTCTTTTAGGTTGGTAATTTGATTATTAACGCGTTTATAGTGATAAACAGAAATACATTCTTGATCACCACCTTGGTTACTGCGGAAGAAGGAGAGCCCAGAAGTCCCGCCCGTCAGCGGTTTAAAACAAATCGTATTACGCGGGGCATTAGGCGCTAGTGCTTCCGCGGGTAAATTAACCGGATAATTCCATTGCCCTTGGGCATTTATCGCGGGGGCGTAAAGGGGATTAGGAGTACTACCAAACATTACACTACGCACACGACTACGCGAATAAATGTCTTGAATTCGTTGCCAGTAATGATCAGTAACATACTGTGAATAATTAGCAGCAGTAAGTTGAACCATCGGTGCTGCATCAGTACGCACAACTTGGTTAGCGTTAGGATTAACCGTCACCGTTTGTGTAAATTTTAAAAATTTCGAGTTATTTTGATTAATATTAGTGCTAAGCAATATTGCATCCCCAACATAATAAGCACGGCCAATAATAGAATCAGGGGCTTGGACGACATTAGGATAATAAATGCTATTATGCACAGTTTGTTCGCGGTTAGGGTCAATTAGTAAGTTACCACCGATATTATCCGCTGGGACATCAAGCCATTCAACATTTGGCCCTAATTTACCAATTAAGACATATTCACTTGTAACTTGGTGGGCCGTCGTGCCAAGACTCATTTTAGCGTTTTTAACACCTACTGCTTGAATATTGCCATTAACTAGCCCAACAACAATGCCAGCATAACTATCCGCAACTTTATTTGTGATTTCAATATTTTCTAAGTAGAAGTTATTAGCTTCACCAATAATCGCGCCATCATTTAATTGACCGATGTTTCCAAAAAAGCCGATAGATGCTCCAACATCAATGTATTCATAACCAATTGGTTTTTCTTTCCAGTCTAAGGGGTCACTAGAAACCCAAAGATTCTTAATTGTTTTACCGTTGCCATCAAACGTCCCATAAAACGGATGGTCATCAGTGCCAATTGGTGGTACTGCCCCACTAGTGTTACCAACAAAGCCAGTAAGAGCACCCGCCATATTAATATCGTTTTATAATTTAAAATATGTTTTAGTTGGGTAAATACCGCTATTTTGCAGCCAAGAGAAGTTGTAGACATGACGAGGGGTAGCAATTAAATATGGATCAGTTTCCGTGCCCGTACCGCCAGCGTAGTAATTACTAATGGAACTAGCGTTTGTATGCGTGTTGAAATGTAAAATAGTAGTGAACCATGCTGTTGTGGTAAATGCCATTGTCGAAATAATAAGCGCGAGAAAAGAAGTAACAGTGATGAGTGAGAAATATATTACTTTTTTAAAATCACGCATAATTATTTTTAGGCTCCATCTCCAATATAATAAATTACATCATCAACATATACGACTTCACGAATTTCGGCTGCTCGTACATTATTAATGTAATTCATAACACTCTCGTTATATTCGATAACAAACCATAATGTCGTACTTCCAGCATAAATTGTTGTTATCATCGTATTTGTCGCTTTAACTGGCGTGGGGTTAAGTGTTACTAATGACTCAACATCGGCATTTGTTGTCGATATAGTCGCGCTTGTCCATGAGTCTGCAAGCGTGACACCAGGACTTGGTGTAAATTGATATATATTGCTTGTAAAGTTATCATCATAAGGATTCGTGCCAGTTGTCCCTGTCGTAAAAGTAGTTGTTGTTGTTTTAGCGCCGAAAACAGTACTCGCGCTACCTCCATATTCATAAGTAATTTGTACAACAAGCACTCTTTGATATTGAGAATAAGCAATGTCATTAGGATCATATTTTGGCATTTCGGTTGCAGTTGTATTTGTAAAAGTGAAAGAAGAAGTAGTCGTTCCTTTTGTCATACTTGTGACAGGATAGACATTATATTCAGTTATAAAAAAATCAGGGGCAGTAACTTCGACATGACTAAGATGAACTTGGGCGTTACGGATATTAGAAAACCACGCAACAGTAAAACTAGTAAATGAAACGAGAATACCAAAAAGGATGAGCAAATTCATCGTGATTAAAATTACAGGTTCTACGGCGATCTTTGTTCAATGTACTTATTATCCTTTTTTACTTAAGTAACCATCTTTATTATTGCACAATCAGTGAGCAAAAAAA
>MTKW01009068.1_pt1 | contig 10345 bp, 7 predicted proteins | sample 1042761 | NCBI WGS metagenome assembly MTKW01 (sample SAMN06205366, study PRJNA360243) | anaerobic digester metagenome | biome: Wastewater treatment plant; feature: Anaerobic digester sludge; material: sludge; isolation source: anaerobic digester fed with sludge from wastewater treatment plant ...
ACCAGGTCGAACTGGTCGAGCCCATCGGCTATAACGGCTTTGTCTGCAAGCGATGCATCGCCTGTCGCTTCGATATAGGTTCCAAGGGCGATTACGTATGATGCCAGCTGATCAAGTTCAAAGCCTGGATAAAGCAGGACGCCGTCTATGTAGTGGGCATGCGTGCCCATGTTCCGCACGTGGCGGCGAAATCCTTCGGTCAGCACTTCGCGGGCGAATACGTGATCGGAGGCGAGCATCGCCGGGAATGCCCAGAGAAATGTGTCTCTCGGCCAGAAAACCGCAGACACGTAATAGCGATAGCTCCTGGATGTAAGCATGACTAACTCTTCGGTGTCGATAGCCTTTCCGTGTGCAAAAAACCTGCAAAAATGTAGGTTGCGATCCGCCCGCGCGAGAATCTCCTCGTCTGCTTCCCCTATCTCAACAGGCGAAACCCTGGATGAATGTGCTCTGGCCTCAAGCCATGAGAGCGTGTTTCCCAATGCCGCCTCGGCGCCAACTCGCCGAAGATGAACATTTGTGGTTCCCGCCCCGTCAGGATCGGCGTTGGCAGCGATCCAGAATGCAACTGTGCGATGCTCGTTTGCGGCCAGGGTCATGCTTGAGGAGAGACGAAAGCGGATATCGGCGGAGCCGTTCGGCACGGCCAGGACCGGGCTTTCCTTCATGTCGACGCCATCTTTGCTTGCCCAGATAGCCCAGTCGAACTGGGAGTCGGCTGAGAATGCCAATGCACCGACGCTCGAAGTTCCCCTGGCTTCGAGGATGAGTGAATTGGTCCATGGTGAATAATAGGCGTGGTTTGTGACATGCATGAGCCTGCTCCTGAACACCGTGCTGACGGTGGCGCCCCAGTTCCCCTCGAGCCCTAGGTGAAACTGGACATGGCTTGCGCCGTTGCGTGCCTCAAGCTCTGAAAGCTCTAAGGCCACCATGAAGCCCCGTTCGCCTACAGGGGCGCAAAAGGCGATTTTCGCAACACACTCATGTCCTTCCTTTGTGCGAAGGCGGCACTTGCCCACGGGGATCCAGTGGCCTAACCAGGTCCATTCAATGTCGCCGACGGATTCGGTTTCGGCCGGCTTTCCCGAGGCTCCAATTGCATTCACAAACGGTCTGAGGAACGGCGCCTTCGGCTCGTTGCGGCGGTCTTGATCCTCCTCAAACTCACCCACCCACTCAACCAGCCCTTTTGAGGCCATACGCACTATGTTTATGCTCCCCAAACTTGCATCGGAGGGAAAGATGTCGGGCAGTGCAACCCACTCGTTGCCAGTGACGTATGGGGAGACTATGTCGCCAAGCTCGGATGGAGTAGTGAGTATGCGTTCAGCTGCAGGCTTCATATGGATCAATCTCCTCGCTCATGTTCGAACTTGATGCTGACCGGGCCTTCTGGGATGTATATCCGTTTGAATCCCTCAGCAAGTTCGCACCCGGCCATGGCTCCCATCCTCTCTGCCTCGTGCAGCAAATCAGAGCGGGTTTCCTGCCATATGGTTTCCCATTGGCTTTTATGGGCACGGAGTGCCTGCAATTTGAGATCGAATGTGTCGCTTATATCTACAAAATAATCAGGGTTGTCGGTGCTGAATAGCAGGACTTCTCTGATAGTCCAGTTTTCGAGCCCGTCTCGAAGTTGCTCTGGATAATACAGGGGAAGCCTTGCTGCCAGGCGCGCATCGAGCGCCGCGAATCCAATTTCTCTATGGTCAGGGTGGAGTTCATATTTGCGCCAGGGATCGAATGTTATCAGGCGTTCCGGCTGTTCACTCCTGAGGATGCGCGTGATGGCGGGTCGAAGGGAGTTGTCGGAGCGGAGCTCTCCGTCTTCCTTGCCTAGGAAGAAGACCTTGCTGATACCTACGATCTTGGCGGCTTTCATAGATTCGTGGCGGCGTTCGGAGGCAAGCCGGGCTGCGGACATCTCCCTGTCTTGTGTGCCCTTGTCGCCATCGGTGGCGATTATGAGACATATGTCCCAATCGTCACGAATCATGACTGAGACAGCTCCGCCGCAGAAATATTCGAGATCGTCTGGGTGAGCACACACTACCGTAGCTTTATGTCTCATTTAGCACGTCTCTCCTTTGTTTTCGTCCCGAGCTTCACCTGCATCCCCAGCCCTCCGTGAAGACTGGGCTGCGCGGTACATACCAGGCAGATACTTGCGGTACAGGGCAAGATTGAAACGCAGCGGATCTTCCGCCCGAAGCTTGTACAAGAGCGGCAGGTCGAACTCTGCAACTACCACGTCCTCCTCGTTGTACGTCATGGCTTGCGCCAAGATGCCGTCTCCTCCCGGCGAAAGCTCCAACGGCGCCAAGAGAGAACTTCGCCCGGTGAAATCTTGGCCTGCAAAGGATCCCACCATAGATGAACCGATGCCGTAGACCTGGGATTCCTGTACTCGAGGCCATATGCCTCGCAACGCGTACCATAGGTTGTATGGTTCGGGGTTNNAGGTTGAATGTGGGGATGGAGTTTCCTGGGCTGATACCCCATTGGGCTTCTATGGGCATGAGATGCGACTTGCAATACCTGCCTACCAGTTCGCCTTGGGGCCCGAATACATAGCCTATTGCCCGCATGGAACTGCCATCAGTTGAACCATCGGAAAGGACCATGCTTCCTGAGATTATGTAGATCCCAAGCTCGCGAGCGACAGAAGAGAAGGCCTCCTTATAGGCGCGCTCCGCATAGGGCCCTACGAGCTTGAATACATCAAGAACACCTGCATCCGGGCCTCCAGCCTCAGTGACGGCTTCATCAAGAGAACTTGCTGAATCCAGCTTCTTGCGCATCCCAGGCGCCATACCCAGCAAGGGCAGACCGCTGTATTCGGGAAATACGACGATCGAAGCTCCTGCCACCGCAGCCTTCGCTGCTAGCCTGTATACGAGCTCCACATACTCTGTCCCTGAAGAGACCGTTTTCGCTTTCATCTGGATTGCGGCGCAGATAACGCGCTCGGGCTTGGCGTCCTTGCCATGTCTGGTTGCAAAGGGGGTCGGCTGACGACCGTCGAATCGCGCGTCTCCTTCCTTCAGCCACGAAGCCCGTCGCGAGACGGCTTTGGGATCGGAGGCCCGCGAAAGGGCGATATTCATGGCTCTGCTGCGAATTGAATCGATCAGTTGCGCCATTTTCGGCTACCTCCTTCCCTGTTTAAGCCGCACTGTGCGCCCGACGAGATACGCATCTGACAGCTGGTTCTCGTACAGCTCTACATTGAAGTGTTCGAAAATGGGAAAGGTCCGTCTCGCCTCTGCCAAGATCGATGGATCAAGGGTTGCCGTCAACTCTTCCCATATCGACCCCGAGGTCATCTCTGCAAGTACTCCCCGGCCTTCAGGGGTTACTTCGACCGGCGCAAATATGCGTGATCTGCCCTGATAGGAAACACCGAGCCATTCGCCTCCGAGGGAGGCTTCAACTCCGAAGACCTGATTCTGCTGTACAATCTGCCACATACCGCGCGTCTGGCGCCATACGGTGTATGGGGCGGGTACTGCAGTGGGAGCCAGTATCGTGTCTACTCCGAGCAGCGCAAGTATTCTTCCGACCTCCGGGTACCATGCGTCGGTGCCGACGGCAATTCCCAGCTTGTGGCCGTGTATGTTGAAAGTAGCAATATCATCGCCACACACTAGTCCCATTCGATCCTCTTGCTCCGAAAGATGGGTCTGCACTTGTTCTGCTATGAGGTCGCCCCTAGGCGAGAAGAATGGGCATGAATTCGTGTAGCCTCCATCCGATGGAACAATGAAGGTTCCTGGGCACAGGTGTACGCGATTGGATAGGGCCGTAGCCGCAAAGAAATCGAGCCATCTATGATATCCCTCGGCACCGGTCAACCGGGCAACATCGAACATGTTCCCGGGGGCGTGCGGGGCAGTTTCAAGCCCGGCGCCTATCATTGCGGCGTATTCAGGCATTACTACAAGCTCGGCTCCGCGTCTGGCCAGAGATGATATCCTTGCGGCAGTCGATACTTGAAAATCGTGAACCGTTTTGAACTGGGCTGGATCCATTTGCAGCAATCCGCAGGAAAGAACAGTCGACATGCAGGTCACCCCCAGAAGAAGTATTACACATTATCCACACTGTTCCTGCACCGACGAGAAGGAACGGAAAGCTGTGAGTAGAATGAAAACTCGGGTGGGTGGAAGGGAGAGTATACACTGTATATGTATTCACGTCCGGAGGCGAAACCTCAACCAGCGCGTGCGCTGTCCATAATCTTCATATTCTTGGCACTCTCGACAATACTAGTCGGTGCCATCACTGACTTTGTCGTCACAGAAGTCATGTCATCAAGGTTGAACCGGGCTTTTCAGGCCGAAGTAGAAAATGCTGCCGTAACATGGCCGGAAGATCTTCCGACGGGTCTTGATTATGGAAGCAAGTCCGTGTCTTCAGATTGCAAGCGTGACCTTGCAGCGCTGCAGCCCGACAGGCCTAGGCGCGTTAGGGCTCTTTATGCTACTGGCTGGACGGCTGGAAGCGGGTCGCGGATGAAGCAGCTTGTCGATCTTGTGTGCGACACGGAGCTGAATTCCATTGTCATAGAGATAAAGGACGACCTTGGAGTGATAAGCTATAGATCGGACGTGCCGCTTGCGACAGAGATCGGAGCGTCTACAGGCAAGATCGCAGATCTTCGGCGCCTGCTTGACGAGCTTTACGATAGCGGGGTTTATCCCATAGCTCGCCTGGTCGTGTTCAAGGACCCGCAACTTGCGGCCGCCCGTCCCGATCTTGCTGTGCGGGATTCTTCGGGCGTGCCCTGGCACGACAGTCAAGGCTTGATGTGGACGGATCCTAGGAAGAAAGAGGTGTGGGAGTACAATCTCGCGATAGCCCGGGAGGCGGCGCGAGCCGGCTTCCGCGAAATACAATTCGACTACGTGAGGTTCCCAGATGATGCTGGATTGGCCCGCACCAATTGGCTAGACCTTGAGGGCAAAAACAGAGTCGATGTGATTTCCGACTTCCTTGATTATGCCGGGCGGGAACTTGAACCATACAAAGTAGTGATCACCGCGGACATTTTCGGGATAGTCTGCTCTTCTCGATCAGACATGGGCATCGGGCAAAAGCTGGAGGAGATGGCAAAGCACGTAGACTATTTGGCGCCAATGGTGTATCCNNGCACAAGACAGGATTGCAAAGGCGGGCGGCCGGGCAAAGATAATACCATGGCTGCAGGATTTTTCCCTAGGGTATCGGTATACGGCCGCTGAAGTTAGGGCACAGATTGATGCAGCCGCCGAGTGCGGCATATACGAGTTCATGCTCTGGAACCCGAGGAACCTGTATACAGCCGGTGCTCTTGGGCGTCCGGATCCGGAGGATGCGCTTCGTCCTAGGCCGCATTTGGACCTGCTTGCCGGAAGCGGTGCTATCCGTCTTGAGGATCCCGTGATAGTCACTGAATGGCGGGCATTGTCGGCACTGAAACAGGCCGGCGTCGGCCAGATCCTGGGCCCTTAGGCCAGGCCGGCTGGGTTACGATGGGGCGGCCTTGGTTGCACGAGTCCAGGCGCAGGTCTATAATTGGATTAAATTCGTATTAGCTGTAGATGCGGGTGGAAATAAGTAATTGAGGGTTTTGAGGTGAGTTACGTGCTTCGCACTCATACTTGTGGCGAGCTTGCAGCAGGAAATGTTGGTGAGACTGTTGCGCTGTGCGGATGGGTTCAGTCAGTGCGCGACCACGGAGGATTGATCTTCGTTGATCTTCGGGACAGATACGGTCGTACGCAGGTAGTTGTCAGTCCCGATCTTTCAGAAGATATTTTGGAGCGCGCAAGGAGCATTCACCGCGAAAGCGCGATCCGGGTGGAGGGAATTGTCTCAGAAAGGCCGGAAGGCACAAAGAATCCTTCGATATCTACCGGTGATGTCGAGGTTATGGCCAGTAATATAGAGATTATAGGGGATGCTGCCCCGGTGCTTCCTATGGAAGTGTCAGATGAGAACTTGGCCAACGAAGAGGTCAGGTTGAGATACAGATACATTGACCTGAGGCGTCCCTCGCTGCAGGCAAACATGATGGCGCGTCACCGCGCTGCCATGGCTGTCCGGAACTATCTTTCGGACCAGGGCTTTCTTGAAATTCAGACACCGCTGTTGGTGCGGAGCACTCCGGAGGGAGCGCGCGACTTTGTAGTGCCAAGCAGGAATTTCCCTGGTAAGTTCTATGCACTTCCGCAGAGCCCTCAGTTGTATAAGCAATTGCTCATGATAGCGGGATTTGATCGCTATTTCCAGATCGCTCCGTGTTTCCGCGATGAAGACCAGCGGGCTGACAGGCAGTTAGTGCACAGTCAGATCGATATAGAGATGAGTTTTTGCGATGAAGAAGACGTGTTTTCGGTAGTTGAGGGCATCATATCCGCAGCATTCAAAGGGGCGATCGGGGCAGACGTCAAAGGACCATTCCTCAGGATGACGTATGACGAGGCCATGGAGAGGTTCGGATCTGACAAACCGGACATGAGGTTCGGGATGGAGCTCGTAGATCTCACGGATCTCGTGGCGGATTCGGAATTCGGCATATTCAAGAGTGTGTGTGCCACAGGGGGTCGCGTCCGAGGAATCTCTGCCCCTGGTTGTGCAGGCTTTTCGCGCAAGCAGATAGACGACCTTACTGAACTGGCTCGGATCTATCGTGCGAAGGGGCTAATTACCCTCAAAGTCGAAGGGGGCGAGATCCAAGGAAGCGTTGCCAAGCATATATCCTCTGACACCCTCGGTGAGATCGCATCGAGGCTGGGCAGCGCCGATGGAGACCTCATACTGATCATAGCCGATACCCCTGAGGTGTCTGCCACGGCTCTGGGGCATTTGCGGCGATATCTCGGTAAGGAGCTCGGCCTTATCCCGAAGGGTGATTACAAACTCCTTTGGGTTACAGATTTTCCGCTATTTGAATGGAATCCAGATGATGGCCGATGGGATCCGATGCATCATATATTCACCATGCCGCGGGAGGGAGACCTCGAGTTGCTCGAGTCAGATCCCGCCTCTGTCAAGGGTCGCCAGTATGATCTGGTTCTCAATGGCACAGAGCTCGGGAGTGGAAGCATCAGGATTAACGATCCCGCTATACAGAAGAGGGTCATGAACGTCATCGGGGTTACTCCCGAGGAGGCAGAGGAGAAGTTCGGATTCCTGCTTCGCGCGTACCAATACGGCGGCCCAATCCATGGCGGATTCGCCATCGGTTTCGACAGGCTCCTAGCTGTTATGCTTGGACTTGAAAGTCTGCGCGATGTCATCGCTTTTCCTCAGAATGCCGCAGGCGTTTCTCTGGTGGACGACTGCCCGAACGAGATAGACCCGAAACAATGGAAAGAGCTTCATCTGAAGCTTGAAGATTGTGCGGGCAAGCCCGATGCCGAGGCGCGTTCGGACTGCTGATGCGTGCGGCATGAGGAGGCCGTTTGGTCCGTGCGTTCCAGGGAACGGGGCGCACGGGCTTTTGATTAATCCATTGATGTCTGATTCAGGGTTGCCTTGACTAAATACTTATGCTCCGGAGGTAGATTACGACATGCATAACCCAGACAAGATCAGGGAGGCTCTCGCCTTTGACGACGTTTTGCTTGTCCCGGGCATCTCAGAAGTCCTTCCAGCCAATGTAGATGTTAGGACCGAGATTACTGATAAGATCATGCTCAATATTCCGCTGATGTCGGCGGCCATGGATACTGTGACAGAGGCTCGAATGGCCGTCGCCCTTGCCCGTGAAGGCGGAATGGGCATAATTCACAAAAACATGTCCATTGAAGAGCAGGCCCTCGAGGTTGACAAGGTGAAACGCTCAGAACACGGCATCATTGTCGATCCGATATTCCTTTCGCCTGAAGCCTCAGTAAGAGAGGCACTTGAGATTATGGAACGTTATCATATCTCGGGCGTCCCAATAACTGAAGACGGTACACTCGTCGGGATACTTACCAACCGGGATCTGAGATTTGAGACCGATTATGATCAGCCGGTGTCCAACGTTATGACCAAAGATGGTTTGATCACCGCGCCCGTGGGGACTACTGTCGATGAGGCTATCGAGATACTCAAGGTGCACAAAGTCGAGAAGCTGCCACTGGTTGACGAGGAGTTCAAGTTGAAAGGGCTCATTACCATCAAGGACATCAAGAAGACGCGAAAATACCCCAACGCAGCCAAAGATGAACACGGGAGACTTCGCGTAGGGGCTGCCGTGGGGGTCTCTGTTGGCACCATGGATAGGGTTGCTGCTCTCATCGATGCTGGCGCGGACATGATAGTTGTCGATACAGCCCACGGACATTCTAGGGGCGTCATCGAGACGGTGAAGGCTATCAGAGCCAATTTCGGAGATATCGACATCATGGCAGGGAACGTTGCTACTGGTGACGGCGTCAAAGCATTAGCAGAGGCAGGCGCGAACTGTGTCAAAGTGGGTATCGGGCCCGGCTCCATCTGCACTACACGTGTAGTGGCAGGGGTCGGAGTCCCGCAATTCTCGGCGATTCTCGAGTGTGCCGCTGCAGCCGCGGAAGCTGGAATCAGGATAGTCGCTGACGGTGGTGTCAAGTTCTCCGGAGACATGACTAAAGCACTGGCTGCGGGAGCGCATGTGGTCATGGTTGGGCAACTCCTCGCAGGGACCGATGAGAGTCCTGGCGATACAGAGATCTACAAGGGGAGAAGCTTCAAGGTTTATCGAGGAATGGGTTCTATAAGCGCGATGAAGGCTGGATCGAGCGATAGATACTTCCAGGAGGGTGCAAAGAAGCTTGTCCCGGAAGGAATAGAGGGGCGGGTGCCCTACAAGGGATCTGTTTCTGACACTGTTTTTCAGCTAGTGGGCGGTGTGAAGGCAGGAATGGGATATGTGGGGGCTGCGAATCTTGAGGAACTCAGGGAGAAGGCCACGTTTGTGCGGATAACCAACGCAGGCCTTAGGGAAAGCCACCCACATGACGTGCATATTACGAAAGAGGCCCCAAATTACATGATTGCCGGGGCCGAGTACGAAGAATCGTAGGCTACTTTTTCCGAGAGGAGGACGACTTGCGGTGTCGACCAAGATCAAGAGGTGCAGTCTTTTGGCTGTAAGCCTAATTATGGTTATGGTTGTGTCCATGATCTCGAGCGAGTCTGCTCTGGCGGAGTATGATGTGAAGAGCATAATCATCAACCCGAATCCCCCCTATCAGACCAGCATTTGGACTGACAAGTCGCAGTATAATCCGGGGGAAAGGCTGAATGTCTACTTCAGGACGAGCAAAGATGCGTATATCTACATTTTTGACATCGATACCGTCGGCAACGTGAGCCTGATATTCCCCAACATATACTCAGAATACAACTATAAACGGGCAGGTCAGACATACTCCTTGCCTGACAACTCCAGATATAACCTGACCATTGGCGGTCCTGCAGGAGTTGAGCAGCTCGTACTGATCGCCACGCCATCGCAGATACGCGACGTTGAATGGCTAAGGCGTTCACTTGAGCAGGGTTCATTCGGGCCACAGCTAAATGTCAATATATCCGCAGACAGGTTCATGTTTGAGGTGAAGTCGATTTCGATTACCCCCAACTTCGGCCAAGATTGGTCGTCGGCGGTCGCAACATTTACAGTGGGGAGTGTTGTAACGCCGCCGCCGCCACCACCGTCGGTGAAATACGGAACGCTGAGCATTACCTCTAAGCCGTCGGGGGCAACCGTTTTTCTGGACGGGGTAGACCAGGGGACCACGCCGCTGACGATTACGGGCGTGAGCTATGGCGTGCATGACATTGCGATAATGAAGAAGAACTACTATACGTATTCGCGCCAGATCACGGTGAACTCGCCAAATCCATACCGAATAGATGCGACACTTGTGAAGCTGCCTACGTCATCCGATTGGGGCGACGAGGTTCAGCTTGTAAACAAGAGCATGCTGGTAAAATGGCCTCAAACCGGGCCGTTCACTGAGACGTTCACTTTTAGAGGTTCTACGGGCAAGGTGGTCATCAACGCAGACCCGATCCTCGGCATGCTGTCGAGAGTGACAGGAAGCATCACTGCGAATGCAGTGGGGCCAGTGGAATTCATGCAGATCAACCCGAGTGGGCCTGATGCGCCCTGGCCCGGAAGGGTATATGAAAGGATTCAGTATCCGTTCAGGGTGAGGGTAACTGTAGAGGATTACAGCATCACGACGGGTCTGGTCTTTGGAATTGAATACATCGACTACGTACGGTTGCGTTTGGAGATTTGGCATATAGGCAACTGATTCTTTAGCACGAGACGGTTGCCCAAAAATATAGCAGCACGGCAGAGCAGGGTCGGGGTTTA
>MTKW01002283.1_pt1 | contig 10343 bp, 5 predicted proteins | sample 1042761 | NCBI WGS metagenome assembly MTKW01 (sample SAMN06205366, study PRJNA360243) | anaerobic digester metagenome | biome: Wastewater treatment plant; feature: Anaerobic digester sludge; material: sludge; isolation source: anaerobic digester fed with sludge from wastewater treatment plant ...
TGTGGTAAGCAGGTCGGTAGCGGCACTCATCACTATGTCGGTCCCACCAAGGCTGCTATTTCACTTGCATACCTATTTTAATTAAGATGATTATGAGAAAATATATTGCAATATTTGTATCCCTGATAGCATTGGTCTTCAGTGCCGGTGCGCAGACGATTATGAATGGTTCTCTTGCGATCGACAGGATTGAGATCAATCGCAGCGGTGAGCATATCATAATTGATATGGATATTAACCTAAGTCAATTGAAGCTCAAGAGTAGCCAGGCAGCACTCATCACTCCTGTGGTGGTGAACGGTGATCAAAGGTTGGAGCTCACTCCTATAGGTGTCTATGGCCGTGAGAGTTATATTAATTATAAACGTACTATGGGCGATATTATGCTTGGAGGTCCGGATGAGATCAAGTTCCGCAAATCCGAGATGCCCGATGTGCTCAACTATCAGAAGGTACTCCCTTATCAGAGCTGGATGAATGGCGCTATGATGATCATCGAAAAAGAGGTGCACGGCTGTTGCGACCGTATCGATGACCGCGCAGAAGCGCTGGTGGGTGGTTATGAGGAATTTATCTACAAGCCGGAATTTATCTATGTGACACCGGAGGGCGAAGCCAAGGCTAAAGTACATGCACTCGAAGGTTCTGCGATGATCGACTTTCCAATAGGTATGACCAGGATTATTCCCACCTATGGCTCCAACAGAGTCGAGATAGATAAGATTGTAAATAACATCAAGTCGGTGTCCGATGACAAAGATGCCATCATAAGCAACATCACCATCACTGGTTATGCCTCTCCCGATGGCCCTTATGGGACCAACGAACGTCTTGCACGGGAGCGTACAATGTCTCTTAAAAATTATGTGTCGGATCTGCTGGGATCTACCAGTAAGCTTATTTCCACCAGCTATGTGGCTGAGGATTGGGAGGGATTCAGGGCAAAAATAGCTGCTTCTCATATGACTAACCGCGATGCCATTCTCTCCATAATTGACAGCGAAGATGATCTCGACCTGCGTGAGCGTAAGATCAGGCAAGCCTATCCCAGAGACTTCAATACCTTCAAGGAGACGATATTCCCTGCTTTGCGGCGCACCAACTATAAGGTAGAATATGAGATTCGCACCTATACGGATGTAGAGGAGATCAAATCTCTTGTACGCACAGCTCCCCAGAAGCTCTCCCTCCAGGAGTTCTATCTGGCCGCCAGTGAGATGCAGTCAGGAGGTGATGAATTTGATTATATCTTCGAAACGGCAGCAAGGATGTTCCCAGAGGATGAGATAGCCAATCTCAATGCGGCAAATGCCTCTATGAGCAAGGGCAACCTAAGGGATGCCTCCTCTTATCTGACTAAAGCCGGCAATAGTGCCGAGGCTGATTATGCTAGAGGAGTACTTGCTGCGCTTAACAAAGAGTATGCTACAGCTATTGCTCATCTGCGCAAAGCCTCCGATGCCGGTCTCGCAAAGGCGGCAAAGGTGATTGCAGAGATTGAGAAGGTGGGCAAGAATGTATTCAGGCTCCCTAAATGAAAACAAACAAGAGAAAAATATTAAATAATCAAAAATAATTAACAAACAATTAAAACCCCAAAGTTATGAGACTTAAATTTTTTGTATTGAGCGCCCTGGCACTCATTCTATTTGTCGGTTGTAACGAGGAGCAGATTGTCCCCGATTTAGACAGCAATGCTTCTTATATGACTGTACGACTTGTTTCGCCCGCAGATGTTTATACCAAAGGTACTGCAGGCGGATTTGCCAACGGTACTGCAGCTGAAGGTAAGATCAACAATGCCCATTTCTATTTCTATGATATTCTGGGCAATTATGTGGTTGAAGGTGAGACTATCGGTAGTTTTACAGTAAATGACAGTAATGGTAATGTTGAGCGCTATACCGACATTACTATTGTGCTTAAGAATGTTACCGTACTACCCGATCAGATGTTTGTAGTGCTCAATCTTCCCGCTGATAAATTAAACTTATTCCCAGGTAAGACTTTGGCACAGGCGCAGGCAGAGCTTAGTGAGATCTATAGCAACTCTGCGGAGAGCTTTATTATGACCAGTTCCACCTATCTTGATGGGACTGATGTTGTCTTTACAACCCGCAATATTTCAGGCAATCTCAAGAAGACAGAGGCAGAGGCAGAGGCTAATCCTGTAAATGCATACGTTGAGCGTCTTGCTGTAAAGGGTAGCCTGACAATGAAGGATGCAACTGTTACTGCCACCATGCCCGGTGTTTTCACTCCCAATGAGCCCGTAACGGCAGCATTTGATGGTGGTGATAAAGCCGTTACCATTAAGATCAACGGATGGGGATTCAGCAATCTCAACAAATCGAGTTATTATATAAAGAAGATTGATGCAGGGTGGACTACTCCTACTATTTCCTGGACTTGGAACGCACCATTAAATTTCCGCTCTCACTGGGCACAGGATGCTAACTATAATGATGGAGTTTATCCCACCGATTATGATAGTCTCCGAACTTTAACCCCTGCTAATGCAGCATTGACCTACAAGCCTTATAGTGACATAGAAGATGCAACGTCATGGAAGGTTGCAGATTATTGTCATGAGAACACCATTGCAGGTAATCTTCTTACAGGAAAGCATTATATGAATGCAGCTACAAATATCCTGGTAGCAGCACAGATGAAGCTCGCTGCTGATACTGATTATGTAACTCTTTATCGTTTCAACGGCGTATTATATAAATGGGCTGATTATGCAAATATTTTGGCAGCGAATTTAAATCAGTCTTACAAAAAGACCGGTGGTGTTGACTATACAGCAGCTGATTTCCAGGTGCCCGATCCTGCCACTGCATCTACTTTTACCAACCTCTATGACGGAGAGATCAAACCTCTTCTTACGGCTGATGCAGTTGCGAATTCAACTGCTGATGCAATAACCTATCTTGCAGGCGACAGATTCATTACAGAGGTATTTACAAATGGTTGCATGTATTACTCTATCCCTGTAGAGCACTTCTTGAATCCCAGCTATGATAAGGAGGCAACCGAGCCTTTCAAGGAGGGTGATTTTGGTGTGGTTCGCAACCACTTCTATCAGGTGACGGTAACGGATATTTTAAATATAGGTGTCGGTGTGTTTGACGTGGATGAGCCGATTGTTCCCAACTACGATCCTTCTACCTACTATCTGGCTGCTACGCTTAATATCCTTGCCTGGCAGACAGTTACTCAGAATGTGACATTGTAATTATTTTCCGAAAAGAGATTGCCGAGGTTTATTATACCGAGGCATTTCTATACCAATCTTTCGGGGCGGGTGGGGCCCCGTCCCGAAGGATTATTTTAAAGCAAAAGCCCCGACTATATGATGATTAACAACAAATCGGAGTGATAATGAAACGATTGACATATTTGCTGCTCGTATTTATTGCGATGACCTCCTGTAGCGCAATATATGAATATGAGGGCGACTGCGATCCAAAATATAGAATCGAGTTTAAGTACGACTACAATATAAAGTATGCTGACGCCTTTGCTAATGAGGTCAAATCGGTGTCACTCTATGCCTTTGACGGCAATGGCAGACTTGTCTATCAGAAGACTGATCAAGGGCCTCAACTTGGTAACGGCGACTATGCAATGGAGGTCGATATGGAGCCGGGTACCTATGATCTTGTAGCCTGGTGCGGCTTGGAGGATGGTTCATCCTTTGCACTTCCTGTGATGCAGAGAGGTTTGACAAGCAAGTCTGATGTCTCTTGTACGATACAAGGAAGTAAATTTGGAGGTCAGATCACGGTTGATCAACAACTCAAACCGCTATTTCACGGTGCACTCAATTCGGTGGAATTTCCCGATAAAGAGGGTGTTCACACCGTTATCATACCTTTAGTGAAAAATACCAACTCAGTACGCATAGTATTGCAGCATATCTCCGGCAAGAGGGTTGACCCCAATCTTTTTACTTATCATATTACAGCAGACAACGGAGTTCTTGACTGGAACAATGAGATTGTTCCGGGTAATATCGTCAACTATGAGGCCTACTACACTGCCACCGGCGAAGAGGTGCTTAGCAAGTCGGATACTCTTCCCAATGCAGGTTTTACCGCAGTGGCGGATTTGGCTGTTTCGAGGTTGATGGCAAACAGCGATGCAAGGTTGACCATAAAAAATCTTAAAGGAAAGACCGTGCTCTCTATACCTATGGTGGAATTTCTTCTGCTGGTCAAGAGCTATTACAAACAGGCAATGACCAATCAGGAGTATCTCGACCGTCAGGACGACTTTTACTTCTTGTTTTTCCTGCAGGATAAAAAACCGGGTGGGGAAGGCACAGATCCGGGTGGCACTACGGATCCCGATGATCCGGAAGATCCCGATGACCCCGAAGATCCGGAAGATCCGGACGACCCCGAAGATCCCGAAGATGACTATACCTGGATGGATGCATATATATATATATGTTCGTGGAAGGTGGTTTTGTCATCGACAACATTGTAGAAATTTGAAACTGATAGTATGAGATTTAAAAAGAACATACCGGCTCAATTGCGTTTGCTGATACTATTGCCACTAGTGTCGCTTATGGCAGCGTGCAACCTCATTTATGAGGATTGCGGCAAATGTGATCTCACCGATGAGGTCGAGATCGGTTTTACCATTTCGACAGGTGTGTTCAGTGATCCCGAGACAAAAGTTGAGTTTGGTAGCGAGCCAGGTAGCTCTTATGAAAATTATATTGGCATAGCGAGTGGAGATTTTATGTTCCTTCTTTTTGACATAAATGGAAAATATCTCCGGACTTTCCAGCCCGAGCCGGAAGATATCACCCCGCTTGGAGTTCCCGGTATCGTTCCAAATCCGGATACTTTAGGAGACCCTATGCCCGTTAATAGGGCTTACTATGTAAGAACCAAGATGAATAGGCCACCTGCAAACTTTTATGTGGTAGCTCTGCTCAATTATGGCGGAGTTAACGGCCGCTATCCGATTGGAGAGGATGTGGCCTCAGGTAGTGAAACTCCTGATCTCCATATAGGTCTCTCTACTATAAATGATGTGGTTTCCAATAGTGCATCCGGAGGCTGGGGCAAGTTCAATTACAATATTGCTACTCCTTATGTGCCCACTCCAACAGCACCAATGCCTATGTACGGAGTGAGAAGATTTGATAATTTCGTTGCCAGGGACCATATGCTTACAGACCTTGGCGATGTAAACGTGCTTAGGGCTTATGCCAAAATTCGAGTACGACTGGTAGGTGATTTGGCTGCCGGTTTTGATATTGATAGCGTTACACTCAATAATTATTCTACAGTTGCCTACAAGGCTCCGAATATTACAGAGAACACCCCAAGAGGTGTTACGATTGATACTGAGCAATATTGCACACAGGCGGAAGTCTCAACAGGTTCTCTTCCTTTCAGGAAGATTACGGCAGATATTTATGAGATCTATGTTCCGCCCTATGACAACATCAATGCCCCTCTGAATAGAAAAGCGACCATCTCGGTTAAGCTCTCCAACGGTATGATTTTCCAAGATGCCATCCACTTTGCCTACTACGATGATAATGGCAGACTTCCTGCAAACCCGACCTATTTTAATATCCTGCGCAATCAGATCATAGACTATAAGATTACCGGTATCAGTGGTGCCGCTCTGACACTTGAGCTTGAGGCAAACCCCTGGGATGTTAAACAGTCTACTTTCCACTATACGCAACTGGTAACTTTTGCCGAAGGCGGATTCCCGGCATTTGTCGAGAGTACTATCAGTTCGATCGATTATTCGGATCAGGCCAACGGCAATGTATATGTTATAATGAAGCAGGACAATACTATTGCCGAAGTGAACTTTACGATTATGACTCCAGCCGGCAGTACCTGGCAAGCGATACTTGTGAGAGAGAAAGGGGCTTCTGATGCTTTCTCGTTTGTGGACAGCGGAGGCAATGTAATAATAGAGCCAACGGGGGATGTTGGTACTCCTGCTACATTGCGTATAAAGAAAAATCTTCCACAGCCGGCGGCAGGAGTTGACCACAACGAGTATATACTCCGTATTATGATTCATTTTCCTCCACCTGCCAATGTTTCATTCAAAGTCAATTATCTGGAACTCGCGGGCTTTTACGGTACAGCCAAAGAATATACTGTTGTCCAACAGGCTTCAATCTAAATAGATATGAAAAGAATACTATTACATATAATATTGTTATTTTCAGTGCTTTGGGTTGCTTCTTGCAACTGGTTTGAAGTCCCTGTGCCCCAGCTGAAAGGAGAATTTCGACTGACTCTCATGACCACGGGACTTGAAACAAAGGGACCCGAAACCGGAGCTGCAGGTGAGACCGCCTTAAATGAGAACCTTATCGATTCGGTGGCCATATTCTTCTATATGAATAGTGCGGACAGTAATACAAATGCCGTACATTGTCTGAAAGTGGTTCTGCCGCCAAACTCCCAGTCAATTGTCACACTTGATATTCCTCTTACTGTTTTTGAGGTTGAAAGGATTTTCGGTCTGCCCCCTGCAACACCTGCCCCCGCTACTGCTAAAGTATATGTGATTGCAAATGTAACAGATCCGGCCAGGTCTGCGCTTAATCAAATAATGGCAAATGCAGCAGCTGCTACGCCATCTTATGCCGGTACATCTATAAAAAGCCTCAAGCATCTGGAGATTAGTAAACCCGGCCCTTATGACGTTCAAATGGAATCTTCATTTGCGATGGATGGGTCTGATGTGATTACTCTGACCGCTGATAGAAAGACCATCACCGGCCGTGTCAAATTGGATCGAGTCGGCTGTAAGATCCGTCTCTTCATCACAGAGATAGAACCTGTGCTGCAAATTGAAGGAACTGATACACTCGAATGGCTACCACAACCTCAGTATATGAGGCTTTTCATTTTCAATGGAACAAGGAAATCTCACATTGATGAGACTCTTTTCCCTTTTACTCCCGCTCCGGAAGATTACTTTACCATCAGAGGTAACAATATGGTACTGGTCAGAACCTTATCAAGAATGCCTGCCGATACTACACAGGCGCTTCAGTATTGGTTCAATCCTATACCTTATTATAGTTATCCTTATCATTATGATCCTACAAGCGGTTTGGATCATACCTCTTTGGTGCTGGTACTCCCCTGGTTGTGCCCGATGTCCGGTCATACGCACTCACACAACACCTATTATCAGATACCAATCACGAGACCCGGGCTTGGCCTCGACCTTGTACGCAATTCCTATTACCAGATTTATGTCACTGTGGGTATGCTGGGCAATTTTGAGGAATCGGATCCATTAGAGATACCTTTCAGCGTCATTGTAGCAGATTGGACTACTGCGGAGATCAAAGCAGAGATACGTGAGTTTCAATATCTCACAGTAGATCGCAATAACGCGGAACTGATCAACCAACACTCCGGAATATTCCACTACTCCAGTTCTTCTCCCGTCTCGGTAAAGATCAATTCCATCACCTATATGAATTATGCGGGCCACAATTTTCAGCAAGTTAATGTTCCCGTTACCGGCAATGGCGGCACATCTCATACCGTTACGGAAAATCGTACGGTCCACCCTCCGGGAGGAAGTGCATACACGGTACAGGATGCCTATAAGGTGTCGGTAGAGCCGGGCAACATCATCAAGTTTGAGAGAAATATTCCCAGCGGTGTCTTTACCTCAAGTACCATTACCTTTACAGTAACCAATGAGAATGGCTTTTCCGAGACAATAACGGTAGAGCAATTTCCCCCGATTTACCTCACGGGTGAGAAATCTTTTGTTGCCAGCAATTATGGGTCAGTAATAGTATATGGCTATCGTTCAAGAGGAACCGGTACTTCTCGTTCAATTAGTGATGACATACCTAGAAGTTTAGGTTCTGTGGCAAATTTTAATGATGTAGATGGTAGTGGAACAAACAATAACCAGAACCAGTACAATATCCACGTGGGATCACTTGCCGCCGGATTTATAACCGGCGATGGGCGTAATTATGCCATTGGAGATCCGAGGGTGCCTCTTTCCGAGGCAGCTGCTCCCTCAGGACTTTACAACTTCGATCAGTACAATACGCTTGAGCTATATCGCAAAACCCGCACGGGTGATGAGGCTGTAGATATGATTGCCCCCGCATACAAGATTGCCTCTTCTTACGGAAAGACAACTACGGTATCTTTCGAGCAAGCTGAGAAACGATGCGCTGCCTATCAGGAGAATGGATATCCTGCAGGAAGATGGCGAGTACCGACTGAAGCGGAGATTTTGTTTATAGTCAATCGTTCCAATGCCGGAGTGTTTCCTACACTTTTTGGAGCTGTAAACTATTGGGCCTCAGGCAACAGAGCCTATAATGCAGGAACTAATACATGGTCAACTCCTTCCTCAGCTTATGTCCGTTGTGTCTATGACGTATGGTATTGGGGCGATGAGAAGGGTGATTTTGATGGAGGTGGAGTTGATTATGGGATACCAATGATTGGAACTAATCCAAATGGGAATGTCTTGCAATGGGGTAATAATCCAAGATAAGAAGAGGAAATTGAGATGAAGAAGATATTTTATAGCATAATGATGATCCTGGCACTCTTTTCCTGCCAGAAATTTGATATCGGAGAGCTCAATCACTCTACAATCGAAGGGAAAAAGGTGGTTGTCAGGATTGGAGTTGATTTTCCTGAAATGTCACCTCTGACCAAAGCCTTTGGGGACGACCCGCTGACAGTTGGATATCTGCCTTTGCACATCGTGGTGTTTGACGGTGACGGTATGTATGTGGAGCGTACTACTGCCACTTTTGTCAACAGATCTCCCGATGATCAAGCCAATTTTCTGTGTACTCTTACAACCACTTCCGATAAGCGTAACATACATATGGTCTCCAAGGCGACACCTGCTGACTACCCGGGTACCGGCTATGAGCTTTTTAACTCACTGGCCGTAGAGGGTAATCAGGATGCTTATTGGCAGAAGATACAATTTCCTGATGGTTTTCGCTTAGACGAAAATGATAGTACCCAGTTGAGCCCTGCGACTCTGGCCCGATTCACCAGGATCCCTATGTTACGCAATTATGCTCAGGTTACTGCAAAGAAGGCTGCTGCCGTTACTAACTTCACCATTACAGGCCTGACTGTAGTCAACACCCTTGACAAAGGAACTGTGGCTCCATACAATGCGGCAGTTCTCAATTTTGTGGAATATATGAAGCCGGGCGGTGGAGAGAAAGAGTGTAAAAATTATTTGGAACTCCTTGCTGAGGGCTATAAAGGCAATATGCCCCAGGGGGCGACATTGACCAACACTCCGGCCTCGCTAACTTCCACGGACCCTTCATTTGTAGCTGCGGGCGAGCCTTATTATCTATATGAGCGCACACAGCCCGGAGATGAAACTAATACTTTTGTTATCATTAGAGGAAGGTATGGTACTGACACCTATGACACCTATTATAAGATAGACCTGATCTACAATGAGGGTGGTGTCAACAAATTTTACCATATACTCCGCAATTTCAATTATGAGATTGAGATTACCCATGTCAGTGCAAGAGGTTCAGCTACTGCTGCAGAGGCGGCAGCCGGTACTGCATTCAACAACCTAAGTGCGGATGTGCAGCTTAAAAACCTTACCAATATCTCGGATGGTACGGCACGACTCTTTGTGAGTTATACCGATTCTACGCTCAATACTACAAATAATGTAAAATTTAAGTTTAAGTATTACTCCGATTTTCAAGCGGGCACTCTCAGCAATGGAAGTGTAACGATCGGAGTGGAAAATGGTAATATATTCACCGGCACAGTCCTTTCCAATACCCCTATTACCTCGGGAGAATGGCAAGGATGGAATGAAGTGACACTGGATGTTAAAGATGGTGCTCTCGGTGCGCTTGCCAAAAGGCAATCCATTCAGGTAACAGCTGCCGGCTCTGGGCTGAGCCGTGAGATACGATATGTTCTTCGTGAGAAAAGGACTATGTATGTCACTTGTGCTCCACACTTGCTGGATCCGGTAACTCACGCCAATGGCGATGTTCATATCGATATTCCGAATGATCTGGACTCGACTGCATTTCCGCTGCATTTTTTACTTGACACTGATACGAAAAGTCTCTATCCCAGAGTAGATGGCCCTGCTTCAGGTCAAATCATGCCATTGGTGTTTACAACTGATAGTGATGGCAGAGGTTCCTTTGCATTTCAGAGAACTCTCACCTGGGATGAATACAGTAGTTTGCCCGATGCCCCAATAACTCCCGGAGGTACCCCTGCCGGATACAAGAGGATGACCTGTTGGATGGCGACCAATGAAGGAGTAACCTTTACCGATGC
>MTKW01010689.1_pt1 | contig 10336 bp, 7 predicted proteins | sample 1042761 | NCBI WGS metagenome assembly MTKW01 (sample SAMN06205366, study PRJNA360243) | anaerobic digester metagenome | biome: Wastewater treatment plant; feature: Anaerobic digester sludge; material: sludge; isolation source: anaerobic digester fed with sludge from wastewater treatment plant ...
AAGACGGCGACGTATGTTTTGCTGGTGGTGATTATGGCTACTATATCGGGCCTGGTTTTTGGCAACCTGTTTTATTAAGATTAATGCCCGCTATATAAAAATCAAAAGTATAGCTTGGGACTTAAAAAAAACGAGGTTGGTATCAATATTTTGAAATGAGGTGCTTCTATGGCGAAAGCAACGGTACATGCAAACATTTGCGGGTTTAAACATGTCATTGAAGGAAAGATGGTTGGCCCAAACATTGTCATTGATATAGTAACGCCGTGTGAAAAGATTAAAAAAATGTCTCACATGGAGATACCGGTAATGGAGATCATGGACATTAAAGAAAATTATGTTATGAACAAGGCTCAGGAGCTTAACTGCAGCAGCAACTGCCTGGTGCCGTGTGGCGTGATTCATGTTTGTCGAATAGAAGCCGGTCTTCTAACGCAGTCTCTGTGTAAAAACGTGGGGGGTGTAAGTATTACTTTTGATTAAGGATCACAAGAGCAGCTTCCATTGACACTGATCCAGACGAGTAATTGAACGGCATGGTGCAAAAATTCAACATTGGAGATCATATTAATCTATCCTGCACGATACATCTCTCTGGGGGGGGCGGTGATCCGCTCTCATGAAACCCTCATGGCCATAGTCAACTTTCCGGCATTACACCTGATGTTCGCCGGCAACGCCATGTTCCCGGTAGAGGCGATGCCGGCCCGGCTGCAGATAATCGCCCGCTGGAAGCAATTGTGATGTGGTGGATGGCCATTATCCGCGGTTGGTAACATGTTTAGCGGCGCCGTTCTCCCGGCTGATGGTCGGAAGTGTTTCTCAGTAAACCTGCCGGATTACATCAATCACATTCATGCGCGTGATCCGCCTTAAGGGTGCGACGGTGGCCAGAAGGGTGATCAGGATAGCCACGGCGCAAATCAACAGGGTCGACTGCCAGGGTGGCGACCAGGTCAGCCAGGCGGCTTCACTTCTAGCAAAGAGGTAGGTGCCCCAGGCGAGCAGGTTGCCGGCAACGGCGCCCCAGGCCACGCTGACCAGGCCGTAGAGCAGCCCCTCCATCCGCAGGATAGCGACCAGCTGTTTGCGTGTCGCGCCCAAAGCCCGCAAGATTCCAAATTCACGCGTCCGCAGCAACAGGTTGGTACTGATGGTGTTGGTGATGCTGAAAAGGCTAATCAGCATGACCATGCCGAGGAGGCTGAAGATTAAAATCGATAACTGGCGCTTCTGCTCTTCCATCTCCCGGATCTGCTGCCGGTAGGAGATAACCCGTCCCTGGGAGACGCGTCCGGCTATGGTTCTCAGGGCGGCATCAATCTGATCAACGTCCGCCTCTTCCAGCACCCGCACATCGATGCGCCGGCAAAGGTCCGACCCGGTAAAGGCGGTGAAGGCGTCTTCATGCATGACTACAGCCAGCCCGATGGTAATCATCTCTTGGGGAAAGGGATGGTTGTTTAGGAATCCGGCCACGGTAAAGGTTTGCTCTTCGCCGAAGACAATGCGGTTGCCGTCGTAAGCAGCTGTGCACAGGGTGATCTCGTCGCCCACGGCCAGGGTGGTTACCGGTAGGATTTTGCCCCCGCCGCGGGTGTTGTTGACCACAAGTACTTCCCCGCCTTCCGCCAGGCGGCCGGGGTCGATTACTCCCGTCTCCAGGTAAGACCGGGCCAGCTCCAGGATATTTTCCGAATAACCGTAGAGCCCCGTGGAGGATGAATAGGTGCCGCTTTGCGGGAATGTCTGCCCGAAGGTGTTCTCCATCAGGTCACTGAATTCTGCGGTTACCTTGTCAGCCGGGAGGAGCAGGTTGGCCCCGCTTTCGCGGGTAGAGAAGACTTCGCTAACCCCTCCCAGGCGCCGCACTGCCTCCAGGTCTTCCGCGGAAAAACCGGCATTCTGGTTGAAACTGCGCGTGGAAAGAACAAACTCTCCAGGGAACTGTCCCTGTAAAATCAGCTCCGGCCGGGCTGCGCCGGCATAGTAGCTGAAGACGATGGCCAGCACCACGCAAAGAGAGAGGGAGAAAACTGTTATATTAAACTGGCGGCGATACCGCTGCAGGTTGCGCCAGGCGAGCATGCCGTTTATCCCGAAGATATTTTGCGGCAGCAACTGGCGGCCGGGCCGTGGGACTTTGCTTTCCGGCAGAACAGACGCGGTGCCGCGCAGAGCTTCCATGGGTGAAACCCGGGCAGCGAGCCGGGCGGGGCGCCAGGCCGAAATGAGCACCGCGGCAATGCAGATCGCCCCGGCCCAGGCGAGGGTCCACCAGGGGATGACCATGCGGGTAAAGCTGCCGGTCAGGGTCGAGGCCAGGGAAACCATCACCCTGGTGCCGGCGATACCGGCCAGCAGGCCCACCGGGATAGCGACCAGGGCCAGGAGCAGCCCTTCCCCCAGAACAATGCGCCTGATTTGCTTCGGGCCGGTGCCGATGGCCCGCAGCAGGCCGTACTGGCGGATGCGCTCCAGCACCGCAATATGGAAAATATTATGGATGGCGGCCACGGTGGCGGCCAGGATGATCAGGCCCAGGATGAGGTGCAGGACTTCCTGGCCGCTGTCGGCCAGGGCCTGGAGCAGCGATTCATTATAGGTGACCCGGTTTTGCTCCAGCCCCAGGACCGCGGCGATTGACTCACCGGCCTCCCGGGGGTCGTACTGCTTCCGGAATTCGGCCAGCACCCGGTAAGTTTCCCCGGTGCCGCCTCCGACCACGGCCTGGGCGTAGCCGGTGATCTGGGAGAGGGTCTGGTTGGCCAGGATGCCGCATATGGTATAGACTGTCTCTCCGGTCTCATTCCCGGAAGAAGAGGAAAAGGACAGTGTTATTTCCCGGCCCGGCCGGGCTTCCAGGCCTATCTCTTTCAAGGCCCACTCTTCCAGGGCTATCTCGTGAGATTGCCGGGGCAGCTCTCCTTCCAGCAAAGCCATGTTGGCCAGTTCCAGGGCTGTGTCATCATATGCCGCTCCAATGATCGCCATCCCGTTTTCCGCCGGGCGGGCGATACCCAGGTCGCGGATAATGCCGGCCCGGTTGACCCGGGTATGGGCGGCGATTACTGTCGCTTCTCTTTCTTCCAGCATGTCGAAGTTTGCGTGCCAGCTGCCGCTGGTTTTTCTCGCCTGCTCGACGTAGCCGGCGGAAATATTGGCACCGAGGATTCCGGCGGCGCTGATCAGTGCCACCGCCGTCACCAGTCCGGCCACGGCCAGGAGGGAGCGGCCTTTCTGTCCGATAATATATCGCAAAATAAGGGTTAGAAAATGTTTCATTTTTCAACCCTCCCGTTGCTGACCACGCCGTCTTCAACTTTAATGATCCGGTCCGCCACGGCGGCCACCTCCGTATCGTGGGTTACCATCAGCAGCGTTTGCCGAAATTTTTGCACAGAGAGGCGCAGCAAGGAGAGCACTTCCCGGCTGCTCTTGTTATCCAGGTTGCCCGTGGGCTCATCGGCCAGAATGATCGAAGGCTTGTTGGCCAGGGCCCGGGCGATGGCAACACGCTGCTGCTGGCCGCCGGAGAGGGCTCCGGGCAGGTGCCGGCGGCGCTGCTCCAGGCCCAAAAGGTGAATCAACTCATCGATATAGTCCCGGTCCACCGGCTTGTTATCCAGGATCAAGGGAAGGGTGATGTTCTCTTCAGCGGTCAGTACCGGGATGAGGTTATAGAACTGGAAGATAAACCCGATTTTGCGACGGCGCAATACGGCCAGCTCTTCCTCTTTGAGGCTGTAAAGGTCGCTGCCGTCGAGGATGACCCGGCCGCTACTGGGGTTTTCCAGGCCGCCCAGCAGGTGCAGCAGCGTGCTTTTCCCGGAGCCGCTGGCCCCGGCCACGGCCACAAATTCACCCGCTTCCACCCGGATGTCGGCCGGCTTTAGGGCTTCCACCGCCGTGGGCCCGCTGCCGTAGGTTTTACTTAAATTTTCAGTGATTAGAATGCTCATAACGTATTCTCCTTAAGGTAATTTCCAGCCCTACGGGGCTGTTACCTTAATTCTAAAGAAGCGGTCTTACAGATAAGTGAAAGTTTATCTTACAATTTGGTAAGGTTAGTTTAACCATGCCCGGGGCAGGGTGATGGTAAAGGCGGTGCCTTCCCCCGGGGCGCTGGAGGCCTGGATCATACCGCCGTGTTTTTCGACGATCAGTTTGGCCAGGGAGAGGCCGATACCGCTGCCCCGGCGGGGCTTTTTGCCGCCGCTGCTGCCCTGGTAAAAGCGCTCGAAAATGCGCCCCAGCTCTTCCGGGGGGATGCCCGGGCCGGTGTCGCGCACGGTAATCGCGGCGGTGGAGTCCGTCTGCTCCAGGGACACCGTGATCCACCCCGGCGTGGGGGTGTGGCGGATGGCGTTGTCGACAATGTTGTGTAGAGCCTCGCCAAGCCACTTGCGGTCATGCGGTGCCTCCACCGGGGCGCGGTCTTTCTCGAATTCCAGCGCATGGCCTTTTTGCACGGCGCTGCCTACCAGGGTAGTGACAACCTGCGCCGCGGTTTCACCAAGATCGGCATACTCCTTTTGGAATTCAATCACCCCGGTTTCCAGCCTTGAAATTTTGAGTAGCGACTGGATCAACCACTCCATCCGCTCCAGTTGGACCAGGGTTTTTTGCAGAAATTCATGGCGCACATCCGGGTCTGACGCGGCTTCGTCCAGCAATAGCTCGGTGAAAACGCGAGAGGAGGCCAGGGGAGTTTTCAGCTGGTGCGATATCCCCGAGATCATCTCTTTGAGCAGCTTTTTTTCTTCCTGCAGGGCGGTAAAAGAGAGCTGCAGGCGCCGGGAAAGCTGGTTGAACTGGAAACCCAGCAGATCCAGCTCTCCTTCGCCGGTTTCGGGGAAGCGAAAATCATAGTCACCGCGCATGATCCGCTCTGCTCCCAGGTTGTAACGGTTCAGCCTGCGGTAGGTTCGGGCTGAAGCCAGGTAAATGGCGAACAGCAGGGCCGCCAGCAGTAACGCCCCCAGGGCGGCGGTAGCGGCGATAGAGTGGAAGTAGCGGCTTTGCAGTAGCGGAGTGGTACTTAAAGGTAGATCGCGGCTGTAGCCGTAGGCGGCGGCAGCAGCCTGCCCGGCTTCCTGGGCTGCGGCCTCCGCTTCCCGGGTAAACGCCCGCACTATTTCCGCTTCGGCTTCAGGCCGCAGCTCTTCCGGATAAAGTTCCAGCAGATTGCCCAGTAGGGCCAGATTGCGTTCGGTCAGTACATGGTGCAGCCGCGTCCAGGCATAGTGGGTCTGCAGCAGGATCAGGCCTAAAAATAGAAGGCACACGACGGCCACCGCCATAGTGAGAATGATAAATTCCCTGTTTTTATAGATGGGTGCCCGCATCGCCGCCCCTCCCCCGGTTCCATTTATAGCCGAAACCGCGCACGGTGACGATCAGTTGGGGATCTGAGGGGATCTCTTCAATTTTTTCCCGCAGCCTGCGGATATAGACCGAGAGGGTATTGCTGTCCACAAAATCCCCTTCCACGTCCCACAGCTTCTCTAGAATTTGCTCGCGGCTGATTACCTGGAGCGGGTTCTCCAGAAGCACTTGTAAAAGTTTAAACTCCAGCGGGCTGAGCGGCACCTGCTCACCATGCTTCAGCGCCTGTTTGCGCTTTAAGTCAAGTACAACCGGGCCAGAACGGAGGTGGAGCTCTCCGGCGGGAGCGCTCTTGCGGCGCAGTACCGCCCGGATGCGCGAGATTAACTCCCGCACGCGGAAGGGCTTGGTCACATAATCGTCGCCGCCCAGGTCCAGCCCCTGGACCACGTTGACTTCTTCATCGCAGGCGGTTAAAAAGATCACCGGTATGGCACTTTCGCTCCGGAGCCGCCGGCACAGGTCAAATCCGTTGCCGTCGGGCAGCATCACGTCCAAAAGCAGCAGCTCAAAATCATGCTCCCGCAGTAGCCGCGCACCCTTGCTCAAGGTCGAAGCATGGTTTACCGCCCAGCCCTCGTTTTCAAGGGCAAAGACAATGCCCCGGGCCAGGGCTTCATCGTCCTCGATCAATAAAACCCGAGTCATCCTCAATCCCTCCCGGAAGCTATTCTGCCGCGTCTCCTTTTCGACAGAGAAGCGGTGTTCTCCTGTTTTTGGCAACGCCATGTTCCCGGTAGAAGCGATGCTAAGCCCGGCTGGAACTTCGGTGCCAGGCACCGGAGTCACCAAATGGCGTATCCAGAATTTTCCGCAAACAGGTTGGTTTTTGGCGGGAAATGTTGATGTGGTAGATTCTGTTCTTTTCTGTGGTAAGCTTCAGATGGCTGCTTGTCTGCCGGGTAATTTGATAACCTTGGTGTGTTAACAGCTTTGCAAGAAATTCAACACTAACATCCCTTGGCACTTTCATATGGCCATTATCTCATCTTTTACGAAGTGAAGGCGAACTACTTTGGGAAGGTCTTCTTCCTGGTCAAAATGGCAGCGGGTGGCTTCCCGAATATTAGCGTTAACCCTCACTATTTTGGGGCCTTAAATCAAGGTAACTAATGGATGGTTATGCGGTTGACATCCTTAACAAAACATCATTATACTTGCTCCAGGTAAAGGTATAGGAGAAGCTATGAATAATAATGAATAAAAAAATCAGGAAAAACAAAAAAAGTAAGCTAATCAACGGATTAATTGTCCTGATACTGATCTGTGTGTTTGCGCTAACTTCCATTTTAATTATAAATGCCTATGTTAAAGCATCGGTTAAAGGCAGAATCATTGCACCGGATGAAGCGGCTTCGTTGGATGCCGATTGCATCCTTGTCCTGGGGGCAGGCGTCTGGGATAACGGAAGACCAAGCCCCATGCTTGTGGACAGGCTGTTGCAGGGTATCGAACTGTATAAAAACGGCTTCTCCGATAGATTGCTGATGAGCGGTGACCATGGCCGCAAAGAATACGATGAGGTAAATGTCATGAAACAGTTCGCCATAGACAGGGGGATTGCTTCGGAACATGTTTTTATGGATCATGCGGGTTTTTCTACATACGAAAGCCTGTACCGGGCAAGAGACATTTTTGAAACCGAGAGGATCATAATTGTGACCCAAAAATACCACATTTACCGTGCGCTTTACATTGCCGACAAGCTTGGACTTGAGGCGTACGGAGTTGCCTCTGATCCGAGGCGGTATGCCGGTCAGAGCATAAGGGATTTGAGAGAAATAGCAGCGAGGGTAAAAGACTACTTTACTGTGATGATCAAACCAAAGCCCACCCATCTTGGCGAAACCATACCGATAAGCGGTAATGGAGATCTAACAAACGATTAAAGTAGGCTGAGGAAATATAAGCATGCAAGTACTTTTTCCCGGTTTTTCAAACTTTTTTGTTTTGGAAAAGGCGAGGTAGAGTAGACCCGACTCATTGTCCTGGGTGGAAATTTCCTTCAATTATATTTTCAAATCCTGAAAATAGTAGACTGCAATATCTCCGGGCCTTAATAGGCGCGGAAACCGTAGACAAAGTTGGGGGTGGATCTATCAGCAGTTTATCGAATGTTATAGCTTATTTTATCCATTTTTGTCGAAAATTTCGTTTGTAAGGTAGCTCTTAATATGATAATTTTATACCAATCGATGATTCTTTCTAACTACTCGTTAAAAACTGCTACTCGCGCGGCTTTTCCCTTCTTCCCTGGTGGAAAAGGACTGGGAGAGGGAGTTAAAAAAGCTGTTATCCTGAAGTAGTAAAAATCTTTAAAGCGACTAGATCATCAAACGCAACCCGGTAAAGAAGGCTTATATAATTGGTATTTTCCAGTCTTTATTTCCTTTGTGTTTTTTTGCCCCTGAATTTGGCCCTTTATTATGTGATCAATAATAGAACTTACCGCAACTGGCTGTTGATCATCACTTCCCTTGTTTTTTATGCCTGGGGCGAGCCGGTGTGGATCATGCTCCTTGTTATCTCTACTCTCTTTGTTTACTTTAACGCACTGGTGGCGGGCCGGAACCGTGGTAACTGGAAGGGTAAGGCTGCGATTGCCGTGTCGGTGACGGGAAACCTGCTGATTCTCGGCTTTTTCAAATATTCCGGCTTTATCGTGGACAATCTAAACGGTCTGCTCGGCACAGACCTGCAAATCACCGCGTTTGGCCTCCCCATCGGCATATCCTTTTATATCTTTCAATCTATTTCATATGTGGTTGATGTTTACAGGGGAGAGACGGAGGCACAGCAATCGTTTTTCAAGCTGCTGCTTTTCGTATCTCTTTTTCATCAGCTGGTGGCGGGACCCATAGTGAGATACAAAGATATTGCCGGGGAAATCGAGCACAGGGTGGAAACCTTGGAGCAGTTTAATTACGGGGTAAGCCGTTTTATTATGGGTCTGGGTAAAAAAGTATTATTGGCCAACACGGCGGGGAAAATCTGCGAGAGTTTCCTGGGCACGGATTATTCACGGCTGCCGGTTACCGGGGCCTGGTTGGGCATTTTTCTATTTGCGCTGCAGATTTATTTTGACTTTACGGGTTATTCCGATATGGCCATCGGTCTTGGGAAGATGTTCGGCTTTACCTATAAGGAAAATTTCAACTACCCCTATATTTCAAGGTCCGCCACCGAGTTCTGGAGGCGCTGGCACATCTCGTTGGGCAGTTTTTTCAGGGACTACGTCTACATCCCCCTGGGCGGCAACAGGAGGCACTATATCAGGAATCTGTTCGTGGTGTGGTCGCTCACCGGCTTGTGGCACGGCGCGAGCTGGAATTTTGTGCTGTGGGGTCTTTATTATTTTGCCCTTATTCTGCTGGAGAAAAAATTTCTTCTGCGAGTGTTCGAAAAGCTGCCGGCTATCGTCTCCAGGTTGTATTTATGGACGGCGGTGCTGGTAGGCTGGGTCTTTTTCTATCATTTGGACTTGGGACAGGCGCTGGAGTTCCTCGGCATCATGTTCGGAGTGAAGGCGTCCGCCTTTTCAGGGCCGGAGGTTACGATCCAATTCTTGAATGGCGCCGTGTTTTTGTTTATGGCCGCTGTTGCCTGCACTCCGGTCATGAAGCATCTGGGTGACCGGGCAAAGGGGCTCCTTCCCGGAAAACCGGAAGGGATTTTCGTGGTGGACAAAGTGCTGAAGCCTTTGGCCAACATGGTCGTCTTTGTTCTTTCAATTATCTTCCTGGTAGGGCAATCATATAACCCGTTTTTGTATTTTAGATTTTAGGAGTCTATGGACCCGTTTCCGATGCCCGCTTTAATCGTAAGAGGAGATCGGAAGGCGTTTTGATCCAAAATTGCTGGAGGCTAAGATGATGAGAAAACTGCGGGTGGATGTCGTATTTTTTGTGTTTTTCATTACGCTTTTGGGGCTGGCCAATCTTCTCAACACAGAGAAACCCGCGGTCTCCGAGCTTGAACACCGGGCTTTGGAGAAACGGCCGGAGTTTAACGCGCAGGCCCTTTTTAGCGGTGCGTATTTTCGAAACATAGAAAATTATTACAGCGACACCTTTATTCTCCGTGACGGCATTGTAAAGGCGAACCGGGAAATCCGGCAGGCCTTTTCCCTCCTGGGACCCGGTGTTTCAATAGTAACCGCCCCTGAGGAGCTGCAGGTTCCGCCTGAAACGGAAGAGGAACCATCTTCAGAAGAGCCCCGGGAGACTGAAAATCCGCGGGATAACGATCCTGTACTGCCGGAGATGGACGATGGCGACGATCAAAATGTGGGCTACTGGCTTGTTGTGGACGGCCAGGCGGTTCAGTTGTTCAAATTCAACAAGGAGAATTTTGACTTCTATGCCGGCATATTGAACCAATACAGAGCGAAGCTGGGCAAAGGTGTAAAGATCTACTCCATGATCGCCCCCTCCAACAGCGAATTTGTCCAGCTCAAAAAGTACAAGGGGATCACTGATTCACAGAACGAAGCATTGAACTATATGAACAGCAGGCTGAACCCCGGCATCCTGTCAATTAACGTGTATGATGCCTTAAACAGCCATACCGACGAGTATATCTATTTCCGAACGGATCACCACTGGACAGCCCTGGGCGCATATTACGGCTATAGCGCCTTCATGGAAGCCAGGGGGGATGAGCCCGTCCCGCTGGAGAAATACCAAAGGGTCGACCTGGAGGGTTTCCTCGGCAGCTCCTACTCAAAGACCCTCGACAAAAGCCTGGAGAAGAATCCTGATACCGTATCGGTGTATATGCCTTTCACAGAGCATGAATTTACGACATATTACGGTGAGGAGGGCCAAAAGAGGGCGGTCATCGATCTGCAATACGCGGACAGCAAAACAGAAAAATACCTTGTTTTTATCAGCTCGGGCGGCGGAACCTGGGGTGTGATCAAAACAGATGTGGGGAACGGGAAAAGGAT
>MTKW01006211.1_pt1 | contig 10335 bp, 10 predicted proteins | sample 1042761 | NCBI WGS metagenome assembly MTKW01 (sample SAMN06205366, study PRJNA360243) | anaerobic digester metagenome | biome: Wastewater treatment plant; feature: Anaerobic digester sludge; material: sludge; isolation source: anaerobic digester fed with sludge from wastewater treatment plant ...
TCCGCCTTATAACGTGGATTACACGGGTGGGACAAAGGATTCCCTTAAGATTCAGAATGATAACATGGATGATTCGACCTTTTATAATTTCCTGCATGATGCATTTAGTTGTATGTTAGAGGTTACAAAGCCTGGAGGCGGCATCTACATTTGCCATGCAGATTCAGAGGGTGTTAACTTTCGCTCCGCCATGGTCGACTCCGGGTGGCTCCTAAAACAGTGCATTATCTGGGTCAAGAACTCACTTGTACTAGGACGGCAAGACTACCACTGGCGGCACGAGCCTATCCTCTATGGCTGGAAGCCCGGAGCGGCGCACAAGTGGTATGGTGGCCGGAAGCAAGACACGGTCATTGAGGATTCTAAGTTCGTGACCATCACGGAGGCCGGGGATGGTTTCAACATCCATATTGATGATGGCGTTAATACGGTCGTGTTTAGGGTCCCAAGCTATGAAATTGAATACGCTGCCGACGACTTTGGTACAACAGTTTGGAGAGTGGACAGACCCTCGCGCAACGTAGAACACCCAACCATGAAGCCGATTGAGCTTGTGGCCCGGGCGATAAGAAACTCGTCCAAGAAAGACAACATCGTTTTGGATACCTTCGGAGGCTCCGGTTCCACGCTCATCGCCTGCGAGCAACTGAACCGGGCCTGCTACACCATGGAACTTGATCCGGTGTATGTTGATGTCATTATCGAGCGCTGGGAGCAATTCACGGGTCAGAAGGCGGTGCTTTTATGAGACTTTACAGCAATGAAATTGTTTTTAGAGGTCATCCGGACAAGGTCTGTGACCAAATCAGCGATGCCATCCTTGATGCTTACCTTGAGGAGGACAAAAAATCTCGGGTGGCTGTAGAAANNATTGACAATATCGGCCGTCAAAGTTTGGATATTGCTCAGGGGGTTGATACAGGCGGAGCAGGAGATAACGGCATGATGTTTGGATACGCCTGCAACGACACACCGCAACTGCTACCCACGGCTATGGTTATCCTGCAGATGTTTAGCCAGTGGTATGACGAGCTGCGCCAGGTAGATACTAGGTTTTTGCCAGACGGGAAGGCACAGATCACAGGGATATACGATGACGATTTTAAACTCCAAAGGATCAAGACGCTTACCCTGTGTTATCAGAACCTCGAAGCTGATCGGTTAGCGACAGACCGGCTGTTGACAAGCAAAGCAGTTGATATTTGCAGCAAGTACGGGGTAAAAGTCGATGAATTCCTCATAAACCCCACGGGCCGGTTTCGGGTGGGGGGTTTTGATGCAGACGCCGGCCTTACAGGCAGAAAAATAGTCGTGGACAGCTATCATTCTTTTGCCAATGTGGGCGGGGGCGCATTTAGTGGCAAAGATCCTACCAAAGTTGATCGCTCCGGTGCTTATAAGGCCAGGGAAATTGCAAAGGAATACCTGCAAGAATATGGGCTGAGATGGTGCGAAGTTCAGCTTAGCTATGCGATAGGGCGAGACAGGCCACTTGCGATATATATTAATTCTGACAGAGGATATTTTGACCCGCCAGACAGCCTATATGACGAATGTAGGCCGGCCAATATTATTCGTGACCTGGACTTGCTGAATGTGAAATATGAGGAATTGGCGAAGTACGGACACTTCAAATAAGCGGTGATGGGGAGGTGGTGAGAGTGTCTAAGAAAAGGTCCAGGCGAAGGCCAACAACCTATAAAGACTGGATAACCGAGGAAGGTCTTGAGAAGATCGCCGGTTGGGCTAGAGATGGTCTTGTCAATGAACAAATTGCAGAAAACATCGGCATCCACCCCTCCACCTTGTATGATTGGCAGAACAAATATCCTGAGATAGCCGAGGCCCTAAAACAGGGCAAGGAAGTTGTTGACCGCCAAGTCGAGAACGCCTTGCTCAAGAGGGCCTTGGGTTACGAGTATGAAGAAGTCAAGATGATTGCGACGGAAAATGGCGGCAAACGAGTTGAGAAAACCCGAAAGCAAGTGCTGCCCGATGTGACCGCCCAGATCTTTTGGCTTAAAAACCGCAAGCCCAAGGAGTGGAGGGACTGGAAAGAGACCGAGATCACCGGCAAAGATGGAGGACCTGTCGAATTAAAGAGCTGGGTTGATTTGGTGGTGAAAGCACATGAAGGAGAGGCAGATCCTCCAGAAAGCCCAGCGTGACCCTGTTTGGTTCGTCGAGGAAGTTTTGAACGCTCACCCGTGGGAGAAGCAAGCGGAGATACTGCGGGCGGTCAGAGACTATCCCAGAACCGCCGTCCGGAGCTGCCACGGCGTCGGCAAGTCGTTCATCGCAGGCCAGGTGATACTCTGGTTCCTCTCCTGCTTCCCGTACTCAATCGTTCTGAGTACAGCTCCGACCTGGAGGCAGGTGGAGAAGCTGATCTGGAAGGAAGTGAGGGCTTCATACAGGAGGGCCAAGATACCGCTTGGGGGTAACCTCCTTCCCAAAAGCCCGGAGATTCAGATCGTCCAGGACGAGTGGTATGCTGCTGGCCTGTCTACGAATGAGCCCGACCGTTTCCAAGGCTTCCACGAAGAGAACATTCTGGTGGTGGTGGACGAGGCCGCGGGCGTGCCTGAAGAAATCTTTGAGGCCATTGAGGGTGTGCTTACTTCGAGTAACGCACGTCTTCTCTTGTTGGGGAACCCGACCAGCACGGCGGGGACATTCTTTCAGGCGTTCAGAGGCGGGGGCTGGAAGACGCTCAGCATATCCGCGTTTGACACGCCCAATTTCATGGCGTTTGGCATAACAGAGAGCGACATCGCTGCCGACACCTGGCGTAACAAGATCACCGGGCCTTTGCCAAACCCGAAGCTGATAACTCCGGAGTGGGTGGCCGATAAGTACAGACGCTGGGGGCCGGAGTCGCCGGCCTATATTGCGCGCGTTAAGGGTGAGTTTCCCCCAGAGAGCGAGGATACTCTCATCCCCTTGGCTTGGATCGAAGCGGCTATGGAGAGATGGCATGACATGGAGCACGGCGAACCGGTCGAACTCGGTGTGGACGTTGCCAGGTTCGGCAGCGACAAAACCGTCATCGGCGTTCGACACGGGTGGAAGGTCATCGCGCTCCACGACTACAGCCAGCAGGACACCATGGAGACCGCTGGCCGTGTGATTCAGGCGTACAAGGAGCACAGGGCCACCGATATCAAGATCGACGTCATCGGTCTGGGCGCCGGCGTGGCAGACAGGTTGAGGGAGCAAAGCGCTCCCGTGACCGAGGTCAACGTTGCAGAGAAGCCCAACGACCCCGAGAACTTCGACAACCTACGCAGTGAGCTGTGGTGGAACCTGCGGCAGCTCCTGGACCCGAATACCAAGATGAACCCTAACCCGATCGGTCTGCCGCCGAATGATGAACTCCTGGCCGACCTGTCCGGCATTAAGTACAAGATCAACTCCTCGGGAAAGATTGTGGTCGAGTCAAAGGCTGAGATGAAAAAGCGCTTAGGCCGCTCCCCAGACTATGGCGATGCGGTCTGTTTGTTGTTTGCGAAAGGGCGCAGGATGAACATCGACGCCTTGAGGGCACTTGCGAGCATAAAGATCTATCGCTAGAAGCGGGGTGAAAAGATGAGCTTCATAGGTGAGATGGTGAGGATACCTCGCAAGATAGCAGGAGAAATCTCCAGGCTGCGCCAAACGGTTCATCGATGGGGAATACGCATAGCCAGCTCTTCTCCGGGTGTTTACCAACTCCGTTCTGAACCTGTGGACTACCAGCTGGCGCGAGAGCTCTACGATAACACAAATGATGCATATAAGCTGGGCGCCGCCTTCGCCAAGCCGGTGATTAACACTACTGTCGGCTTCGTGGGCATACCCCGTTTTGTCAGCGAGGATGAAGATGCGCAAGCGGTGCTGGATGAGTTCTTTGGGGAGCACTCTTCACTGATGCAAATGACGCATCTGGGTGGGCTGAGGGATGGGGATTGCTGGGTCTGGCTTACCCGGGAAGAGTCCGAAGAAAACAGTGCGCTTTATCCCGAGGCCGTTGGCGGCAGGTTAGTCTATAACATAATTCCGCCCGAGATGATTGCCCAGGACAAACTGAAGCGCCACCCCATCACGGGTGAGATCATCGAGTATGTACTCGAGTCCTCCTGCGGATGGATTGACGAACGAGGGAATCTACGCAAATGCAAGGTGCAGGAGCGCATCAATAGAGATGCCCGAATCACGACGATCATCGAAGGAGACAACCCTGGCATCGAGGAAGGGGAACGGGAAAATCCGTGGGGGTTCATCCCTATCGTTCAGTTTTCCAACGAGAGGGATCCAGGGTCTGCTTTTGGGAAGAGCGAGCTCGAGGTGATCGAGCCGTTCATCAAGGCATATCACGATGTGATGCTCCACGCCATCCAGGGTTCCAAGCTACACAGCACTCCGAAACTCAAGTTGCATCTCAAAGACGTCGACACCTTCTTGTCAGTCAACTTCGGCATAACGGATCTTGCCGAGTTCATGCGTAAGGGCGGCGAACTCAAGATTGATGGTAGAGAGGCGTTCATCTTTACGCAAGACGGTGAAGACGCCGACTTCGCCGAAGTGCGTTCTGCCACCGGCGATGCCAAAGAACTGCTTCAACTGCTGTTCTGGTGTATCGTAGATGCCTCTCAGACACCGGAGTTTGCATTCGGAACCCACACGCCCAGTTCCCTGGCCAGCGTTAAGGAGCAGATGCCCGTGCTGATCAAGAAGATTGAGCGCAAACGGGAGCAGTTCGCTGACAGCTGGAAAAGGCTCGCCAGGATGGTACTGGCTATGGAGTCGATGGCTTCAGGCAAGAAGTTTGCTACCCATGCTGTTGAGCTGGTCTGGGATGAGGTAGACCCGAGGGGTGACAAAGAGGTTGCTGAGACCATCGAAGTATTGGTAAGGGCCCTCACCACGGCCGTCAATAACCAGATCATGTCTCACGAGGCTGCCGTGTCGTTCCTGGCCAAGTACGTCGAGACCATGAACGACTACGAAAGTGATGACCCCGAGGTGATGGGTGAGAAAGACAGGATCGTCCAGGATATGCTGCGCAGGTCTCAGCTTGAGGACGCTCAGCTCGCTGAAGATGAACAAAAGATGATCGAGCAGGTCTTGGCCGAGATCCAAAAGAGCCAGAACCGCGGCCGTGATGGTGATGCGTGATGTCTGTCCAGGAGATGACCAGGCGCAACATCGAGCTTATTCGGCGCATATCAGACAGCGTGATGGGCCGGGAACTCCTCACAGCCAGAAGGGACTTTCTGGCTGTCAAACTGAGGCATGAGCCCGCATTGGCCAAGATATACCTGGATGCGGCGGATCGAGTGGCCAAACAGCTGAGAAGCTTGAGCCCCACTGTGGGTCAGCTGACTCGCAACCACCTCGAGGCCTTGGACAAAGCGCTGCGCAAGGAAGCCGACACCATCTACCAAAAGAGCGCTGCACTCATCAAGACGGGCCTGATGGAGGTTGTAGAGATCGGGGCCCGGCCGATAGACAACTTCCTCATCAGGGCTTTGAAAGAGGCGGATGCTCCGATAGACTTCTTGCGCCTGCAGAGGGGGTTTGCTGATCTCAACAAGTCTGCAGTCGAAGCCTTCTGGCTGCGCACTCGCCAAGGGTTAGCTATTTCGGATCGCATTTGGGAGCAGGCCGAGTCCGCCAGGCAGGCCATGCGGGATATTATCCACGCAGGCATAACTTCGGGGCGCGATGCTGTCCAAGTGGCGAAGGATTTAGAAGTTTATGTGAGAAATGGTACACTTGCGGAAGACTATCCGAACATGATGGCGCGCATGGAGCGCCGTGTGCCTGGCAACCTGTCCTATGAAGCACTCAGGCTTGCCAGGACAGAGTACGCAATGGCCTTTAACGAAGCAGTCTACAGCAGGGGCATGATCAACCCGGCCTATATCGGCGTTCAGTACTGCTTATCGGATAGTCATCCGGAGCCAGATATCTGCGACGATTTGGCGTCTGCAGACCTCTATGGCATGGGGCCAGGGGTGTACAAGAAGGGTGAAGAACCTCCCCACCCGCACCCAAACTGCCTCTGCTACGTCGTGCCCGTCGTCATTGAAACAGAGAAGTTTGTTCAGGACTTGATCCGTTGGAAGAAGGATCCCCGGTCGGTTGACTACTTGGAAGAGTGGCACAACAACATCTATAGGCAGATGGTGTTCTAAGGAGGGCCATCATGCCCCGGATACCCAGCCTCGAGACTACGCGGTATTGGGACAAGTTCCTCCATCTCGCACGAGACTGCATGAGGGACCTGTTTGACTATGCCCATTATTGGGATCAACTAAGTAGCGAGCACCGATACAGCTTGCTGCAGTCCTGCGGGCTGATCAAAACGGCCATACCGCATCTGCAGGGAGGTCGCGAAAGGGGCGAGCTGACCCGCAGGCAGCTGAGGGAACTGGCTGTTCTTGAGCGCAGGTATTCTGAGGCTGTGAAGCTCCTGGAACTGCTGAGACGCAGGGACCAGGAACTACACGCAAAGGAGAGGGACCATGAATAAGACCAAAGTCCAGTGCGACAATTGTCCTGCAGTATTCATCGTGCAGGACAATATGTTTGTTAGGCAGGTTGAGGATGGTATCGAGGAAGTCGGGTTCACCTGCCCGGAGTGTGGGCGTGAGACCATCGCCTACAAGATTGATGACGAGATCAAGCTGTTGCAGAAGAAGGTGAGGAAAGAGCGAGAGAAGGCCCAGAGGAAGATCGAAGCTGGCGTTGAGCCGAGGAAGGCCGAACGGAAGTTGAGGCAGGTGGTCCGTTTGCTGAGGCATTCGATGGATAGGCTAAACGGAAGGACACCTGAATAGCAAACGATGGGAGTTTCCTCCCACCGTTGTTATGCCAAGAGTCCTTTCTTCGTGAAGGCGTCCTTCACTTGGTCAATGGTCTTGGCGAGCTCGTCTACTTCGTTTGCAACTCTCAGAAGAAACTCGTTATCAACTGGTGACAGTTCCTCAAGACCCGTTTCTTTGAAGAACGCCGATAGGTCCTTGAGCGAATCGGCTAAGGCGGCGCATGCTCTGCCGAGGCGCTGCGCGTCATCGAGAGTTTTCTGAAGATGAGCGGTGGCTTTGACCAACAACTTCTGCTCCTCGCGGGGATCCATTTTCTCACCTCCTTGATGGATTATTCGCAGGAAACAGATGAAAGTCCTCCTTGGGAATAGAACATATGTTTGCCGATTATCTGAATGAGGCATCACTGAACGGTGGTGCTTTTTTCATGCCTTGAAAGGAGAGGGAGTCAATGAGTGATGCTCGGCAGATGGTTTGGTTGAGCAGGCATGCGGTCGGGACGTGCACTCTGTGCGGCCGGAAATGGGACCATTTTCAAGGCATGGGTGGCCTTGTCCCGCGAGCGAACGCCGATCCTGATGGGCCAGGTCTCTGCGTCATCGGCATTTGCAATGAGTGCATGGAAGTCATCCGTCGGGCAAGCGTTGACGACATCAGGCAGAAGTACCGTGAGATCTCGGCCACCAAGCTCAAGAACCAAGGTGAGGCAGACGAAACGTGGGGGCCCGAGTCTAACCTGCAGAAGCAAAGAGACCCTTTGAAGAATCTTGGAGAAAACCCGACCGTGGAACAGGTCAGGGAAGCGGCAAGGAAGGCTGCCTCTGAGTCTGTGGACAGACACATGCGTCAACTTGGCGACCTTGATATCATCGCCTTCCCACGATCAAAACTAAAAGCGAGAGTTGAGTCGCTCAAGAAACTGCGGGAGATCGAGAAGGAAGCTCGTCAGAACGTTGATCGGTTGTGGCGGGAGTACAAAGACCAACCGGATCTGCTTGAGGTCTACCTCCCCAGTGCCGAGCGGATGCTCGAGATGGTAAGCCAGGCTGTTGATGCCATGATCGAGGGGGTGCTGACATGACTGCGTTCTGGGTCGGGATGTTTGTTGTAGCTGTGGTGTTCTTGCTGTGTTTGGAGCCTCAAGAGGGTGGCCGCCTCCGCTGAAAAAGGGAGAGCTCTTGGCCACGGATGACAGAGAAGCTGGCCGTCATTTTGGTTTCTTTGAAAGGGGGTGACACCAATACCGATTAGCGTATTCACCATCAAAGACACCGTTTCCATCAAGGCCTGGGAGCCCACAAACGTGTGGCCCAAACTCAAAAAGGGCCTGGAGCAGGGAATCGGCGGTGCCAAGGAAGCTATCCAAGAAGCATATGCGGTGGTGACATCGCCCATAGGCGAAGACTTCGGCCCGGAACATGTCTTCGGCCTTCATCACGAAGTGACGGATGAAGGCGATGTGGTGCTGAACAAGTTTGCCCTTGCTAAGGCGGCTGCTGACCTATCCGCCAACACCAGCCTGACGGATGATCAGAAAGCTGCGGCCAGGGCCCACTTGCGGAGGCACTATCAGGAGCTGGAAGAGGAACCTCCCGCCAGCTTGGTAGAGGGAGAGATGTCTATCCTCGATGCTGCCCTCGGTGGAATGAAGCCGGCAGACATTCCTCTGGCCCCCGGGGTTGACTTGGAGGCTATCAAGGCCGGGGATGATGACCCGCTTGAGGTCGTAGTGAGTGTCCCAACCAGTAAGTCCAAGCGCGGCTGGTTCTACACGGGCGAGAGCTTGCAGGATATCGTTAACTTCGTGAACCAGCACACTCTATCTGGCTTCCTCGGGCACCAGAAGCCGGACAATGTGGACACCGAGTTTCCCACGCCCGTCACCCACTGGGTAGGAGCCAAGTGGGAAAACGGCAAGGCTTACTTTAGGGGTGTGGTGGACAAGGCAGCCGCGGACCTCAAACGGTGGATCCGCTCCAAAAGGGTCACTCAAGTGTCGATCTTCGGCATGCCCACGCTAAAGAATGTTGGTGGAGAGGTTCATGTAGTCGGCTACAAACCGTTGTCCATTGATTGGACACCGCTGCATAGGGCAGGAATGCCCACCGAAATTGTTGCTGTCGGGGAAATGGATGGTATTACTGCTGGCGAGTTTGATGTGAGTCTAGTTGGTTGGGATGGTAGTTTCGAGGGGTTAAGGGAGGCTCTCTTTGGGGCGGTGCGAACCAGGTTTGGCAACAAAGATGTCCACGCCTGGGTCCATCGTCTTTTTGCTGACCATGTGATCGTTGGGATGGAGCCCTCTACGGGCCCCAAAGAGTTTGCGAAAGTAAGCTACTCAATTTCAGATGGTCGTGTTGTGCTAGGGGAAGATGTTGTCAAAGTGGTGGAGCAGATAACCTATGTGCCCACCGGGGAGGTGGAAGCCATCCCTGCACCTGGGGCTTCTTCGATGGCTTACGATGGCAGTCACGAAGGGTTAAGCGAAGCGTTACTGATGGTCTTGCGCACCAAGTTCAAAGAACCCGAGAATTTCGTTTGGGTGCGCCGAGTGTACGATGACCACTGCATCGTAGAGATCGAAAAAGGCGGAGCCTCTAGGTGGTTTAAGGTTGGCTATGGTGTTGTGGATGGCAAGGTAGTCCTGGGTAACGATGCTGTGGAAGTGAAGGAGCAGATCATCTATACCCCGGTATCCGGGGAAATAAGCACAGAAGGAGCTGATGAGAACATGACCATTCAGGAGATGCTGGTGGCCATTCGTGCTGCAGTGGCCAAAGGCGAAACCAACTTGGAGTCCATCGTTGGTGAGATGGGCTACACCAAAGACCAGGTGGTCGAACTCTTCGCTGGTGAGCAGCTGAAGAAGTTCAAAACGGCCGCCGAGTACGGCGCTGACCTGGCCGCTGCGTTGGGCTTCAGCAAAGACACCGACACCAACGAAGCCCTCAAGATCGCCGGCGAGATGGCCGAGGTTTGGAAGGCTCTGGGTTATGACAAACAGAAGCCCGAGAAGCCCGCTGAGGTCGTTGGCGAGATGGTAAAAGCGATGAGCGAACAGGCCAAGGCCGCTCACCAGAAGTTGGTGGCAGAAACCATCAAAGAAAAGGTGACAGGCGAACAAGCTCAACTGCTTGTGGCCAAGCTGCTCAATGTGCCGGAAGGCGCAGCCAAGGAGCAGATTGTCGGTGAGATCGACAAGATCCTGGCCGATGAGACCATCAAAGGTCTTTTGGGCAAGAACTTCATCGATCCGCCCGCACCCAAGGGTGGCGGTGGAGAGGGTGCTCCTAAGCACCTGGTCACAAAAACCGTATCCATTTAGTCCATTGAGCTGGAAGGAGGAATGACAAATGGCTTACAAAGGCCAACCGGTGCCCAGCACCACTTATCAAAAGGGTTACTTCAAGGTAAGCGATGGCAAGAGCGTCGAGGTTTCTGTCCCCGCTAATTCGGATCTTAAGGCGGGGCAGTTCGCGTATCTGGACGGGTTCCTCGGAGTGATTACGAGGGATGTCAAGAC
>MTKW01011355.1_pt1 | contig 10332 bp, 8 predicted proteins | sample 1042761 | NCBI WGS metagenome assembly MTKW01 (sample SAMN06205366, study PRJNA360243) | anaerobic digester metagenome | biome: Wastewater treatment plant; feature: Anaerobic digester sludge; material: sludge; isolation source: anaerobic digester fed with sludge from wastewater treatment plant ...
GGACGCGGTATGACAGACGGTGCTATCAGAAGCATACAAGCAATAGATATGGGTTCAAGGAAAAACCGCCTTATCCGGATGCTCTCGTACTTCCGGCCCTTTGTCGGCCTTGTCGCGTTGGCCGGGTTGATGGCTGTTATCGTAAATGTTGCCGAACTCGAAAGTCCGTACATCATGAAAATCGCGATCGACGACTACATCATGGGAGACAATGCGGATATGGGCATAGGCACAATAGCCGTGCTGTACTTCGCGAGCGTAGCCGTTGGATCGGTCAGCAACTACGCGCATACGATCCTGCTCAATACGATCGTGCAGAAGATCATTCATGCCATCAGAATGGAGCTGTTTTCACACATTCAGCGCATGCCTATGTCCTTCTTCGATCGGCACTCGTCAGGAAGGATCTTAACAAGGGTTACTAATGACGTAGAAGCCCTAAACGAGATGTACGCCGGTGTGCTGGTAGCTCTTTTTAGAGACGTCCTATTGCTGATCGGAATCACTGTCGCTATGTTCAGTCTAAGTGTCAAGCTCGCCATAGTCAGCTTTTCAGTTGTGCCTGTGATTGTACTGGTCACATTTTTCTTCAAACCCATAGCAGTGGCCAACTACAGGAGAGTGCGAGCGCTGATAGCCCAGATCAACGGTTTTCTTGCTGAGAACCTCTCAGGTATGCGGATAGTACAGATTTTTAACAGGCAAAAGGAGAAATACAGAGAGTTCCGCGAGCTAAATGACAAGTACAACGAAGCGAGTCTGATTGACGTCAAATTGATGGGTTTCTTCCGGCCGTCAGCCGAGCTAATCAATAACCTCGGCATTTCGATACCAATCTGGTACTGCGCTCCCAGCGTGCTTCAGTCAACGCTCGAAGTCGGAATGCTTTACGCCTTCATAACATACATCAAGAAGTTTTTCTGGCCTATCAACGACTTGGCTGACAAAGTCAATGTGATGTTGTCCGGCATGGTGTCTGCAGACAGGATCTTCGAGATCATGGACACCAATGAAGGAATAGAAGACCTCGACTTGGGCAGCCCGATCTCAGACGTGCAGGGCAGAATCGAGTTTCGCAACGTCTGGTTTGCTTACAAAGGCGAAGACTGGGTCCTCAAAGACGTAAGCTTCACTATAGAGCCGGGCCAGACTGTCGCATTTGTCGGAGCTACCGGATCGGGCAAGACGACCATCATCAACTTGATTGGGCGCTTCTACGAGATCCAGAAAGGACAGATTCTCCTTGATGGAGTGGATATTAGAGAGTACAAGCTTCGCGACCTCAGGTCGCGCATTGCTGTCGTCATGCAGGACGTATTCCTGTTCTCCGGGGACATAGTGTCCAATATCAGGCTGGACAACGAGTCGATAACTGACGAAGACGCTATACGAGCAGCCCAGTACGTGAATGCGCATCAGTTCATAGAGGAACTTCCAAACAGGTACAATGAGGAAGTACATGAAAGGGGATCAAGGCTGTCAACTGGGCAAAAGCAGCTGCTTTCATTTGCCAGAGCTATAGCGTTCAACCCGTCTATCCTGGTGCTCGATGAGGCCACCGCCAACATAGACACTGAGACAGAGAAGGTCATCCAGGAGTCGCTTGCGAAGATCTCAAAAAACAGGACTACCCTGATAATCGCACACAGGCTGTCGACGATCAAAAACGCGGACAAGATCATCGTCATTCACAAAGGCCGCATACGTGAGATCGGCCGTCACGACGAGTTACTCGCCAAAAAGGGCATATATCATGACCTGTACCAGATNNTGACCTGTACCAGATGCAGTACGCGTGGGCGCAGTGATCGGCATACATCTGCCGATCAGCTGCGCACTACTCTAAGGGCTATATCTTGACCGAAGCTAGGCGAGACCAAGTCCATGTATCCACCAGCGTGATTAACCACCTCGGTCTTGGTGACTCTACCGCTCTCAACGTCAACCCACTCAGCTCTATAGGTCCCTTCCGGGATATCCAAACTTATCTCTGCAACAGAGCGGCCTCTTATGTATATCCCGTACGTCCTGCCCCGCTCAGCAAGGACCCTGGCAGATCCATGTATTGTATGCAGGCGTTTGACTACTGATGCGTCGGGGGCCATCCGGATGAAGTCTAGAGAGTACACGAAGTCCTTTAGGATGCTCAACTGAGCTCTCAAGCTCGGGCTGCCGCCACCCGGCTGTCTTGGCCCATATTTGTACGTCCCCCTCTCGTACCCGGGTGAGAATGAGTAGTCGAGATTGTTAAAAAGCGCACCTCCGGACAGTATGAATTCCCATGCCTGCGAGCGATAGACGAAATCAGCCGTGCCGCAAAGCCCGGTTTCGTTGCAACCAATAGCCAAGCCCAATCTGTAGTTCAAAGCTACGGCCTCGCCCGGTGCGTAGTGGAAGTTGAGAATAGAGATCTGATGATATGGGTCTTTGACCNNTGTAGCTGCAATCACATCGGCTATGTGGTGCTGCCACTCTATCGAGATGTTGTCCGCCCACGGTTCGTTGCATATTTCGTAGTAGATATTGTCAAATCTGTTGAGCTCCTTGACGATCTTCTTGACCATCTTTTCCTGGTATTTGAGCAGCACCGAGTGCTTCAGAGAGTAGACCTCTCTACCTGCATCCGGCGTTTGGTTGATGTTATTCTGGGGATGCAAGGGGCAGATCTCCCACAGCCTATTTCCCACCATGTGGAAATAAAACGGACAAAATAGACAGATCTCTACGACTATGCCGCGGGCGCTTGCAGCTTCGCAGAAATCTACCAGACGCCTCATGTACTCGTCATTCCACCTGTCCAGGTCAAAACGATTTCCGCCGTCTGCGGCACCCGGGACATCGCTTCTCACCCACGGACTGATAAACCTATCCGGGTCCGGTGCTAGGCTATTCCCTTCGATTCCGAAGTAGCCGGGGTACTCGTGGTATACAACCATGAACACCCTGGTAAGGTTGAGGCCCACTGACTCCAGCTCGTCGAGATAGGTCACATAGTCAAAATCCAAATTGAGCACAGCACCGTAATGCTCGCCTGAGCTGATGAGGACAGCCGGCTTGCCCCGGAAAAGGAAGTAGTGCGGATTCTCGGGATGCAAAGAAAGAGGTTCCACGACAAAAGCCTCCTCAAATGAACGCGCACGAGCTCGCTTCTACGGTGCCTTCGTGCGAAGTAACTAGCTCGTGCGCAATCTCAGCCTATATCGTGCTGCATCCTAGAATTCAATGCAAAGGCAAGATCCTCTCTTGATGTGAACCAACGACTCTAAGGTGACTTCTCCGCTGTCCCATTCATAATCCACAGGCGTCTGGTCAATACGCACGGCCTTGGGTGCCTTCTCTGCAAAGGGCAGTCGCACTGTCTTGAGATCGAGATGGCCGTAGAGGATCTGTATTACGACTTGACCAGGCTTAGCCTCAAAAACTCCCCAGCCAGAATCCAGAGACCAGAAGCACCTAAACGTGTCTCCGTCCATCCGAACCGGGTCAAACCCGATCATGCCGCGCACCATGTCGAACTCAAATCCGCTCAGCGCATTGAGCAAGGCATAGCTCGCCATCGAGCGTGCGTAGTTGCTGCCGCACTCGATCTCGCTCCACGGGTTGCGCTTCTCGCCGTCATACCTGTCTCTGACTGCCTGCACAATCTCAAGCCCTTGGTCAACCAGCCCTTCTTGTATCATGTGAGAAGCGACCTGGTACTCGCACCCTGGCCACACTTCCTCCGAATAGGGAACGGGAACGATAGGCTTATACCTGCCCTCGGGCCACTCGCAGATTACTACTCCAGCCTCGTCGTTCAGACCGTAGACACGACACGGGTTGAAATGCTTTCTCAAGCTTCGCTTGAAGTTGTACTTGTAGATCGACTCGAGCGCCTTCTTTCGCTGTTCCCTGTCAAATATATCGCCTAGGCCGCACAGGTTTGCGTGCCACTGGGCCAGCAACTGGTCAACTCCGCAACCCTCGCCGATCTGATACTTGATCTCCTTTGCCTCGTCGTTCCAATAACGGCTCTCCATATCGTTGGTCTCCGACTGGAACCGATCAATTGCGCTCTTGTCCTTGAGGTCTATCTTCTGGTAGTAATACTCGCCGTTAAACAGATTCTCATCTGTCCACTGCTTGCCTCTCTCAAACAGATCCCGGTACAGGGCGGCAGTGTCGTGCTCGCCTAGGAACTCCGCCATCTCCGCTCCCGCTTTGAGAGCTGCGAGATAGAAGCCCGTGAGCCAGGGGTTAGGACCGTAGAGCTCCATGTCGAGAGTATGGTGCTGCCAACCCTCCAACACTCCGTCCTTGTCTGCATCCCACTTATCGATGTTCGTCTCCGCCCAGGCGTACTCGATGCTCTTCTTGATGGCAAGCCAGTTCTTGCGCAGCCACTGGGTATCTCCAGAGATCTTCCAGTCGCGGTACGCCTTGATAACTCCTCCGAACTGGCCGTCTGCGCACGGGCGATGTTTCCNNACAAAGCATATGCGTAGTTCCAAACGTGTGTACATGAACCGTCACAGCTGCCCCAGTCGACGTTGCAGCCCTCGAATCCGTAGAAAGAGCCGTCCTCCATCCTGACACAGGTCGGCGACTTTAGGATCGAGATATTGGCAGATACCGCCTCAACGCAGACCGGAGGAATGCTTGAGCTAAACAACGCCTCCTTGAACGCGCGGGTTTCCTCGTACAGCCGCTCCCAGTTCCGCAGGCTGTAATCTGCGCTGTCCAAGGAATCTCTGAAAAGAGTCGCGTAGAAGTTTCGGAAAACGCGGTTCACATACTTGCGCTCTTCCTCAGTGAAGCCGTAGCCCATGGGCTCCCAGTATATGTAGAAATTCGGGAAGTTCCACGAAATCACGAACCTGACCTTGCCGGTCTGTCCGGAAGCCAGTCGAATGTGTGCTGCCAAGGAACAGGTGTCATTCCTCCTGTTGTCCTTTGAAGGCTCATACGACCTATTCTGCAGCTTGCCTGGAGATACAAACTGTCTCCAGAATATTCCCAGATCGTCGAACCATGCGCCTCTGTACCAATACTCCTGGTAGCTGACGTTATCAGCATCAGTGGCTATGGTCAAACAACCAAAATCAGGATCTCTAGAATCAATACTAACAGTGGAGAGGTGAATGGCATGTTGTCCTTTCTTGGAGACGTACTTGTTAACGCCTCCCACCTTCAATGGATTGGTGAGAGAGCCACATACAGTGTACGTCAGTGGCTGATCCGTCGTGTTTGTGACCTCTATCTCAAAGAAAGCAGCAGGGATGCTGGAATCCTGGTCGTTTAGCGGAATGAACGGGTTAAACGCCGTCATCCTAACATCAGCAGGGAAGTCCTCGTCTATAAACTTGAGGTCTGCAAACGGAAACTCACCGTCGAACTCTACATCCCTAAAGTGAGGAACTCCGCACAAAGTGCCTCGCTGCGGGCCGTGTCCAAAGCTTGTGTTTCTCCAACGATTGGGCCCGCCTATATAATGAGGCGGCAAATCACCGTTGAGNNGTTGTCGTCTGTCTCTGCCTTGATCGCGAAGTGACTGTAGCCGTTGAGGCTCTCCTTGTTAGGCCTATTGTAAATTTCCCAGTCGATCAATCTTCCACTGCCGGCCAAACCAATACAACCTGTGCCAATCCCGCCGAGTGGAAATGAAATAACCCTCGTCTTTTCATCCTTGTAGACGAACTGCCGCATTAGATCACCTCTCAGTTGTATGTTCTAGTCGGATTCTTGAGTCTGCAATGCCCTCTGATGCGTCAATCTTCTATGGCTGCTTTTTGGCTGTTAATCGTCCTAATGATCTCGGGGTCAAACTTAGGCTTGCGGTCGTACGTATACAGGCCGTTGACTTCCTGTTCTACGTCATAGAGCTGAGTATAACAGAAAGCGCAGATCCGAGGGTTCTGCAGTAGGATTTCCGTTAACTGTCGATAACGGTCAATGAACTCCTCCTCGCTTGCAGGCCTCGTCCCGTACCCCCAGCCACTCTCGTCGACTGGATTCCACCATATGCCACCATACTCGCTTACAAAGTATGGCTGGNNCTGCTCTGACGGTCCGGGAAAGTAACATAGACGTCTCCACCCGACCTCATTGGCTCGTAGTGCCCTGCGAACTTTTCGACGTCTTGCTCGTAGTCATGAACGTCAAAGATGTCAGTCTCTACGTGGAAGTGACCGCTGGTATCTATGACAGGGCGTGTAGGATCAAGCATCTTGGTGGTCCGGTATACGATCCTCAATACCTCGTCATCTTGCCGTGCTCCTTGCTTGCCATTCCACGTCTCATTAAGCGGACACCACCCGATGATCGCGGGATGATTGAAGTCCCTCCGAACAGCCTCGAGCCACTCAGGTAAGAAACGCTCTAGTCCCATAGGAGTTGTGATGTCCAGCCCCCAGTTGGCGTACTCTCCCCAGACCAGATACCCCATTTTGTCTGCGTAGTACAAAAACCTCGGCTCAAACAGCTTCTCGTGCAACCGGGCTCCGTTGAAGCCCATCGCCATAGAGATCTCAATATCTCGCTTGAGGTCTGCATCAGTTGGTGCTGTATAAATACCGTCAGGGTAAAATCCTTGATCTAAGACAAGTCGCTGGAAAACAGGTTTGCCATTGATGTATATCTTGGTGTCATCCCAGCTCACCGTTCTCAAACCAAAGTAGCTCTTCACTGAGTCTATGCACTTATCACCTGTCCACAGACGCAGTTCCAGGTCATACAGGCGTGCATTTCCAGGCTCCCACAAGTGAACTTCCGAGAGGTTCAAAGAGAAGTTAGCATGATTCGTCTGGCTAGCAGCGCTGCAGCGGCCAACCTCTCTGCCCTGATACAGTGCTACAGCCTCTATCCGGTATTTAGCAGGATCTCCGGCCACTCTAGCCTCAACATGCAGAGAGCTGTTGTCAGGATCCGGGATGTATTTGAGTGAAGATATGTACGTCCGAGGCACACTCTCCAGCCATACTGTCTGCCAGATACCCGTAGTCCTAGTGTAGACACATCCGTGTGAGTCATAAGCGGGGCTCTGCTTTCCACCCGGCTGCAAGCCTGTGCGGACATCGTCCTCGGCTACCACTGTCACCACGTTGGTGCCTGGGGTTACCAGTGAAGTGATATCCAAAGCGAACGGCGTGTATCCTCCGCGATGAGTGCCGGCTGGAACGCCGTTGATCCACACTTCTGTTTCGTAATCTACAGCCCCAAAATGCAAGATGATGCGGCCAGACATCCAGTCGTCTGGTACGATGAACTCCCTTCGATACCAAACCGCAGCCATGAAGTCCCTGTTCGCGATCCCAGACAGCTTGCTCTCAGGGCAAAAAGGCACCACTATGCTATCTTTGAGCGACCGTGCTTGATGAAGCTGCCTTGCGCGACCGCTCTTTCCGTGATCAATCTCAAACTCCCACCTGCCGTTGAGATTCACCCAACGGTCTCTCACCATCTGCGGGCGCGGGTACTCCGGTCTCGGGATGGCACTCGACTCAGAAGCCACGTCTGACCAACTCCTTAATGTTAACTCATAAATCAACTTATAAACCAATACAATACTATTATCCGCCCTGTTTTGTGCTGTGTCAATCATTATGTTTACGGATGTTTACGGGAGGAAATTGGTGAGATCAGTCGAACCGTGTAGTAAATGAATTGAAGCAGTTGTCACACTTATGCTGCCTCCGGCCTCGATCTATTAAGGTATCGAAGGGATGGTTGAAGTGAGCAATAGCAGAATTGCAGCGCAGCTATTCACACTGAGGGAGTACACCAAGACACCAAAAGACATCGCCTCTACGCTTAAGAAGGTCAGGGAGATTGGCTACGAAGTAGTGCAGTTGTCGGCTCTAGGCCCGATCGATGTGATGGAGTTAAAGAATATCCTGGATGGAGAAGGACTGAAAGTCTGCATTACTCACGTGGGATTTGAGGCGCTGAAGAATGACACATCCCGGATAATAGATGAACACCTCCTGCTAGGCTGTCCAAATGTCGCTATTGGCAGTATGCCCAGGGAGTACATAAACAAGGACGGCTTTTACAGGTTTGCTGCTGAAGCATCAGCTGTTGGGCAAAAACTCGCAGAAGCAGGCCTCACCTTTAGCTACCACAACCACAGCTTTGAGCTTGAGAAGTTCGGCGACAGATTGGGCCTAGATATATTGATAGAAGAGAGTGACCCAAAATACCTCTACTTCGAGATCGACACATATTGGATACAGCACGGCGGCGGTGACCCTGCAGAGTGGATCAACAAAGTCAACAACAGGATCCCCGTAGTGCACTTCAAGGACATGGGCGTCCTGAACGGACAACAAGCTATGTTTGAGGTCGGAGAAGGCAATCTCAATTGGCCTCGCATCATAGAGGCGTGCAAGAACGCCGGTGTCGAGTATTATGCAGTGGAGCAGGACATACGCTACCGTGATCCTTTCGAGAGCCTGGCAATCAGCCTGCGCAATCTCAAATCAATGGGGCTCGAATGACAGCGCGGGTTGGCTTGACAGCGCATTGATGCACTAACCGTGTATGCAATCCTGACTCGACTGTAAGTAGGGACCGATACATGAACTTGTCTGTAAGTACAAAGCATATGGAGCTCTTTGAGTGTCTCGCGTCTTCGACTCGCATCAAGATACTGGAATCACTCTTCGAAGGGCCTAAGAACATCGGAGAGCTGGCCAATCTACTTGGTATTTCGCCAGCGATAGTGACGAGACATATAGCTAAGATGGAAAAGGCCGGACTCGTGCGGACAGAGAGCCTGCCTGGAAAGAGAGGTTTGCAAAAGCTTTGTCATGCGATAGAGCAAAGCATCACCTTGCAGTTTTCCAAGAGAGCGTCCGATGAGACACACAAGTACCATCTGATATCCATCCCGATTGGGCAATACAGCGCATATGAGGTCACGCCTACCTGTGGCCTCGCATCTACTCGCGGGCTGATCGGCATGTGCGACGACCCGAGATACTTCAGCGCACCTGACCGCTTCGAAGCGGCAATTCTCTGGTTCGCATCAGGGTATGTGGAGTATCGTATCCCCAGCTATGTCCTCTGGCCCCCGAGTTTGCGCTCGATATCTATATCTATGGAGATATGTTCCGAGTACCCGGTCTATAACGAGACATGGCCGTCGGACATCCACTTTTATTTGGGCGACGTGCTCTTAGGCGTATGGACCTGTCCGGGAGATTTCGGCAAACAAAGAGGTATATACACCCCTGAGTGGTGGAATCTCGGGACTCAGCACGGCCTGCTCAAGACCATATGCGTCACCAAGGAAGGGACTATGCTGGACGGAGTACGTCTCTCACATGTCACTTTGGACCAGATTCCTATAGCCCCGGGCAATGATCTCCGATTCCGCATAGCCGCGCCGCCAGATGCTGAGCGGTGTGGAGGAGTTAACCTGTTTGGCAGAGGTTTCGGCAACTACGACCAAGATATCGAGGTGCGAACAGAGTACCAGACTGACCCGAACCAGGCTTAAATCAAACGCCTTCCCGTAGTCCTAAACATAGCAAGGTACCGGAAATACGCGGGTTGACCGTTGCTACGGTACCTTGCTCTCAATCGGGCGCAAGTGCTTCATAGCGGGGTCTCATTGTACCAGACGTCGATCTGCCGCTTCGGGTGATATGGCTTCCCCACAATATCCGGTCTTCCATCGCCCGTCAGATCAGCGACCTTTGCTTCATGAGTCGGGATTCCCACATCTATGACTGACTCCTCGAACATCCCGCCGCCCTTGTTCAAGAACACGATCAGCCTTGCTCCCTCATGGCGGCCTAATCCCATCTCACCCACAAAGATGTCAGGTCTGCCGTCGCCGTCGAAGTCAGCGATCTGCAGGCTATGGGGATGAAACAGGTCACCCTTCAGAAGGTTTGGTTCCCAATCAGGTGCGTGACACCACACAAGTCTAGCCGGATCGCTCTCGCCCTCAGCGAACACTATCTCCAACCTGCCATCTCCATCGAGATCTGCAGCAGCCACACGTGTGTCAACAAGCCCAGCCACGATCACCGTTTCGTCCCACAGCACTTTCTGCTGATCGGCTTCGTATCCCCTTTCGATCGATCGGCTTGTTGNNTCCCCTTTCGATCGATCGGCTTGTTGAAGTTGGGCGGCGTTTAAAGATACTTGTGCCTGCTATGACCTCATTCTCTCCATCGCCGTCAATGTCTGCTATGACCAAGCCTTCTCCAGAGAAATCAGTAGATATTACATGGAAGCACTCTCTGGGCCACGGCGACACATAGGGATCTCTGGGGATATCGTAGTACCCGAGCACCCGGCTATGCTGCGATACAAAGAGGAGCTCAGGCTCACCGTCTCCGTCTA
>MTKW01005581.1_pt1 | contig 10321 bp, 6 predicted proteins | sample 1042761 | NCBI WGS metagenome assembly MTKW01 (sample SAMN06205366, study PRJNA360243) | anaerobic digester metagenome | biome: Wastewater treatment plant; feature: Anaerobic digester sludge; material: sludge; isolation source: anaerobic digester fed with sludge from wastewater treatment plant ...
GACTGTGGCAAATAAGACTGTGCGAAGTGAGACCGTGGGAAATGAGACCGTGGCAAAGCGCATTAGGACCGTTCCGGCGCCTATCAAGGATTACAAGCCGGTTAACGTGACTGGGAATGATTACATATCCCTACCTGAGATCGATGAGTGTGGGAGGGTGATGAGTGTAACCTTCTTGCACCAGGCTCAAGCAGGGCTGTTTGAGGTGAGAGGAACTGCGCCGGGGCCTGCCGCTGAAGAAATCCCCTTTATTAGGCCTCTTCTGGAGTGGAACGGGATGCAGATAGACCTTGGAGAAGTGCGTCCCAAGGTAGAGTTGAAATGGGACTGGGTGCCCAGTTTCACTTGGGATTTGCCTGACGTTCCCGGTGGCCCTGTCAGGCTTGGTTTGCGTATTGTGGCTCCGCCTGATGAGAAGGGTTTCTGCTACATTATTGAATTGGAAAGGCCGGAGCGTCAATGCCATGAGAGCGTAGTTGCATATGCGCCCGAAGATAGTAGTACAACTGTGGATAACAGTACAGAACCCAAGAAACAAGATGAATCCGGGATAGTGAAAGCAAGGGCAAAGATAGGCCTCGCATGCACATGGGGCTCCAGCATATTTCGGGTATTCACGTCCCGTCCCATACCTTGCACACGTTCATGCAGGTACGACACATGGACTCAAAGTGTAGTAGCTGAGGCCATGGGGCCTCTACCGCTATTCGGTTTTTCGGTCAACTCATCCTTAGACTTTGACAACGTCAGTATAGAAGGGTCACAAGAGGAGTCACAGGACGATCCTTGCAGGATAAAGGTTTCGCAGGATAGGGAGATTGCTCCCGGCGACAAGGTGGCTTGTGCCTATTACATAGCATTCAACAGAGAAGCTGACGGAGCTCGCACTACCGGTGTCCATCTGAAACGAGTGGGTTGGAAGGAGCTTGAGGACAGGACCTATGCATGGCTTAGGATGCGCAGGCTGCCTCTCCCTCCCCACGGGAGATGCGGGGAAAGAAGCAAGAATCAGGACAAATGCTCCAACGGGTGCAGGCTTGAGAATCCCGACGAAATCACAGGCAATGATGAACTGCCAGGTAGCTTTGGGAGTGTAGTCAACAGGAACCTGCTCTTTAACTACTTCTTCGCAACAGGCAAGACCTTGGATTCTGAGTCTTTAGTAGCTGTGACGTCAAGAAGTCCCAGGTACTACGTGAGCGCAGCGTTTTGGGCGCGGGATGTGCTGCTATGGTCCATGCCTGCCCTGGTATTAACTGATCCAGCCAGGGCAAGGGATGTGCTTCTTTACTCAACACGCATAGGCACGCTGAATGTCGGGGACCACGCCCTCTACATGGACGGGACAGTGCTTTATCCCGGGTTCGAACTGGATGAGGCTGCTGCACACATTATCGGCCTGGGAACTTACTTGGATGCTACAGGAGACTACTCAATCCTTGAGTCACCTGGTATGTTCGAGGGTATCCAAAGGACTTTGGCTGCGATAGAGAAATGGCTTCTCCGTGATGATTCCGGAACGCCTGTCCTATGCCGGACTTTTCTGGATCCCTCGGATGATCCTGTAGAGTTTCCTTTCTTGACCTATTCCAATATCCTGCTTTGGAAGGCCTGGATGATTGCATCTTCCGTATTCAAGAAGCTTGGCGTCGATTATGCGCATGTGGCTGATGGGCTGCTNNGATTTGAAACCCGTAAGGAGAGATGAGCTCCAGAGTTCCGGTGGTTTTACCTGTAATAGCTCCACCGGCGATATTCCTGCCGGTGATAACGCCACTAGTTGTGATTTTGCCTGCGATGGGTCTACCTGCAAAGATCCTACCGGCGATCATCCTACGTGCGAAGATTCCACCCGTGATAGCCTTGACTTCGGATGCCGTGTCAACGACGAGCAACCCTTCTGTCGTGTGAATTACGAGACTTACGACAACCCCCCGGGCAGCCTGGAGCTGATCCGGCACTATGGGTTTCCTCATGACGAAGAGGCCTCTGGAATCCTCAGGAATACGCAGCGTTGGATCCGCTCTCAACACAACCGGTATTTCTTCGACGGAGAGTTCGGTGCACCGGGATCGGCTCATTCGCCGCATCCGTGGCCCATGGCTGCAGCAAATACCATTCTTGCCGAAGTAGCCGAGTATGAGGCGTGCGGGGTGTGTGATACCGGGGCTGTGAAGCGAGCAGTAAAACTCCTGACTACCGCGCCTATGGACGGAGGTTTGGTCTGCGAGAGCATAGATCCTGTGACAGGTGTTGCAAAAACCGGATTAGCCCTGGCGACAGGAGCGGGTTTTGTCGCTTATGCCCTGTGGCGGGGTTACAAGATTTGCCTGGATCCATGTTCATGAATGCATATGAATAACTGGTGAACACATGAACACATGACGAATAATCCGTGAGCGCCTCACGAGTATCCACAAACACTTGGTTCATCCTTCAAATGAGGGCAAAACAAGATCAAGTCGGGTACTTACCCGGAGTCCTTATTAAGTCTACATGTTGTGGCTCAGCGTGTAGATCCACAAGCTGCCGCTTGCCGTTTAGCGTATGTGCAGGTGGCAGCGAACCAGGTGTTGCGCATCCATCCGATTAATGTTGGTTCTTTCCTTGCGACGCACTACATTCTTCATCATATCGTTTGCTCCGTTGTTTATTCGGCCGTTTACTACTTCATTTACTACCTCGGTTGCGCTTCCGTTCGCTGATTCATCACCCATTCTCTTGGCGCTTCTATGTGCCGCTCCGGTTTGCATACGAGTTTGCACCGGCACAAGGTTTGGCGCCTCTTGTTCACAGATAGGCATACGATGCCTGCATCTTGGATGAAAGCGGCAGCCGGCCGGCGGATCAATAGGTGTCGGTACTGTCCCTTCAAGAAGAATCCTATTTGCTCTGTGAGACGCATCAACAGAGGGAATTGCCGAAAGGAGCGCCTGTGTATAAGGGTGCAGAGGATTCTCATAGAGCATATCCGTGTCCGCTGATTCCACCACTTGTCCCAAATACATTACAGCTACCCGGTGGCTCATATGGTACGCGACACGGAGGTCATGCGTGATAAAAAGATATGTTAGGCCGTATTCTTCTTGCAGCTCTTGCAGGAGATTGATTATCTGCGCCTGCACGGAGACGTCCAGTGAGGATAAAGGTTCATCTGCCACAACAAACTCGGGATTTGTGGCAAGGGCCCTGGCGACACCGATACGTTGACGCTGTCCGCCACTGAACTGGTGGGGATATCTGTCTATGTGATCCGAACCCAATCCTACACGTCTAAGTAAACCAACAGTCTCCACTTCCCTGTCCTCGGGGCGCACACCCCTTGCTGCCAAGGCCACACCAATTATCTGACGCACTGTGTGCCTTGGATTTAATGAGCTATATGGGTTCTGGAATATTATCTGAGCCTGGCGTCTTAACGCACTCTTGGGCATAGACCCTTGACCCCAAAGAGGCTTGCCTTGGAACCGGACGTCGCCTTCAGTGGGTTCGTAGAGTCCTACGATTGTCCTGCCGAGGGTGCTCTTACCACACCCTGACTCTCCCACCAGGCCAAGGGTCTCTCCAGGGAGTATTTGGATACTTACCCCGTCCACAGCCCTGACAACCCGATTTTTTGCTCCGGCTAAGTATCGGGCAAGTAAGCTCTCTTCAATCGTGAAGTGTTTTTTAAGATTCTCCGTAGCTACAAGAGGTCTGTTGTGCGCAGGCGCTTCTTGGTGAATTGTCGTTCTTGGCATTGCCTTGAACCTCCTGGAATTTTGCTCAGACGAATTCTTCTGTCGGCAATCTCAGCTTCATGGGACATGTCCTCTGGTTCACATCTTTGTCCCGACTGCAGCCGGACTGCAGTTGAGCTTAGCCCTGAGTCCGGCGCTGACCTTCTGTGATCGCTGTCTTAATAATCATTATAACACTTGGGCTCAATGGGAAGAGATCCCACTTTCCGGCTATGTCCCGGGAGGATATTCATAGATACTGGTAGAAGATATATTTTATGGCTAATCCCTTTGTAGGATTGAAGGTAATTTTGGTTGGGAGGTACAGGCGTTGCCAAGATTGTTGACTCTCTCCCTCACCGAGACAACCAGGGAAAAAGACGGTTACCACGTGATAACTCGAGATTTGGATAATCATCGCTGGGTCATGATCAACGTGCCCATGGAAGAGTTTCGATCCGGGCAGGACATAAAGTGGGATCTCTTTGCAGTTACGGAAGCAGACATCATGGAGAAATCCCCCAGAAATCGTCCTGAGGAATATGTTCTGACTCGGGCATCCACTCCAAGATTGGCAGGAAGGTACTCTACAACAGATCAGCGCGTAGAGATTTTGAATAGCCTCGCCGTAGACAGTATTGCAAATGATATTCAAGAGACTCCGGGATATGTTGGAATTGTAGTTGCTGACACTATCCAAGATATTTCCATGTCTCCCAAGAAACGTGGACGGAATTGGCATGATTACGATCCGGGGAGGCCGTTTTTTTGGGAATCGCGCATCAGCTTCAGGAATGTCGGTGAATGGTGGGGGCTTCCCTGCAAAGANNTTCAACGATTTGACGAAGAAGTGGGTTCAGTATATGTCGAGTCACCAAACGTATTTTCTAATTGAATGCTACGCAGCAACTCCCAATTTTCCGCCTAAGGAGTTCCCTGTGATTTCCGGGGTTCACTGCTTCTAATCAGGGGATAGCATTGGGGAAGCAACGAGAACCCGACCTGGAATCCAATGTAGAGTCACCTGTGAAAGGATGGTTATGGTGGGTAGCGAAGTTGTGCTTGCATTAGTGACCCTGCCTGGAAATGATCGCCGGCAATCCGTCGTGTATCTCCGAGGTGAAAATCGAGTGGAAATGCGCGATGAAATTCTGACCGAAGCTTCCCCGCAGGACGTACTTCCTGTGTTGCTCGAGAAAACCAAAGGGACAACCCCTAATGGCGATCAACTGCCTCTTTTTGACAAGAGCAATGAGCAGTTGATAATTGAAAGAATTCCAGTGAAGGAATTGAGACTAGATGAGAATCTGGACGTCTTTGATGGCAACAAGAAAGTCGGCGGACTGATAAATAGTAAACAGAGACAAAGATGGCTGGGGTCGGCCTCTCGCCAATTCTCGGACGTATTCAAATCGGCAAAGCCCGGGGACGAAATCGTGGTCCTCCACAGTGGCGATGGGCTTGTATACCGACTGTTGCTTCCTGCCAGGGCCTCACAAGGATCCTCGGATACAACGTCAAAACGTTCCAAGAAAGGCAGTTCCTCTAAGAAATCCTCCGGCGCCGGGGTACCGGTAGAACTGCTTTCCGCTGCACAATCTTGGATATCTGCGTTGAGTAAAGAGGCATGTGAAAAGGCTATTGCTTCGCAAATGGACATGGTTATACAGAATCTTAGAGACGTATTCGAGAAGACTCTGGATGATGCTCTTATGTCGTATATGCATCACCAAAACGAATTACGTCAAGAACTTGATAGGAAGAAGCAGGAGATTAATAGCCTGAAGATCCTGGTAAAAGACCTTGAGCACAACCAGAGGATTACCCAGGATATAGCGATTTCAAAAGTATCGAGTAATTTGGAACGGGCCTCCCTGATCCTTCGAGGGTACTCTGACCCGGCACAGGATGCTTTGATGCCTGGAGAGAGGCTCAGGCGGCTGTTGAAGCCATCTGAGCACTACCCGGATGACTTGACAAAAGAAGAAGGCATTTCGAATTTCATGGACGAGGCTGACAGGATGTACACCGACCTTCGGGAGCTCGTGGAAATCTTTGTTGAGCAGAAAATGATGACTGCCCGGAAAGGTGAGAATGATGAGCAATCAGATATTCGGGATTGACTTAGGAACCACAAATACAGCTCTATCCTATCTTTACGTGATGGACGGACGGTCATCGGTGAACCTGATCAAAAACAGGGACGGTGGAGAGCTGACTCCTTCAGTTGTCTACTTCCAACCCAACAGCGACAAAAGTATTGTAGGAAAAGCTGCATTATCCATGTACACCAAAGATCCTGATAGGACATTCAGGTGGGTCAAGAGAGAAATGGGGAAGCCCATTAAGTGGAATGTCAGCGCAGGAGCTAAGCCTGTGGAAGTAAATCCTGAAACCATATCCGCTCGCATTTTGAAATCCGTATGCGAAGACGCCAAGAGAAACCTCGAACTGGAAGACCCGATAACTGACGTGGTTATTACAGTCCCTGCCTATTTCGGAGATGCGCAAAAACGAGCGACCCTGGATGCAGCGGAGGTTGCAGGTCTAAAGGCCTCGTTAATAGAGGAACCGACTGCCGCGATCCTAGATTATATCTTGACTCTCCGTCAGGAAGGACGGCTTCGCAGAGTTCTCAAGAAGGACAGATCAACCATAGCTGTGTTTGATTTGGGCGGCGGGACTTTCGATGTGTCAATCTGTGAAGTCATATTCCGTGGGCAAAGTAACGGCCCTCCTGAAATCCTGGTCATGGCAAAAGACGGTGATCCGCGGCTGGGAGGATTCGATTTCGACTTATCTCTGGCAAAGGCTGCTCTGGAAAAGGCTATACGCCAGTCACCCACAAATGAGAATCTGAAGGTTCTTGATGAGAGCTTCCAGGAGTTGCGCTATGAATCCAGGATTACTGACAGGGGATTGCGGGATGTTGTTGCCGACCTGGTAAAGACTGCAGAGGAATGCAAGAAGGACCTAACTCATCTTGAATCAGTTGATTTTCATATCCCTGTTTTTCGGAACGTAGCTACGAGCGTCCAGATTTCCCGGAAAGAATTCGAAGACAGTATAGATGCGTATATTAGAAGGATTGAGGAAGTCATTTCACGCACAATCATGCAGGCAAAAAACATAACAGGCCGCGAACTTGATTCCGGGAACAAGATAGATAAGGTGATTTTAATCGGAGGTTCCACGAGAATTCCTGTGATAGACAGGTTGGTCGAAAGCACATTTAAAATACCCGCTTCCGGCGGGGCGGATCGGGATGAAGCTGTTGCAAGGGGAGCTGCTATCAAAGGAGCGCTTGACTCAGGGCTTTTGGTATTGGGCGGCGTGCAAATGACTACATCCCATGCTTATGGCGTGTTGGATGAATCCGGGCACATGACTACGGTAATTGTGCCTGAAGGTTCGAAGTACCCTCATGAATATCATCATGAATACGAAGTGCCATTTTCGCTGGATGTGAACTTGCCTTTACGGATCGGTCAGAGATATCTAGGACGCACGAAACAGATAGCTCTTAAGGAGTTTCACCATCCATTCCTCTATACCGGTGATCAATTGGATATTGGCATAACAGTGGATACCAACGGAATGCTTCATTTCAAGGCGGTTGAGCCTAATTCACGAGAATACCTGGAAGAGAGTATACTCCAAGGCATCGGCATGTCTCAGGGAGACAAGGACCTGCAATCCCGGGTCGTGGGGAACAACTGATGCAATTGCAAGACTATCGGTGGTGATGGTAAATTGGAGTTTACTTTGGTGACCAGACAATTCGTAAGCAGGGCTCGTCTTATCGAGAACCTAAGGCTCCTCCAAGACAGCAATCTAAGGGAGCTGCAGGTTTCTATGAGCACTCGAAATCTGCCGGGAAACTGGAAGGACATTGTAGACTCAAGAAAGCCTGTGCTCTTTTGCCTTGGCGAAGGCGGCATAGTTCATCCTGTCAGACTTGGCAACATGCTTGACATTAGATCTTATCCCAACCGGCTTGAATGCCGCATATCTTGTCAAGAATTTGTAAGTGGCGTGGAACCCGATTTTCAATCTTGGTTTGCCGAAAGATATCAATACCTCCCTATCTTGGATGCGATTCCTCTGCCAGACGAGATGCTGTCTTTTAGTGAGAGTGTGTCAGGAGAATACTGGCATCACGTCGCAAAGTCTCTGTCCCAACTGGAATCCTATAACAATACAGTGTTTTGGCGGATCATTGGGATTGAGGACGATGAGACTCCTCAACTTGTCTTGGATCTTGAGAATGAGGTTGCAGTGGGGGGGTCCTACCGGAAAGAACTTCAGATAATAGACAGCGACACTGGGGACATAATTAAACAGGTAGACGCTGAGCGTTCCCGTGAGATTAAAATAGAGATGCCGTCCTTTGCGATACCCCGCTGTTACGAAATTGCCTCGTATCCAATAAGACATTCTTCCCTAATGGAGAAGATAGAGATCCCGCCTTGTACAGTGCTTCCTCCAGAGAAGACCGGTATCCGTGATGTGATGGTGGACAAGAATGACCAGATTCGGCAACAAGCCGTAAGGCAGTTGTGGTGCCATATAGACGAGGATACGAGTACTAATTTGGAAACGAAAATAGAATTGCTTGCACGTTATGTCCTACCGTCATTTCCTGATGATACCGACTTGGTGGAGAATCTGGCTGAAGCATATCTTGAGAGTGATTGTCCTGAGGAAGCATACAACCGGTTGCGGGACCTGAATCCGAATCGTTTAAGTGGCAACGGTGCGATGATATTGTTTAGAGCCGCTACCGCTGTTGGGGCTGACTATCCTTATGAAGATATCATTCCGCTGATAGACTTGCAGACGGAGAACCAGATGAATGTCTTCGTGCAGGCAGTCGAGGAATTAGGCGAAAATCAGGCCATGCGATTGCTGGAGTGCCTTGCCGATATTGAAGTCCTTCTCCTTGCTCAAGCGGTTGAACTCATGTCTGAAGGTTATTTTACTGAACCGCCGAATATCCTGAAGGTTATCGGTTTTCTCGAGTTGAGTTCTGACGATCCCGAGAATCGTGTTTTCAGGTACCTTGTAAACCAGTGCGAGAGATACCAGTATTTAGAAACGAACCCACAACTTGTGAGACTGTACATCGATTATGGTGAAAAAAGCGACGAATCACCTAAGGAGGCTTTCGTCAGACAGGCTATTAAGTACTGTGTCCAGGACGGTAATACGGAGATGGTTGAGCGTTTCGTAAAACTGGCTAAGAAACGCCTTGATCCCAGGGTTTTCGAATATGTAATCGACGATACTTATGGTCACCTCTGCGACGGTGGTCCGTTTCTTCGGGAACTGGCTGCGGGGTATGTATGTGACATAGTTGACTCACTACTCAATGTATGCGATCTGGCCGGTTCATCAAAATGGCTAAGGCGACTCATTGCGACTTTCGGCAAAGAAGATCCTTCTGTGGGGGGGCGTATAAGCAGACTCCAAGATCGGTGGAATAATGCCTTCAATGATACAGAGATCCATAGGCTCTATCAAGCCCGTGATGAAAATGCTATTTGCACCAGGTTAAAGGGAGTTCTGTCAGAGAAGGTCTTGGTAGTGGTGGGAGGACTGAAACCTGACTATGCCGGTGAATTAGAGGAAAACCTCGGATTGAAAGAGTTAAAGTGGTATGAATGCGAAAGAAACCGGAATTTGGATATCAAGTCTGTGAGGGAGAAGCTTAGGAATCCACACTGCTGTGGATTGCTTAAAATTATAAGCCATATGGGCCATGATGTAGAGGCGGCATTGGAGCCGATACCGGAGAATCTACCGGTTGCCAAAGCGCAACTAGGGAAAAGAGCAATTCTCAATGCACTTACCGAGAGGTTTCTGCCATCAGCATAATGTCTTAAGAAGCCTCTCTCCACACAAGGAATCCGGAATGTATTCAAATAATTGAACCACGAGATTGTCATGCGGGAGGAGTATCAATTGCCTACCAAGAAAATCACCCTCTCCCAACTGGAGAGCTTTCTATTGAAGGCCGCCGATATTCTGCGCGGTAGTATGGATGCGTCAGAATTCAAAGAGTTCATTTTCGGCATGCTGTTTCTTAAGCGTCTGTCTGATGAGTTCGATGTCAAGCGCAAAGACTTGGTTGAAAAGGACTTCATAGATCTGAAGGACCATCCGGAGATTGTTGAGGAATTGCTGGAAGACAAGACCTCGTACGGTGAGGCCTTCTTTGTCCCTGTCCGTGCCCGTTGGCATGAGTCATGGGTTGACGAGAACGGTGAAACAGTCCCTGCGCTAAAGGATCTAAAATACGATATTGGCAACATGCTCAATAAGGCAATTGCAGCTATTGAGGATGAAAACGACCTCCTTTCGGGGGTACTCAAGAACAACATTGATTTCAATGCTGTTAAAGGGAAAACGAAGATCCCTGACCAGAAGTGGAAGGATTTGTTGGATCACTTCAGCCAGCCTGAATTCGTACTGGTCAATGATAATTTTGAGTTTCCCGACTTGCTGGGTGCAGCGTATGAATACTTGATTAAGTACTTTGCGGACAGCGCAGGCAAGAAAGGCGGGGAATTCTACACTCCTGCTGAAGTCGTGCGTCTCTT
>MTKW01010513.1_pt2 | contig 10314 bp, 9 predicted proteins | sample 1042761 | NCBI WGS metagenome assembly MTKW01 (sample SAMN06205366, study PRJNA360243) | anaerobic digester metagenome | biome: Wastewater treatment plant; feature: Anaerobic digester sludge; material: sludge; isolation source: anaerobic digester fed with sludge from wastewater treatment plant ...
CGTCGCCGGTCGGCGCGCCGCGGCGGTCACAGCCGCTCATTTCTCCCTGTCCAGCGGGAACATTTCCCGCAGGCAGTCGATTATCTCGGCAAGGCATCTTTTATAGTCCTCCAGCGTGCCGCCGTACGGGTCGGCGATGTCCCGCTTCATGACGGTTATCTTGGCCGCATACTGCGGATAGCTACGCATCAGCACCAGCATGTGCGGCTCGGTGAGCGCGATGACACGGTCGGCGGCGGCGACCGGCTCCTCGGTCACCTGACGCGCCTTGTGCGCCTTGTAGTTGTTTTGCGGGGTCGACTCGATGCCCGCCTCGCCGAGCGCCTGTTCGGCATAGCGCGAGATGGGCATGCCCGCCTGCGCGAAAATGCCGGCGGATTCCGCCGCATAGCGCCCGCACCCCAGCGCGTTGAGCGCCGCCGCCGCCATGGGGCTGCGACAGGTGTTACCCGTACAGACGAACAGCACGCGCATGGGCTTGTCAAGTCTGGGCGCGGGCATGGCGGCCAAATCGGTCAGTTCCGATATGGTCTCGCACTCGGGTATCTGCAGTGTCTCGATGGTTCCCATACGGTTTGTCCTCCCGCCAGTTTAGTCTGTGGCCGTCGTGCGCGGCAGATAGCCGGAAAGCAGCTCGCCCGCGTCGTAGTACAGTTTAGATGACCGGTCGTAAAAATATGCGTTTTTTCCGTTATCGAGATAAATAATGTCGTAATACAGACCCTCGAACACCGACGACGTAAACTTCAGGTGATAGACTTTATAGCTGTCGCGCTCGGTGACCAGTTCGAACGGCTCGGACTCGAGCGGGTTCTGCGTGGCGGCGGCGACAATCGCGCCGACCTCTGCCGGGTCTGTTATCTCGGCTTTCTGGACGGTTATAACGTCCGATTCGCAGACGAGGACGGCGCCGGCCTGCCAGCCGTCAAGGCCGGGCAGCTCTATCTCGTCCGAATGGTAGATAGCGCCGACGCCCTCGTATTTTTCGGTCAGCCACTGTTTGGGGTCAAGCCCGGGAATCTCGTGCAGCGTGATGCTGCCGGCCTCGGCATAGGGCTGTCCCACCGCAAACGGTTCGTAGTTGACGTCGGCGGGCACGTATGCGATGCCGTTTTTTTTGTCGATATATTTGCCGCCCTCGGGCTTGAGCTTGACAAGACCGAGATTGGGGGCGACCGCGAGCATATAAATCAGCACTGCCGCCGCGACGGCTCCGGCGGCTGTCAGCGCCGCAGCGAGTTTTCGACGGCTGCTTTTGGGCTGCGGTTTCTTTGCCCGAGCTTTATTTGACGCGGCGGATTTGGGTTTCGCTTTCAATATCCGAATTCTCCTTTGATGCTTTCGTCGTCTCTGACCCAGTCGGCGACACTATAGACCGAGTATTCGGTTTTAGTTTCGCGCACGACGACTGTTTCGATACCTGCGTTGATGATAAGGCGCTTGCACATGGAGCAAGAATTTACGCCGCCGACGATTTCGCCGGTTTCGGGGACAACGCAGGCGATGTAAAGTGTGGAGCCGAGCATTTGCTCGCGCGAGGCGGCGATGATTGCATTTGCCTCGGCGTGTACCGACCGGCAAAGCTCGTAGCGCTGGCCGCGCGGGATGGCAAGCTGCTCGCGGATGCAGCGTCCGAGGTCGGAGCAGTTCATCCGGCCGCGCGGCGCGCCGTTGTAGCCGGTGGCAATGATTATGTCGTTTTTGACGATTATCGCGCCATATCGTCTGCGGAGGCAGGTCGAGCGCTCCGCGACGGTCTGCGCGATGTCAAGATAGTAGTTTGTTTTCGATACCCGTTCCATAAACTGTCCTGTATGTTAGTAGTGGAGGTGTGCGCCCTGCCGCATGCGGCGGGGGAAAGCAGTTTCCCGCACACCCTGAAAAACGCTTGATTTTGTAATTTATAATGGGGGGCAACTCTTTGATTTTTGCCCTCCCGGCGCCGCCGCGGACGCGCTCTCGGCACAGCTCAATACGCCGACGCAGCCGCGCCGCGTCACTTGCAGCTCGGCTGCGTACAAAAAGGCATGGAAAGCTATGCCTTATGTAAAGGCGGCTGTGCCGGGTGCCCGGTTGCCGGCTCAAATCAACCCGCCGGCTGCGTCTCTTTGCAGTAGCGGATGTTGATGTCGTCGATAAGCGTCTCGGTCGATGCGTCGCGGACGCAGGGGATGGAGACGACGTTGCCGTCTTTCAGCTCGATGTTCAGATAGACGTCCTTTTTGGTCACGGTACCGCTGCCGACTGTGACCGCCACGTCATTTTCGTCCAGCCACGCCTTTGCAAGCCCGGAATAAGGCAGGTGCGAGACCTCCATCTCGTCGTCGTCCTCGATGAGCGACATCGTGAAGCGATAGAGGCTCATTATCTTGTTCTGCTCGTCTATGTAGTAGATGGAAAACGCATAGCGCGAGGTGAAAAGCTCGCCGTGTTTGGACATGCGGGCCTTCAGCTCGCCGCCCTCCGACTTGGGCGTGTAAAGGAAACGCTGGAACTCGTAGACTTTCGGGTTAGAAATCTTTTTCGCCTTCGCAAACTGGCTCTCATAGTCGGCGCGAGCCTCGTTGCGAAGCTGTTCGACCCGCATTTCTATCCCGTCGGTGATGTCGGCGTCTTTGGTAAGCGACGCGAAATACACGCCGAGATAGATAAGCGCCGCGACAATCAGAACAATGCCATAGGCCAGCGCGTTTTGGACAAACAAAAGCACGACACCTATCAGCAGCGCGACAAGACCACCAACCCAAAACAGCGGAGAGGAACCTTTGAAGTACTTGTTGTTGAGTTCAAAGTTCATGCGGTAACCTCCTCAATATGTAAAATATAGGATATTCAAGCCCATGGTCAGTCAATGCGGTTTGCCGCGCGCCCGGATGCACTCGGCCATGGCACTTTCATTTGCGCGCGGCGCGGCGTGCCGCCGATTGCGCGGCGAGCAGAGTAAAACGGGTCGGGCACCCGTCACCGTCGTCCGTAGGCGGCCCGCTCAATTCCTCGGCGGGCCGCTTTTGCCGGGCAGAACCTGCCGCGTGGGCAGGTATATTAAAGCTGCAGGCTCGCCAGATATGCGCGGAACTCGTCGCCCAGCTCGGGGTGCAGCAGTGCGCGCTCGACGTTGGCTTCAAGGAAGCCCATCTTGGAGCCGAGGTCATAGCGGCGTCCGTCGAAATCGAGCGCCATCATGCCTTTGGTTTCCGCCAGAGTTTTCATGGCGTCGGTGAGCTGCAGCTCGCCGCCCGCGCCGAGCGGTGTGCGCTCCAGTATATCATAGATTTCGGGCACGAGCAGCACGCGGCCGAGCACCGAGAAAAGCGAGTACTCCTGACCGGGTGCGGGCTTTTCAATCATCGTGTCGACCGAGTAGATTTTGTCCTCGACCGGCGTGGTGCGCAGCGAGCTGTATTTGCGGATTTGCTCAAGCGTGACCTCTTTGACGCCGGCGACCGCCTTGCCGTATTTATTATATACGTCAATGAGCTGTGCGCAGACCGGCTTTGTCTCGGAAAATATGATGTCGTCGCCGTAAAGCACGAGGAAAGGCTCGTCGCCGGTGAAGCTGCGTGCGCGGAGCACCGCGTCGCCGAGCCCGCGCGTGACTTTCTGGCGAACAAACGTCACGTTCACGCGTTCGACCAGCTCGTACAGCGGCGGTATCAACGACTCTTTGCCTGACGAGCGCAGTTTCTCGTCATATTCGGGCGAAAAGTCGAAATAGTCCTCTATCGCGCCTTTGCCTCTGTTTGTGATAATCAGCACGTCGGTGATGCCGCTGTTTGCCGCTTCCTCGACAAGATAGTGGATAGCAGGCTTGTCAACGATGGGCAGCATCTCTTTCGGCACCGTGCGCGCGATGGGCAGCATCCTTGTGCCCAGACCCGCGGCAGGTATAACGGCTTTGCGTACCGGTTTGGCGGGGCATGCTCCGCATTTCTCCGTCATAATGTCCGCTCCTTTAATAAAGTAATGTAATATAATAATCGGGATAAGATATAATGCCTTATTTATAAGGCATCTTTGATTACATTTGGTTTTCTATTTCCTTTGGTTTAAGTTTATATTTTAATTTATATGGTAACGAACGTGCACGAACGTACACGAACGTGCAGGCGCACATCCGCCCGCGCATTTTTCCCGCCGCCGCTTTCTGCGGGGGGAGGGGCGGCGCGGCACCAAAGCGCTCGGTTCACAGGTCAAAAGCTTTAGACGTGTCCTGCTGCTTTTCAAGCTGCTGCTGTGCTTTTGCCGCGCGCTGGCGTGCGACGCGCTCGGCGGCAATCCTTGCGTTGGTGTTGCAGCGCGCGATGTAACGCGCCTTGTCTGCGTCCAGCTGCGGGCGCAAAAAGTGAAATGCGGTGTTGACCGCCTCGTCGTCGGACGGCGTGGGCAGCCGCTCGGATATGGCATAAGCGAGCATCATCCTGACAAGCGCGCCGACCTGCGCGTCGCTGAAATGGTTTACCTGCTGGTAAAAGTCATAGTGGATAAGGATTGCGTTTGGCTCGGGTGCGCGGCGTTCGGTTTTTGCCATTATTGTTACCTCCGCAGTGTGACGTATGGTACCATAATACCACACGAAAATCGCAAAGTCGTCCCGCATTTGTCCCGTTGCCGCCGAGCGCCGAAAAAGCGGCTCGAGCTGTGCCAAATGCTCCTTTACGCGAAAGGAAGGCGCTGTCCCGCCTTTGCCGCGGTCGGCGCCGCCGGCAGGCGACGAGTGCCGCCTACCGCAGTGCAAGCCCTATCCGTGGCGCTACCTTCCGCAGTGCCAGCATCAGCGGCACGCCGACTACATAGCATACCACAAGCTCGCCGAACCCCACGCTCGCCATGTTAAACAGATAAGCCGGCCAAAATCCCGCGCCCGCGCCGGCCGTCGAATAGGCAATCACCGCGCCGACAATCAGCGCGTTGCACAAGACAGGCGGCAGCGGCGCAAGCCAAACCGACTTTACCCGCGAAGTGAGGATTGCCGCTATCAGTGTCGCAAGGCTGCCGAACACAACGTCCAGCACCACAATGTTCGGCGAAAGCAGATTCGCGACAATACAGCCAACAAACAGCCCGGGCACAGCCTCGGGCAAAATCATCGGCAGCAGGGTCAGCGCCTCCGAAAACCGGAACTGCACCGACCCAAACGACATCGGATACAGCACCAGCGTCAGCACGGCATATATAGCGCCGACCAGCGCCGCACGCGATATAAATTTAATTGCTTTTCTAAGTTTCATTGCTATATTATTCTTCTCTTTGCGAAATTTTATTGTCACCGCAGCCGGCGGCGCGCCCCGCACGGCTGTTTTTTCATTTTCCGCGGCCCCGCTCGCGCGGATTCGGTGTTTTTTAAAAGGTATCGTTTAGTATAATATGATAACACATTTTGCGCCGTTTGTACAGTCATATTTTGTGAAAAAATAGGATAAAAAGAACGGGTTTGCGCCCGCTTTGCCCGCTTTGATTGACAGCCGCAGGCCGGCGGGGGTATAATGAGGTCAAAAGAAACGCGTAAAATGGTCTTTTGAGTGAAAGTGCGGCCGGCCGGTGCGCCGGCTGTGCATGGAGGTATATATGGCGGCAACACTACAGTTTATACTCGGCGCGGCGGGCAGCGGAAAGAGTGCCGAGCTGACCGGTCGGCTGGTGGAGGCGCTGTCCCGCGGGGGCAGAGAAATGCTGCTTGTGCCGGAGCAGAGCGTGGTCGCGGCCGAAACCCGGCTCGCGGAGCTGACCGAGGGCATCGACTCGACCAAACTCGAGGTTGTGAGCTTCACGCGGCTGTGCAACCTCGTGTTTAGGCGGCTCGGCGGACTTTGCTACAACTATGCGGACGCCGGCGCGCGCACAGTCGCGATGTGGCGCACGCTGGACGAGCTTTCCGGCCTGCTGGTCGAATACAAAATCACGCCGGAGGGCAGCCGCCGCTGGGCGCAGCTTTTGCTTGACGAATACACCTACCTGCGGACGCGCGGGATAACGCCGGCCATGCTGGAGGGCGCGGCAAAGCGGCTGCCGCCCGAGCACGCGCGGCTTGCGGGCAAGCTGACCGACCTTGCGCTGGTCGGCGCAACCTATTCGCGGCTGCTTTGCGAGCTGTACGACGACCCGTCGGAGGACATTTCGCGCGCGACCGAGCTTTTGCGCGGCACCGACTTTTTCGCCGGACGCGGGATATGGCTGGACTCCTTCGACGGCTTCACGCACGAGCAGTACGAGCTGCTGCGGGAGATACTGCGCTCGGCCGAGCGCGTGACGGTGGCGCTGCAGCTGCCGGATGGCAGCCGCTCGCCGGCGTTCGACACCGTCCGGCAGACGAAAAACACGCTGCTGCGGCTTGCCGCGGAGGTCGGGGCAGAGGTCGCGCAGCCGGTCGTGATGCGCGGGCTGCCGCGGTATAAATCGCCGGAGCTTGCCCGCGTCGCCGCCATGCTGTGGGAGGAGGGGGCAGCCGGCAATCCGGAGGAGAGCGTCGTCACCGCAGCCGAAACCGCGCTCTCCGGCGAACTCTCCGACGGGGCGGGNNCCGACGGGGCGGGCAAAACGGGGGACGCACCGCGGTGTATCCGCATAGTCGAGTGCGCCGACCGCTACGAGGAGGCGGAGCTTGCCGCGGCGGAGATAGCGCGGCATGTGCAGTCCGGCGGACGCTGGCGGGACTGCGCGGTCATCGCCAGAAACATTGCCGATTACGACGGCATAATAGACGCCGCGCTCGAGCGCGTGGGCGCGCCGTATTTTATGAGCGCGCGGACGGACGTGTCCTCCCGCCCGGTCGTCAAGCTCGCGCTGGCGGCGCTGGCGGTCGTCGCTGGCGGCTGGCGCAGGACGGACATAATGGAGATGCTGCGCACCGGCATGGCGGGCATAACGCCCGAGGAGTGCGACGTGCTTGAGGAATACCTTGTCACCTGGAACATATCGGGCGAGCGTCGCTGGCGCGCCGAGCACGAGTGGCGCATGAATCCCGACGGCTACACCGACGAGCTTTCGCCGCGCGGCGAGCGCATACTCGCGACGGTAAACGCCGTACGCGCAAAGATAGTGCCGCCGCTGGCTGCGCTGGCCGACAGTTTCAGGCAAAGCGACGCGGACGGCCTTGGCGACGGCGGCGAGCGCTTTCCGGGCGAAAGCGGGGGCGAGAGTGCCTCCGCGCNNCCTCCGCGCGGCACTATGCGGCTGTAAACGGTGGTGAGAGTGCCTCCGCGCGGCACGAAGCGGCCGAGGGCGGGGGCGAGAGCACCTCCGCGCGTCGCGAAGCGGCCGAGGACGGGTGGGAGGACCACTCGTCGGGCGAATATGACAGCCCGGCGCGTCCCGCCGGCAATGTGCGCCGTGCGGCGGCGGGGCTTTACAGCTTCCTTTGCGAGCTGGGCGTGCCCGACCGGCTCCAGGAAAAAGAAGGGGAGCTCGCGCACCAGCTTTGGCAGGCTATCGTTGGCGCGCTGGACACCATAGTGACGGTAGCGGGCGGGGCGACGGTCAATGCCGACCGGTTTTCGCAGATTTTCGACACCGTACTGCGCCGGGCGACGGTGGCGCGCATCCCGGTCTCGGTCGACTGCGTCATGGTCGGCCAGTCTGACCGGCTGCGAGTGGGCGACATCAAGCTGGCGGTGCTGCTCGGCGCCTCCGAGGGCGTTTTCCCCGCCAAAGTGGAGGCAAGCGACGAGATTTTCAGCTCGTCCGAGCTGCGTGTGCTGCGCGAGGTGGGCATCGACCCGCGCGACGACGCCGAATACATCGCCTCGCAGGAGCTGCTCGGCTTTTACCGCGCGGCGGCATCCCCCTCCGAGCGGCTGGTCATCACTTTTGCGCCCTCCGAGCGCGGGTCCGAGCCGCGGCCGGCGAAGCCCTCGCCGGGCATCGAGCGGCTTTGTGCCATGTTCCCGGGCCTGCGGGTGGAGAAATTTTCCGATTTGCCGCCCTCCGAGCGCGTTTGGAGCCGGGAGACGGCGCTCGAGCTTGCCGCATCGCAGCCGGATACGCCCGAGGGGCGTGCGCTTCGCGAGCTGCTTTCTGCCGACCCGCAGGCGACGGTGCTGCTTGAGGCGGCGTCCCGCCCGCTTGCCGAGCCGGAGGCGGCGCTGTCGCCCGAGCTTGCGGCAGAGATTTTCCGCGGCGACCTTGCGCTGACGCAGTCGCGGCTGGAAAGCTATATTTTGTGCTCGTTTGCATTTTACTGCCGCTATATGCTGGGGCTGCGCGAGCAGCCGCGCGCCGAGTTCGGCGGCGTGGACAGGGGCAATTTCACGCACCGCGTGCTGGAGCGGTTCATGCGCGCGGTGACGCTGCCGGACGGCAGGATTGACCCGTCGCTTTCGCGCGAGGAGCGGGCGCGGCTGGCGGACGAGATAATCGAGGAGTACATAGAGCAGACTTTCGGGCCGGGGGAGGAGCGCTCGGCGCGGGCGCAGCACCTTTTCCGGCGACTGCGGCGCACGACCTTGCTGGTTATCGAAAACATCGCAGAGGAGCTTTCGCAAAGCGAGTTTGTGCCCTGCCGGCTGGAGCTGCCCATCACGCACGGCGAAGCCGCACCGGACGGCGGACCTGCCGTCGCGCCGCTGCGCATACCTTTGCCGGGCGGCGGCTCCGCGTTTGTGTACGGTAAAATCGACCGTGTCGACGTCTACCGGCGCGGGCGGGACGTGTATCTGCGCGTGGTCGACTACAAGACCGGCACGCAGAAATTCTCGCTGTCCGACCTTGCGCTCGGGCTGAACATGCAGCTTCTGCTTTACCTGCTTTCGCTGTGGAACGGAGGCAAGTCGGCGGTCGGCGCGCCGGACGACGCGCGGATACTGCCGGCGGGCATGATATATATGTCGGCGGGCGCGCCGCGCGTGGAGGCACAGCCAGGCGAGGACGCGGCTGAGGTCGAAGACCGCGCCGCAGACCAGCTCAAGCGTACGGGGATACTGCTTGAGGACGAAGGGATTTTGCGCGCGATGGAGAAAAACCTCGAGGAGAAATTCATCCCGGTCAGCCTGAAAAAGACGGGCGGGTTCAAAAAACGCGGCGTCACGCTTGCCAGCCTCGCGGGGTTCGGTAAGCTGATGCGCGACGCCGAAAATATTGTTGCCGGGATAGCGGCTGAGATGAAAAGCGGCGAGGCGTCGGCGCATCCGCTGCGCGAGAAAAGGCAGGGCGGCCGCGACGCCTGCAGGTGGTGTCCCTACGGGCCGGTGTGCCGGACGCGGAAACGCGAGAGGGCATAGCGGGGCGGGGCCGCAGCTTTCCGGGGAAGCGCTGCGAGGGCGCTGCTGCAGGTATGCCATATCCGCAGGGGCGGTGAATTTGCTTCCTTTAGAGCAGCGGCGAAAGGCACTGTATAATGCAACAACCCAAAAGTTTTTGAGGGGGCGTGGGGGAACTTTTTTCAAAAAGTCCCCCCGCAAACTCTCCGCAAAAACAGCGGATACCGCAACTGTACGGTACCCGCTTTTTTATGTATTTTCCGCGATATACCCGGCAAGCTCGCCTATCGGGTCGTGGCTGTCCAGCCAATAGTCGGGGCAAAGTTTGCGTAATGTTTTCTAAACTCTTCTCTTGTTATACCGGTTCACCTTTTTAGGTTTTTGCGAAAAGCCGTTACAATAGCATTATTCCGGGATATGCAAGCCGGTGAGTATAGGCCAAAAAACGCTGAAAAACAATGTATTGTTGGTTGTTTTGCTTTTGCCCGGTTTATTATACGGTTGAAAAACGGCTCAACCGCCGGTTGAGTTTTGCGGTTTTGCAGAGAATTTGCCCCGAGGCCTATTTTATCGCCGCAATTACGGCGAACTTGTGGTAAAGATAAACGCAGCCAACCTCGGAAAACCCGCAGCGGTAAAGCATGGCTATCTGCGCCTCCACAGAACATTCCTTGTCCAGCATTCTGCGCCGCTGCCAAAGCTCGACGTCACGCTCGGAGAGACTGCCGGCAAGCTGATTTTCCCAAAAAGCGCTGTACCACCTGTCTATTTCTTTTGTTCCTGCGCAAAACTGGTCGTAGTTTGCAAACACCCCGCCCGCCGGCAGCTTATCATAGATGCGCGAAAACAGCCGCTCTTTCTCTTTGTCCTCAAGATGGTGGATTGACAGCGCGGATATAACAGCGTCAAAGCTCCCCGCGGGCAGCTCTTTTGTGTAGTCAGTTATAATGTGTTTTATATTGCCGATGCCGGCAAAGCGCTTTTTTGACACCTCGAGCATCTCGCCCGCAATGTCGGCAAGCACATATTCAGCCGAAGGACATTGTTTGTACCAAAAGAAGGTGAGCAGCCCTGTGCCGGCCCCTAAATCCAGCACGCGGGCAGGCGTTTTGATGTTTGAGAC
>MTKW01000559.1_pt2 | contig 10313 bp, 9 predicted proteins | sample 1042761 | NCBI WGS metagenome assembly MTKW01 (sample SAMN06205366, study PRJNA360243) | anaerobic digester metagenome | biome: Wastewater treatment plant; feature: Anaerobic digester sludge; material: sludge; isolation source: anaerobic digester fed with sludge from wastewater treatment plant ...
ACTAGCGAACACTTCATAGCTTGGAATGGGCAATTCCCCCTCAGTCTCGATAGACCTTACCCGGGGACGTTTGATTGCGAGACGTTGGTTGCCCATGGGTACTGTCGTATTCTGAAACCCATGGCGATAGGCTGTTCGGTTAGGATCATGTTTTCCTTTTGGGCCGGCCATTGCTTCAACATCCTGATCCATCAGCGTTAGTAATGACTTGATGCCAACTGCCATACAAAAGCTGCTGAATCGGCCTTTTACTGCCTGGTGCAAATCCCACAATGTGAGTTCTTGTACCGGTAAATGTGAATTATCTGATATCGATTCAATGGNNATGCCATAGCTGGGCTAGGAACCGCCACTTCAAATTCCACGGCTATCGGGACATTCTCACCTTTTTGGGACATTGATCTCGTCAGCCCCCGCATTTTCTATTCGTGAAATCCAGCCTGGCCAGCGATAGTGGGAGCCTCTATCCGTGTGTACGATTGGATGCTCTCCTTCAGTGCAGTTTCATTCTGAAAGTCGGGGCAGCGAGAACTGGGATCGGAGTCCTTGGAACATGGAGGCAAGAACCGGAGACGAACGTATCATACCGATATACAGGACTTATGCGAACCTCAGAATGAACCTGCTGCCTTACATATACAACGAGGCAGTGAACTCAGCCGAACGCGGCGAACCCCTTATGAGGGCACTTATGATAGACTTCCCCAATGACCCGGCATCGTTTGTCATCGACGACGAATACATGTTTGGACGAGATCTGCTTGTAGCACCTATACTCAATGAACATACGCGCGAGAGGGCGGTGCATTTTCCACCTGGGACATGGCTTAACCTCTGGACCTTGGAGGAGATCGTGGCCGGCCCGTGTACTATATCCGGTTACCCAAGCGATCTTCACACGGTCCCGGTGTTCATCAGGAGAGGCGCGATCCTGCCTATCAACTTAGGTGATAATATGTATCTCGGTGAGCCAACGGGCGTGCGAGGCATGGGATACAGAAACCTTTCGTTTCTCATTACAGGTAAGCCGACAGAGGAATGGGTATTTGCCGACGACGAAGGCACGAATATTACCTTTACTCCCTGCGGGGACGAATTATATGTAAAGGCAGATGCTGTCAGCGCAATCGGTCATGTATACCTGCTTCTTCCGGTTGCAGGTCGTAGCAAGCAAGCCCATGGGCCGAGAACCGTGTGGGCCACAGGAGGTAGGGGGGCAGACGTAATCTGCTTCAGTGTTGAAGACCTAATGCAGGGGATTCGGGTGCCTTTTTGACAGCTCATCAGAGTGGACAGATCCCAAAAGAGTGCTGGACTACGTAGGGCGCGAAGTGGATATGGAGATGAAGCTCGAACGGTTAAAGGGGAGGGGCCTGTGAGCCTTCTCCCCTTTAACCGGTGTGGATTCACCCACGCAGCAATAGTCACACCTGTAGCTCAATACTATCCGAATCTAACCGCCGGTTGTAGGGGTTTCTTAATAGTATCTGTTTCACTGGTTCCAGCTGCAAGAACAACTATCACAATAGCAGGAGTATCAATTCCTACAGCTCCTGCATGCCATACCTTTTCATCCACGATTATCGCTTCCCCGGCTTTGGCCTGGTAGAATCGCACGGATTCAGACTCTAGTTTTTCGCTTACGGGTACTGCTACACTACCGCTGATGACTGCATATACCTGGGGGCTCTTGTCATGGATTTCAAGTCTTTCATACAGCTTCTCAGACTTATCAACCACTATGTGCTTGACCTCGACCTCGTCAAGGCCTTTGTAGCCTGAGAGCAAACCTACAGCCCATGCTTTCTTTTCGTCATCCGACCAATTCTCCGCTATTTTTGGCATTTGAAATGACTTACCATACTGCGCCATATTACCGGCTTGTTCTATTTTCATCCTGCCCGATTCCTTTCCGCTTGTAATAGAATACAGATTAGGGAAACTACAGATTAGGGAAACGCTTACTTCTTACGCAAAAGGCCTTCGCTACTTAACCAGTGCTCAAGCGCATCCAGTACAGGGACGATTTTGTCCATTCTTGCGCCCGGCCCCATATGTCCGACTCTTACGGTTTTGCCGGTGAGCCTGCTCAATCCCCCTGCAATCTGTATACCATGGTTCTCTTTGACGAAGGATACTATATCTGTATCTACGTAACCTTCAGGGACTCGAAACACCCCAACGATTCCTGATGCTTGTTCATCTGAACCATAAGGTTCCAGTCTGAGTTTGCGGACACCGTCACGGAACGCTGCGCCTACTTCCTGGTGACGAGCGAAGCGTGATGCCAGCCCTTCCGCGAGTATGAGTTCCAGCGATTTGTGCAGTGCAAGCACGTTGCTTACTGCCATGGTGATGTAATATGGTTGGAAGAACCGCCCTTCATCTGCAGCTTCCTTCCACTTGAGGAGATTCATTGCCCAGCCGGCTATCGGCGTCTTGCGGGCTNNGCCTCTAAGCATTTCTGGGAAGCAGTGACGCAAACATCTACGCCCCATTCATCGACTTTCAAGTCCATGCCGCCAACAGACGAGACTCCATCTACCATTAAGATCACGTCATGCTCAGAACAGATTTGGGCAACTTCACGAATAGGGTTGGCAAGGCCTGTTGAAGTCTCATTTTGAACTATTGCCAGGACCTTCGCAGCTGGGTGCGCCTTAAGAGCTTCTGCAACCTGTTCCGGCTTAACTGTGTCATCCCATCCAACGTCGATGACGTGTGTCTTAGCCAGGTGAGAGTTGGCTAACTCCACGGCCCGGTGACCGAAGTGGCCTGTCTCTACCAAGATGACGTCTTCTCCCGGTTCGACAAGGCTATTTAAGGCAGCTTCAACTCCGTAGTGTCCGGATCCCACCATGATGAAAAGATCTGATTGTGTTTGGAACACCTGTTTTGCCATTTCAACTGTTTCATTGAATAAGTCTGACCACTCTCGGCCGTAGTGCGCAACTATAGGCTGTGCCATCTCCGCAAGGACTTCGTCTTCAACGGATACCGGGCCGGGAATCATCAGGTCATATCGTTTCTTGATAGACATAGCAAAGGCCTCCTCCTCGGACATTTAGCCACTACCGTGGCTATGTTGCTGCTTTGGGCTCATCAAATCGTCAACGTATGTAACAGCATTCCAGGTTATGCTTGGTTCAGGACCTTATCTCTGTACCCTTCCTGATGCGTCACCTTCGGCAAGGAGTTTGACTTCAGGGACTGTAACCATGTTGAAATCACCGACTACGGAATGCTTAAGGCATGAAGCTGCTGCTGCAAACTGAACAGCAGAGGCGCAATCCATGCCACTTATAAGTGAATAAATGAGTCCCCCTGCAAATGAGTCTCCGCCGCCTACACGGTCCACTATATGAATGGAGTATTTGCGAGAAACATAGAACTCCTTACCATCGTACAACATGCCGGACCAGTTATTATCTGATGCGGATAGGCTTTCTCTAAGAGTAATGGCCACTTTCTCGAATCCGAACCTATTAACTAGCTCTCTCGCAACGTCGCGATAACCTTCCTCACACAGCTCACCCTTGGTTACATCTGACTTTCCTGCCTTGATTCCGAACACCTTGTCAGCGTCTTCCTCGTTTCCGACTACCACATCTACGTACTGCATGAGTTCACTCATGATACGGTTAGCTTTCTCAGGAGTCCAAAGCTTCTTACGGAAGTTGATATCCGCGCTTACCTTGACGTTCATTTCTTTTGCAGCCTTGACGGCTTCCAATGTGACAGCTGCAGCGTTATCGCTGATTGCAGGTGTGATTCCTGTGAAGTGGAACCATGCAGCTCCTTCAAAAATGCGCTGCCAGTCAAACTCTCCCGGCTCAACTTCCGCTATGGACGAGCCGGCCCGGTCGTATATCACCTTAGAAGGCCTCTGCGATGCTCCGTTTTCGCAGTAGTATATACCAAGGCGGTTGCCTCCGCGTTGCACATATTCGGTATTGACGCCGTAGCAACGCAGAGCATTAATCGCGCATTGGCCGATTTCATGCGCAGGCACTTTAGTGACAAAATGGGAGTCAAGCCCGTAGTTTGCGAGAGATACTGCTACATTTGCTTCTCCTCCACCGTATATGGCATCAAATGATGAAGCCTGAACGAATCTGTAATGATCAGGCGGTGAAAGCCTGAGCATTATTTCTCCGAAAGTCACAACCTTACTGCTTGCCATAAACGTAGTCCCCTTTCCATAGTACTTTGACACTCAGTTGGCCCTTGCTGCTCTTGCAGTTTTCACGTAATCTGCTGCCAGTCCGGCAAGGTGTGTCCAATTCTTCTCAGCAACGTCCTGCTTGTTGACAAGGGCAGAGCCTACACCGACAAAGACTGCTCCGGCTTTGAGGAAATCACCCAGGTTATCGATATTCACTCCTCCTGTGGGAGTAAGCTTGACCTGAGGCATCGGGCCTCTCACATCTTTGATGAAAGAGGGTCCCAGTTTTGTGGCTGGAAATACTTTCACCACATCAGCGCCTGCTTCCCATGCAGTGAGAATCTCAGTGGGTGTGAAAGCGCCGGGGATGACTATTTTCCCGTAACGTTTGCACATTGCAATGACATCTCTGTTCAGGATTGGTGAAACGATGAAGTCTGCGCCTGCAAGCATTGCTATCCTTGCAGTCTCCGGATCCAAGACAGAACCTGCGCCAATAATTGCCTTTCCTTGCAGTACCTTGGAGGCCTTGTATATTGCTTCTGTAGCCCCTGGAGAGGTCATTGTGATTTCTACGCCCATGATTCCGCCTTCTGCCATTGCTTCGCAAATGGACACCAGTTCGTCTCCGCTTTTTGTCCGGATTACCGCAACTACTCCTGGATCAATAATTTGCTGAAGTTGCTCTTCTTTGGTCATTTTCTATACCTCCTGGTTTAGTAGTGTTAATGACATGCCGCGCGGCCCTGCGTGAACCTCATACAAGTTCCACACCCATTGTCGTTGCTGTGCATGCAACTAGGTTGCACTTATCCTTATTTGTTCTATTCGCGCCCTGTATCGAGATTCCTGCATGTATTTACGCAAAACTTGCGACTATAAGGTGCATCCGGACAAGTCAAAAGTAAGGTCTGTCTCAATATTGGGGCAAATATGTACTATACCATAAGAATAGCGGGTATAGAATGTAAGTGGATAATTATGTAAGAACGCCTGTTTTCGCATATCTGCAACCTAGTTGTGCTGAGCGGATTCCAAGCAGACTCTGATGATGCGTTCACGAATAGGATGCAGAGTAGCTATCCACTGCACTGCTCTTGGGAAGGCTGTCCTACAACTTCCGGCCTCATCGCTTCAGTCGCAACATCCTAGTGATAGCTGTAGCAATACTGACCGCTGCNNCTCCACTTGGTTTTCTATAGATGGACGATTGCAGCTGACGGATGAATGCTTTGTGCCCAGGTAAGCACTTCACGTTCGATCTCGAGCTTAGCATGGTTGTGTTCAGCGGCGACGTCGGTGTCCTCAGGCTTGACAGCGTTTCTCCGCTTGCCCATTCCCCACAGCGACGCAAACAAGGACAGAGTCTTCAGTCCTGTCCCAGTCGCTACACTGACAATCATGCCATTACCTACTGTGCCTGCCTTCTTGGCTTTGGCGACCGCAGCCATGCTGGCTGCGCCGGTAGGCTCAACCAGAATCCCTTCAGTAGAAGATAGCTGTCGGGTCATTGCGAGAATCTCGTGATCCTCAACATCAACAGCAGTCCCACCTGAATCGCGTACTGCCTCTAAAGCCATGGCGCCATCAAGTGGAAACGGTACTTCTATTGTAGTTGCAACAGTGTTAGGGTGTTCCCAGCGCCTAATCTTAGAAGGAGGATCGCCGGCTTTAAATGCTCGCACCAGTGGGGCGCATCCGGCTGCCTGAGCAGCCAGCATCCTTGGGAGTCGATCAATTAAGCCAAGTGTCTTCAGTTCAATGAAACCCTGCCATAGAGCTGCCAATAACCCGCCTCCGCCCACCGGCGCTGCAACCCACTCCGGAACCTGCCATTCAAGTTGTTCGCAGATCTCGTAGGCGATTGTCTTGGATCCTTCGCGCTGATACGGATTGACTGGGCCTGCAGTGCTCATATGATGCCATCCATATAGTTGGCGTCCTTTTTCAACAAGGTCTATGCACTCGTTTACACTTCCATCGAGAGTGATTACCGGAGCGCCATACATCTGAACCTGTATCAATCGCTCGAGCGGCGTAGTCTCGGGCATGAAGGTAAAACACTGGAGTCCTGCCTTAGCTGCGTAAGCTGCAACTGATGGAGCAGCGTTTCCGTCTGACGCTATCGCCACTATTTTTGCACCCATAAGCTGAGCCACAGTTACACCTACGGACGCAGGGCGATCTTTGTAGGTTCCGGTAGGATTGCCGGTCTCATCTTTTACGTACAAATCATCTAGGCCAACGGATTGTGCAATTCTATCGCATTTGTGCAGTCGGGTTCCGCCCTCATTGAGAGTTACTACATCTGCTCCGTCCTCAACGGGCAATAGCTTACGATACTTCCATAACCCTGTGGCCCCGGACGCAAGTTCGGAGCGCGTCAGTTGCTCAGCTATCTTCTGATAATCATATGAGATCGTCAATCCCGAACCACACTGGGCGCATTGGTAAGCGCCGCTTTTTCCTGAGTAGGTAGTCCCGCATTGTGTACACTGTAGTTTATGCACGAATCATGCCCCCTCCACGAAAATCACACTATCTATTGTTTTACTGCGCCTTCTACTATTCCTGCGACAACATAACGCTCCAATAGCAGATAGAATAAGACGGGCGGCAGAATGAAGACCAAAGTTCTGACCATGATGGAACGCCACGATATGAGAAACTGTCCGATAAACGATGACAGGCCTACACTGGCCACCCATTTTGTCTGCTGGCTTATGAACGTATAGGCAAAAATATACTCATTCCATGCGTCAAAAAACGTGAGAACTCCAATGGTGACGAGGCCCGGTACGGACAGCGGGAGCATAATCCGGAAGAATGCGTCAATCCGACTGCACCCGTCTATCATTGCTGCTTCATGAATCTCGGCTGGGATTCCTTCGAAAAAGCGCATAAGGATCCAAGTCGAAAGAGGCATTGTGAGTGCCACATCTGCAAGCACAAGGCACCAAAGTGTGTTGATGATTCCAATTTTGCTGAAGATAGCATACATGGGAGCCACCAGCAACGCCTGGGACATCATCTGCGTGCTTAATACCAAAAGCAACACCGCGTTTTTGCCTTTGAAGTTGATTCTCGCTAAAGCGTAAGCTGCAGGTGTAGAGATTATTAAATTCAGCGCAACAGTTGAAAATGCAACAATAAGGGTGTTTATCAGCCATTTGACCATCGACGGGTCACGAATTGCCTTGCTATATTCACTCAGGTCACTGGTTTGAGGCAGTAATTTTGGCGGATAAGCAAGCGGATCATTCACGCTTGAAACAAACATCCAGTATACTGGAAACATGATTATCAGCGCGATGATGACTGCAAGACCTATTGACAAATACCGTTTAGCCTGTAGTTTAGTTATCCTGCCTTTCATCATGCGATTTCCCCTTCACTTTCCCTCGGCTTGTTCAGCCAAAGATATACTAACGTTATGACAATGAGCACCATAAGGACAAACGTACCCATTGTGTACGCGTAGCTCTGATCGAAGTACTCAAACGCAGTGCGGTAGATACGCACCACTGCAGTCTCAGTCGTCCCTGCCGGTCCGCCTCCGGTAAGCAGATAAAGGATGGTAAATCGCTGAAAACTCCATACTATGGTCAGAAGCACAAGGACTTCAAGAACCCTCTTGATGGACGGAATGGTAATGTAGAAGAAGGATTGGAGCGAGTTCGCTCCGTCAATGTCAGCTGCTTCATACAGCTCTTTAGGTACAGATCGTAGGGCAGCCAGTATGATCATGCTGTGAAGGGGAAAAAGCCTCCACACTGTGGCCATGAGTACACCGTGCATGGCAGCTGAAGGTGATATCAGCCACCCTATCGGTTGTGAAATTACTCCGAGGCGCATAAGGATGGAATTGAGTACCCCGTACTGATAGTCGAACATCCACATCCATATGAGCGATGCAGCTACGTCAGGAATGGCATATGGAAGGGTCATCATTGTGTTGCAAACTTTCTGCCCACGCCAGTCCATATTGGACACGAGAGCAGTCACAAACCCTACAAAAAAGACTCCGCCTGAGTAGAGGGCTACGTAAATGAGAGTCAACTTAACGTTGAACCAAAAAGAGCTATTATTTAACAAGCGAACGTAATTCCGAATACCGACGAATTCACCATAGTTGTTGCGGAAACTAAGGACTACGGCGCTTAGAATTGGATACAAGAAAACGAAACACGTGATTGCCACAAGCGGCAGTACAAGCGCATAAGGAAAGAAATCGAAGCGCCGCCGTGATGGCGATGTTGGTCTCAACGCAGATCACCTCGCAAAAACGACGTTTGGCTGTATGGACGACATAGGATGGCGGGCGGGATGGATAGTATCCCGCCCGCCTTTGAGTTAGCAATTACAGTGTCAGGAATCTTGCTCTATTACCTGTCTTTTAGAGCAAGCAATTGGGCCTTTAGATCCGCCATAGCCTGAGGTGCAGTCTTTTTCCCTATGAGTACTTCGCAGATTGCATCTGATACCATCTTTCGTGCCTGAACGGTCTGGCGCTCAAGTCCTGGGTAAATCCTGACCACACCATACGGGCTGGCATCGCTGTATACCTTAAACCATGGGTACTCTTTGTTTACTGAATCGAGAGTGAATGCGCAGCCTGTGCCCATACCTGAGGCCACAGCCCATCTGTCTTGGACAGACTCGGTCAACAGGTATTCCAGGAACTTCGCTGCGATTTCTTTATTGCGAGAAGACTCACTAATGACGTACCAGTTTGTCTCATATGGGCTCGCCGGGTTCGGGAACGGCAGAGCAGCTACTTCCAGATGGTCGTACAGCTCGGGGTTTTCTGCCTTGACAATGAGAGGCCAGTAGCATCCGTCCATAACCATGGCTACGTTTCCTTCTGTGAACCACTGTCTCTGTTGTCTGAATTCAGTTCCCTTGGGCACTCCACCGGAATCGTACAGCTTCTTGAGATACTCAACACCCTTAATGAATTCGGGCGAGTCAACTCCGATAGTCCCGTCGTCCTCGACGATCTTTCCGCCGAAGCCCTTTATTACTATCATTCCGCCCTGCATGATATAGGAGTAGTTGCCGAAGGCAAACGGATGAGCAAGTCCCCACTGGCTAGGGGATTTGGTCAGTTTCTGAGCTGCCGTGATGAGTTCCTCAGGGGTCTTGGGTATTTCAACTCCCGCCTCTTTGAACAGCTTCATATTGCAAATCAGGCCACCATAGGGGAAGCCCTCATAAAGCACAGCGTAGGTCTTGCCATCTACTACAGCAGATGACTGTTGCGGTAGGAATTCATATTTGGAAAGATCAATTAGATTATCTAGAGGAGCTGCATATCCGTCCTGAATCCAAGGTATGAGGGAAAACTCCTGACAGAAGAAGATATCAGGCCCTTGGCCTGACTTGAGTTCATTCATGATCTTCTCGTTGTAGGTGCTGTAGGGAATCGCTTCGGGAACAATTTCAACACCAGGGTTCAGTTCTTCGAATTCCGATATGAAAGTGTTTAGAATATCAACTCTACCAGGCTCTAAGAACTGCCAGTTAGCCATTCTGATTGTAACCTTCTGAGCTGCAGGCGCAGCTGCTGTCGAGAGAACCACAATCAGCGTGGCGAAACTCAACACCAGGGAAAGCCACTTTGTTCTAGTCATTACTGCTTTTACCTCCTAAAGTGTTTTTGTTCCTTGTAACTCATTGGCATCTCAGTTGGGTTCAGGAAATGCAGAGAACATACCACCCCCTGTATACGGTTGTGTTACGGTTGTGTCAGGACTAGTCCAAAGACTACCTGTTTTGCGCTGAGCAACAGACCAGTTGATATTGTCGCAACATAGTTGCTCTGGCGCTCTTTTGAGTATTCGCCATGCTATCCAAAACTCCTTCTTGATGAACTCGGCAGTCTCTTTCCTCATAGGGAGGAGAATCCGGTGAAAACCCGAATATTTAGTAATACTGATACGCAGCAAGCTATAGCGTTGCGCAAGGCGCAATGTCTTCGAGTGCTTGCTGACACTAGTGGCTGAGTGGAACTAATAGTCGAAACTGTGTAAGAAATAGGAGGATGAGCACGGATGAAAATCACGGACCTGGAAACCCCGGCGCTTCTAATTGACTACGATGTTATGATGAGAAACATACACAAGATGGGCCGGCGGGTGGCAAATAC
>MTKW01006268.1_pt1 | contig 10313 bp, 8 predicted proteins | sample 1042761 | NCBI WGS metagenome assembly MTKW01 (sample SAMN06205366, study PRJNA360243) | anaerobic digester metagenome | biome: Wastewater treatment plant; feature: Anaerobic digester sludge; material: sludge; isolation source: anaerobic digester fed with sludge from wastewater treatment plant ...
GGGTCTTTTGGCAAAATTCCCGTGTCCCAGCCAAAGGGCGAGGTTACAATTCCCCAACTTACAAACAGAATAAGTACAAGCGTTGTAACCAACTTATTCTCAAGAAAAAAACGGATAATTTTATTTAACATGTAATTTCAATTATGAGTTTTATAATGATTAATGAAGTACATAAAGGGTTTTCGCACATCACAAAAAGCCCTTGCTTATCATAATAAAATCATAAAAGATATACCTGCTTCAGAGAAAGTGTTTTTTGGATGGGTAGTAAGGGGGGCGTTTCAATAAAGTTCAGCGCTGCAACTTCCGTTTCAGGGTTATTTAATAATTCCACAGTGAACAGGTCATTTCCCCATAAATCAAGTTCTGACAGATCGGGGATGGTTGGATTTGCGGGTATTGAAAAATCCTCTTTAAGCTGATATACCTGTGTTTCGTTGTGGCAGCAATTGTCCATGTCACAGCAGGAATCATTGTCACTGAATACCGAAACAGAAACCAGACTTTCTTCGCAATAATGTTTCGACACAGCCATTCCTATTGTTGAAACCAACAATACAAGAGATAAGATAATATGACTGATTCTTTTTAACATCACAGCAAATGAAACAAATAAATTCTAAAAATGTTCTTTTCGAATAATTTTAATGTGGCAAATGACCATTAAATAAAAAAACTACGTGCTTGTTTAGCACTAAACAATACAAACGTAAATTTTCAACAGGAATTTCAAACACCTTCATTTGTTTAGCCGGTGGGGGTAAGGCATGTACATCGGCTGTAATAGATTCATTTCTGAATAATTGTTTTTTTGCTCCAATGTTTTCTCCGATTTCTTCAATCCAAACCAACAGATTCGAGAGGTCTTCTTCTACTTCCTCTATCTCCTCCATACGGTTTAAAAAAAAACTCATTGACATCTTTTTCTTATCCATCTTCTTCTAAATGAACGGTAAAGTATTTTACAATGTCAAATTGAAATTCTTCCAATCGTTTTATGTGTACAAATATATTCACATTTATGCTAATTTTATCAACAATTACCAATTTTTTTGTAAATTACTGATTTTAAAAATAAAATGGAAATATTATTGATTGAAGATGACAAAAGAATCAGCGATTTCTTAGTTCGCGGATTAACAGAAAATCAGTTTTCAGTCACATTGGCAGAGTCTGCTGAAGAAGCAAGGGATCTGTTAAATGATAAAGAGTGGGATATTTTTCTTCTCGACATCATGCTGCCCGGAATGGATGGAGTTGAGTTTACCAAAATGCTTCGTTATAAGAATAACAAGACACCTATACTGATTTTGAGTGCTTTAAGTGGAGTAGATGACATTATAAAATTACTCGATACGGGCGCTGATGATTATTTAGTAAAACCTTTCCATTTCCCTGAGCTGATATCAAGAATCAATGCCCTGATAAGAAGACATCATCAGAAATATTCAGCAGAATCGAATCTGATTGAATTTGCATACATTAAGATAAATAAGGATAATTATTCAGTGAGCATTGACAATCAAAAAGTGGAACTTTCAGCAACTGAATATAAATTATTGAACTTATTAATTGATAATCAGAACAAAGCGCTATCAAGAACACGCATTTTAGACTCAGTTTGGGGAATAAATTATCAGAATAACACTAACATTGTAGATGTTTATATTTCGTATTTGCGCTCTAAAGTTGAAAAACCGGAACATAAAATCATACATACTATTAAAGGAGTTGGTTATATGGCTAAAGCATAGAAACGTGAACTTAAGAAAAAAATTAATTGTCAATTCCACCTTGATTTTCGGACTTGTATATACAGTTTCTGCCCTACTGATTTATATGGTTTATTACAGAAATTCGGAGCAGATTATTTTCAATGAACTAGAGTCAACTTCTTTGTTGACTGCTTATTTTTATCTTGAAGAAGATGAATTGTCCAGAAAAGAGCACAATAAAATCAAAGAGCAATTCATGGGTAAAATACAAAATTCAAAGGTTAAGCTTTACAATGAAAGAAATGAATTCTCCTTTGGCGATCAATATACCGGTTTTGAGCAATTTTTGACAGCCGACATTTTAGATAGAACCAGAAACCTTGGGAAGTATAAATTTAAAATTGATAATAATTACTTCTATGGAATATATTACCCTGACAATCAAGGTAATTTTGTAGTTTACGTCATCACCGAAAATGTGTTTTTTGAATCCCAAAGCCGTCAGTTAATTTACATTCTGACAGGCTCGCTTATTTTGGGATTACTCCTTATTCTATTGTTTAGCAGATATTTATCAAAAATTGCATATCAGTCAATTACCAAAATTGCCAACCAGATAGATTCTATTGATATTTATTCAAAGGATGCAGATTATCTGGCATTGCCCGAAACCAACGATGAAGTTCAAAAAATGGTTTTAAAATTTAATGAATTGCTCAAAGGGATGGCTGAAAATTTCAATATTCAAAAGAACTTCATCAATTATTTATCCCACGAAATTAAAACACCGCTAACTGCAATATCGGGAAATTTGGAGGTCTTTGGACAGAAGAACAGGAATCCGGAGGAGTATAAAACACTGAGTCGAAATGCACTAAAAAATGTATATGAAATTAAAAACATAATTAAAAATTTACTGATTTTATCAGGATTGGAAAAAACTGAATCAAAACCATCTCAATTTAGGATTGATGAGTTGACATGGAAGGTTTGTGACAAAATTATTTCACATTATCCAGAAGCAAAACAGCTAATTAAAATTGATATTCAAATTGACCAATCCGAATTATTTCAAGTATATGGCTCTGACAACCAGCTAGAAATTGCAATTTATAACCTGATTGAGAATGCTGTGAAGTATTCCAATCAAAAACCGATTCAGATTGAATTTTCGGAAGTTGAAAACCATCTTCAATTAATTATTCAGGATCATGGGAAAGGAATACCTGAAGATGAACTAAAATTTATTTCCGAACCCTTTCAAAGAGGCTCTAATGTCTTGAGCACAAAAGGGAGCGGCATTGGTCTCTCTCTGGCATTGCTTATTTTGGAACAAAACCAGATTGGTTTTTCAATTCAGTCAAAGATTAATGAAGGAACAACTATTAGGCTGAAGTTCAAAACCTGATTTTATCAGCTCTCTTTCTTTTATCAGCTTTGCGGTAACCCACATAAAATATTTGCGGCAAAACAATGAATGACAACACCATACAAATAAACAAACCCCCCACAATCATGATTGCTAAAGGTTTCTGAATTTCTGAGCCCATTCCAGTTGAAAATGCTGCCGGTGTGAGTCCCATTGACCCCATCAGTGCAATCATCACAATGGGTCGAATCCGGCTGTTAACACCTTTTTTCACAGCATCTTTAAGCGGCATTTCTCTAAAGTTCTGCTTCATTACGGCAATAAGTATAATTGCATTAATTGTGTTAACGCCAAATAATATTATAAATCCTATTCCGGCTGAAATGCCAAACGTTGTTCCTGTTACCCAAAGTGAAATAAATCCGCCTATAAAAGCAAATGGAATTGTTGCAACAGCAATCATGGTATCTTTCAGGTTGTTAAAATTAAAATACAATAGAAATAAAATTAGAATTAAAACTGCCGGCACTACAATTGCAAGTTGTCTGGTTGCTCTTTCCTTGCTTTCAAATTCGCCTGCCCATTCAATTTTATTGGCTTTTGGCAATTTAACTTTCTCTGCTACTCTCTTCTGCGCTTCAGCTATTGTACTGCCCAAATCCCGTCCTTCTATGCTGAATCCGACTCCTATATAACGGCTGCTTCCTTCGCGATAGATAAAAGCGGGTCCGGTTTTAAAATCAATACTGGCAATCTCTTTGAGAGGAACTTTTTTTCCATCCATGGTTGGAATCAGAATATTTCCAATTTTATCCATATTGTCTCTATATGCTTTTTCGAAGCGAATTCTGACATCAAAAATCCTTTCATTTTCATAAAACTGAGTGGCAGCCTGCCCGCCTATAGCCATTGAAATAACAGCCTGTACATCGCGTGTGTTTACAGCATATCTTGCCATTTTATTATCGTGTAGCTCTATTCTCAGCTCAGGTAAACCGATATTTTTATAAACATTCAAATCAGTGATGCCTTCTATTGTCTTCAAAACATCTTCAACCTCTTTGGCATAATCTTCCAGCTGATATAAGTCATTGCCAAAAATTTTCACAACCAATGAACTCTTAACACCGGCAACATATTCTTCAACATTATCCTGAATCGGCTGGCTGAATCCCAAATTAACGCCGGGGTAATTTTCGAGGATTTGTCGCATTTCAGTGAGCAATTCTTCTTTGGTTATTTTCCTTTGCCACTCTTTTTCCGGTTTTAATTCAATATGGAATTCATTATTAAAAAACCCTGTGGGGTCAGTTCCGTCATTTGGCCTGCCTGTTTGGCTCATCACAAACTTCACTTCATCAAAAGTCATCAGATCTTTTCGCATATTTTTGGCTATCCTCAAAGATTCTTTCAGATTTACACTGTTGGGTAAGGTAGCTCTTGCATATATTGCACCTTCATTGAGGCTCGGAATAAATTCGGAACCATGATAAAAAAAGCGAACACCACAAACTACGATCAGCACAACAAAACCAGTTAAAGTTAATTTTCTGTGATGATTCCCTATGTTAAATAAAGTAGTAGCAAAATGATGAAATCCTCTTGAAATAAAATTTTCTTTTTCGCGAATGTTTTTGGTTAGCAGCACTCTGCACATTGCCGGCACATATGTCAGGCTCAGGATCAATGATCCCAAAAGGGCATATCCCAGCGTGAAAGCCAAAGGCGAGAACATTTTTCCTTCTACTTTCCGGAATGAGAAAATCGGAATCAAAGCAACGATTAAAATGATTTGCGCAAAGAAAATATAAGGTGCTACTTTTGAAATACTCCTTCTTATCAGTCCTGATTTGGATAATTTATAAAATTTTTCATCTCCCAAACTTTTGGCTTTTGCTACCATGCTGACAAAAACAGCTTCAACAATAACCAATGTGCCTTCAAGCAACAATCCAAAATCGAGAGCACCCATCGAAATCAAATTTGCAGGCAATCCCTGAATTCTCAGCATGATGATGGCAAACAAAAAAGACAACGGAATGACCGATGCAACAATTACTGTGGTTCGCCAGTTAAAAAGAAAAATAAAAACCACCAGCGAAACCAGCAGAATCCCTTCAGTCAAATTTTTAGTTACAGTTTTAACTGTCGTATTAACCAGTTCCGTTCTGTCGATTAAGGGAACTATCTCTACATTGGCGGGTAAAATTCGTTCATTAAGCTCTGAAATCTTCTCTTTTAGATGAGCAATCACTTCACTTGGATTTTCACCCCTAAGCATAATCACAATTCCCTGTACCAGATCATCATCATCATCCAGACCAACCTGACCCAATTTAGGTTTAGCCGACACTGCAACTTTTGCCACATGTTTAATCAGCACAGGAGTTGAACCTTTGACTGTAATCAATATATTTTCAATATCCTCAATTTTTTCCAGCAAGCCTATTCCACGCACAACATAAGCCTGCTCACCCTGTTCAATCACATCTCCGCCAACATTTATGTTCGAGTTTTCTACTGCTTCAAAAACATCCAGAGGAGATAAATCCCAATTTTGCAGTTCTAATGGATTAATTTGAATTTCAAAAATTTTCTCTTCACCGCCAAAACTCACCACATCTGCCACCCCCGGAACGGAGACCAATTCCCGTTCGATCACCCAGTCCTGAATGGCAGTTACTTCGGTCAATGGCAGATCACTTTTAATAACATATCTGAAAATCTCGCCGGTGGCACCCGAAGGGGGCTCAATTTCAGTTTCTGCGCCAATTGGCAGCTCCAGTCCCTGCATTCGATTTGAAGCATATTGCTGAGCAAAAAAATCATCTGCCTCATCTTCAAAAATCACTGTTACAACTGACAATCCAAAAAGCGATATTGAACGAACTTCCGATTTTTTGGGAATGGTGTTCATCTCTTTTGAAATGGGAAGCGTAATAAACTTTTCAACTTCCTCAGCGCTCCTGCCCGGCCACTGGGTAATAATTCGTGCACGGGTGTTGGTCACATCCGGAAAAGCTTCAATTGGTGTGTGAATATAACTGACAATCCCTACCCCAAGAAGCAGAAAAGTCATAAAAAAAACGATAAATCTGTTTTTAAGTGAAAATGCAATTATCGCCTGAACAAAGTTCTTCATTTGCAATTAGCAGTATAAAATGAGTTGAAATTTGATAATGTTGTGAATTAAGATTTCAGTTTCTCGTATATTAATAGTTGGTTTTGTGTGATTATTTTTTCACCATCCTTAATCCCATCATTTAAATAATAAAAATTGCTATTTCGGGCATAAATATTAATCGGACGTATTTCAACATTGCAATCCGAGTGATATACCAAAATAAAATATTGATTGTCATCAAAAATCACATTGTCAACCGGAATGATGTATGCACGTTCACCGGTTTGGTTTTTAATAAGGATATCTGCCACCATACCTGGTTTTAATTTTAGAGCTTCATTTTCAATCACAATTTTCGCTTTCAACACCCTTTCTTTTGAATCAAAAACGGGTAAAAGATCTGAAATCTCACCTTCAAAAATATCATCCGGATAAGCAGATATTTTGATCTCAACACTCATTCCCTGTGCCACTTGCTGTATATTTGCGGCGTAAACCTTTGCCATCACCCAAACCGTGCTGAGTTCCGAAATAGTAAATAAATCATCTCCACTATTGATTTGCATTCCCGGGGTTACATTTTTTTCGATGACATAACCAGCAACGCTTGCTCTGATTTCAAATACATTTTTTTCAGCATTGTAGTTGAAGAATTTCAAACTTTGGTGGATGCTTTCCTGTTCTGCCTGAAGTTTTTCAAGTTCAGAAAGAACCGACACCAACTCTCTTTCGGTTGTCAACTGATCGTTGTACATGCTTTGGACTGCTTGCAATTCCCGCTGTGCTGCTTTGATTTCGGCGATCAATCTGTTTTTTTCGGTCATCAGCCTGATCAGCTCCGGGCTTTGAATTTCTGCTAAAAGCTGACCTTTCTCCACGTATTCACCCAATGAGAACAGTACTCTCTGTGCAAAGCCTTCGGTTAAACTTGTAAAATGAAAAACTTTGTCGGGATTATAATCCACTTCGCCTGTGAGATTAATATGCTTCACCACATCAGTTTTTCCAATAACCTCTATTTTTGAATCCGTTTTCAGGAACTCATTCAAACAAAAGCCTGCCGATTCTTCGATTCCATTTTCAGATTTATAGGATGAACATCCGCCCAAAACCATCAAAATAATTGCTATGGTGCTGTGACATAATGCTTTCATGTGATTAAAATTTAATATTCAAAGGTCTCGTATAAAAGACAAATATGTTTTAATGATATTCTCATGCAGTTTTTTCATCATGCTTGTTTAATAATTTACAATTCTTTACCTACTACATATTGAATTTCCTCAAATTGAACCAGCAGTTTTTTTTGAATTTCCAAAAGAGCTTCCTTACTCTCTATATAGGATTCAGTAAAATCAATATATTCAATTAAGCCGATGTTTTTCACAATAAAATTCTGATGATGTGCCTGCATTAGGCTGTCGATATCATTTTCAAAACCGGGTTCAAAATTTGACAGCATTTCCAGGTTCCGATTTAAATTTTCAAGTTGTAACATCAACTCAGAACCAATTTCCCTCTCTTTTTGCTGCAGTAAAATTTCATTTTGAACTATCTCGATTTGAGCTTGTTGAATTGCTCCCTGATTCCGGTTAAAAAACGGAAGGTCAAAGGAAACACCGAATCCTACAAAATCACGCATTATACCGCCCCCTCTGTCATAGCTTACGCCCAAAGTCAAATCGGGTATGCGCATCACTTTTTCATAATCTAATCTCTTTTGAAAATATTTAGCTTCCAACCGATTGATTTTCAAATCTGAACGATTCTCAAATGCAATTTGAATTAATTCCGGATGATTTAATTTTTCAACCTGCTGCAAATTCATTTCAAATCCTTCATCTGTCAGAACAATAAAAGTTTCGGGGCTTTGTGCCATCAGCAGTTTCAGTTCCTTAACAAGAACATTCCTATTCTTATGAATTTCATTGATTTGTTTTTGAAACTGAATTTTTAGAAACTGCAAGCGAACCAGTTCAGATTTACTTATATTCTTTTGTTGCAATTGATTTTTGAATCCGGAAATCAAACGCTCTAAATTGGCAGTTAGATTTTTGTACAATTTCTCCTTTTGTTGAAGAAATTGCAATTCTGTAAGGGAGTTTCTGAACTCATATTTTAAGTTTCTCAGCAACTCTTCAAAGTAGGTGGATGCGATTTCACGATCAACCTTCTTAATCGAAACCAGTTTGCTTTTCTTGGAAGCTGTATAAATGAGTTGCTCAAACTGAGCTGAAACCTGAGTGGTTTTGCCCCAGTTTCCAAACAGTGGCGGCAAATCCTCAGAGTGCTCTTTACCTGTGTTCCAAAGATTAATCTCTGCTATGCTCAGTGTAGGATTTGGCCAAAGCTTTGCCTGCAGAATTTCTGCATCAGCATGGTCAATATTGAGCTGATTGATCAATAAATCTACATTATTTTCCAAAAACAGAGATTCAGCCTGCACCCGGGACAACAATAGTGTATCGGGCTGAGCCCTTGAATACTCCACTGATAATAAACACAATAAGACAAAAAATAATTTCACTGAATCAAATTTGAAGCAGCAAAACTAAAGAAGTGAAATTAGAATGGAATGAATGTGAGATTAGAAAAGAATTAAAATCGGATTAAAAGGAAACCTTTAACAAGTTGCAAGAAAAGAGTGGAGCTGGCGGGAGTCGAACCCGCGTCCAAACGAGGAAGCCACAAGCTTTCTACATGCTTATCCCCGGCTTAATTTTCGTGCACCGGCTGGCTCAGGGCTGCCCGACCGGCACCTTAGCTCCTTAATTTTCACTGAAACTGCGGAGCAAAGTTTCAGTTAGCCCCGATATTCCTGCACCGCCTGATCGGGCCGCTTCGTGGCAACAGCACCCGGGCGATGTCTCGTCCCGGCGCCTTGCACCGGGAATCCCGGAAGTAAATTCCGGGTGCGTTAACTTACTGTTATTCGGTTACGCAGCAAGAGCGTAGTTATATTCGCCAATTATGATTTCGATCATTATTTTGGAGGGTCAACAATCAAAACCCTGCATGCTTACCTGCCTCTTCTACCCGCTGTCAAAACCAGTCAGCCCCGGTAAAAACAGGCATCTTTTTGCCAAAGAACCTGCTGCAAAAATACAAAAAAATTACCAATTCTCTTTAGTACATCCAAAACATTTTGAAATACAGCGCAATGCGGCAGCTAATTCATCTGCTTTTTCAATGCTTCAACAATGTTTGTTGTGAAATCGTACAAATCTTGCGGCATCCTTGAGGTGATCAGATTTTTGTCAATTACTACCGACTGGTCTAAATATTGCACTCCGGCAGCTTCCAGCTCCTCCTGAATGCCTCCCGTTCCGGTTGAAGTGTATCCGTCAAGAACACCGGCAGAAATCAACACCTGGGGCCCATGGCAAATAGCAGCGGTAACTTTCTCCGAATCCCAGAAAGCCTTCACAAACTCCAACACCTCGCTGTTCTCCCTAAGTACAGCCGGTCCGCGCCCGCCGGGCAAAATCAGCGCATCAAAATCGCCGGCACTAACCTCCGACACCGCTTTCTCAATATTGATGGTAAAATCACTGTTATAAGCCTTTACCGCTCCGCGCGCCGGACCAATTACCGTTATTCCGTATCCGTTGTTGGTCAGATACGCCATAGGCATAAACGCCTCGCCATCATGAAAACCTTCGGCAACCAGCACCGCAATCTGTGCTTTGGGCGCTTCCGCCTGCTGCGCCTCCGGCGAACTGCATGCAATAACAAACATCAAAAAAAACACTGCAAGCATAGTTCTGAAATTTTCACCACTCTTTTTCATAATACTCCTCTTTTATAAATTAACCATTTAAAATTAGCTTGTTAAAACTCTATAAATATAGGAGTTCCTTTTCAATTTAAAAATTTTAGAGCTGAAAATAGTTGTAAAAAAGAAGGGAAATAATTAAGTTCGGACTTTGTTGAAACCAGCTATAGATTAAACCTGTTTTTTTTGAAAGTAAACACACTTTTAAAAAAATCCTGTAAACTAAAAAGATGAAGGCAACAAAGAGCATCCGGTTACTCACAGTCCAGTTTGATCTTCCCTTAAAGTTCCATGAAATCAGCCAGTTCAGAGGAGCTGTAATCAAAACAA
>MTKW01014796.1_pt1 | contig 10311 bp, 8 predicted proteins | sample 1042761 | NCBI WGS metagenome assembly MTKW01 (sample SAMN06205366, study PRJNA360243) | anaerobic digester metagenome | biome: Wastewater treatment plant; feature: Anaerobic digester sludge; material: sludge; isolation source: anaerobic digester fed with sludge from wastewater treatment plant ...
GGGTAATTGGGGCCATATGTGCTGTCGCTTGCGTCACATATTTTGACAGGTGATAACGGTCTTGCACATAAACGCTGCCTTTTATCCAAGCAGCTCCATCTCCTGATAGGTAGATCTTTTCTATGGCATCTGCATCGTACGCTTCTTCTATATAATCTGCTACTTCTAACCAGAGCTCATCGCTGTTTGCATAAACTCCGCTAAAATAGCGTGGGTTTAATAGCTTCCACCGCTCCCTCCCCACTTGAGTTCTTCCTTCATGTACATATATTAGCTTCGCCTCTTCGCATCTACCATCCTGGAGGGCTACATGATCTTCATCTGCTTCTATGTAAAGTACTTTTACTGCCTTTTTCTTCTCCTTTATGGCAACAGCATTGTTATCTACATGACCCAGCTCGCGGATAGTGTTCATTACTGTCTGTGACGTCAGTTTTATTGTTTCGGCTGCTTTCTCCCCACTCCTTCGGTAGGGCGTACTGACGGCTTCTTCGATTAATTTTGCCTTTAAAGATGTATCAAGCTTGTCGTGTGCTTTTATGCCCACTATTTCATCTGATAGATAGCAATATTCTCCGGTCTTCTTGTTCTGATAATATGTCCTTTTATAGCTGACTTCACCAAATATAGTTGCTAGATTCTTTTGGTCAGCTTTGTTTTTTATCACCCAGTTGCGTTTCCTGTCCGCACTATTCCTTACTGCCTTGTCCACTTTTGTTAATGCTTCGGCCACTAGCTTTATCCCAATTTCGTCTAGCATTTCTTTGGTAGCAAGATGAATTCAGATATATCTCTTTCCTCGATAAAAAGTCTTTTTAACTCTTCTTCGAATCTTTGGCTGATTGTTGCTGCAATTTCCTGTATAATTAGTTCCATAAGAGTTTCTCCTTTGCTGTAAATATAGGGCTTTGGGACATCTCTATATTATCACAAGGAGATTCTCTTATTTATTTTTCTGCTGCTTTTTCCCAAAGTAATTTTACGCTAAGGCGTCTTATATTTTGCTAACTTCAGCCTTAATTAGGCCCATAAGTTTGGAATTGAACCGAGTGACCAATTCCAAATGCAATCAATAAACTAGTAAGTGAAGTGTCATGGGGCAGGTGAAATTTATGGAAATTAGTATTGTTCTTTGCACTTTCAATTACCCATCGGTTGTAAGATTATGTCTGGACCATATCAGAAAATATGCTGATGTTCCTTATGAATTAATTGTAGTAGATAATGGCTCGGACTCTGAACAATTAAAGTACTTGCAATCCCAAAAAGATATCAAGCTTATTTCCAATACCGAAAACCCGGGAATTGCCCGCAGCTATAACCTGGGAGCAGAAGTTGCCCGCGGAGATTATATTCTGTTTATGACCTGTTACAGCTTGTTGACGGAAAAAAGCTTGAGCAGCATGCTGGCCTGCTTAAAAAGTGAAAAGAATTGTGCCATGGTAGGTCCGGTCAGCAATAATGTCAGCGGGCATCAAAACCTGCAAGTACCTCAGAATGATATAAATAAATTAACCGATTTTATTAATCAAAACCGGGAACATAACTCAGGAGCGCGCCGGCAGGTTTTCCGTCTTTTAAGCCACTGCATGCTTATAAAAAAGGAAGTACTGGAACAAATCGGAGGTTTTGATGAGAGATTTGGCCTGGGAAGCTATGAAGATGATGACCTCTGTCTGCGGTTGATAAATCACAGCTATATGCTTTATATCGCCTTAGATGCTTTTGTTTATTATATAAATCCATTGGTACTCCCTGGGGCAGATGCTGATAGTTTCTTTAAACGGTTAAAGGAAAATAAGCAAAAGGCTATTGATAAATGGGGGTTTGATATTACCAGTTACCTCATAAATATGAAAGCACCCATAACGATCAGTGTATGTATGATTGTAAAGAATGAAGAACAAGTGCTGGCCCGCTGCCTTGACTGTGTTAAGCAATTTGCAGATGAGATAATAATTGTGGATACGGGTTCAACCGACCGTACCAAAGAAATTGCCCAGCAATACACTAGCCATGTGTATGACTTTCCCTGGATTGATGATTTCGCCGCAGCACGTAATTACGCGTTCAGCTACGCTACCAAGGACTATATCTTCTGGTTGGATGCCGATGATGTGATTTATCCTGAAGACATCCAGAAAATAATTAACCTTAAATCCACCCTGGATTGGTCAGTTGACTCAGTCACCATGATTTATAATCTGGGGTTTGACGAACATGGCAATGTTACCAACAGCCTGCGGAGAAATCGCCTGGTCAAGCGCTCCAAACGCTTTCAGTGGATAGGTGCTGTCCACGAATACTTGGCAGTCTATGGCCAGGTATTTCACAGTGATATTGCCGTTGCTCATAAAAGCGAATGGCATGATTCAGACCGCAATATCAAGATTTACGAGAAGCGATTAGCTGCCGGAGAAGAATTTTCTCCCCGGGATCAATTCTATTATGCCAATGAGTTGTATGATCATCAGAAATATGAACAAGCTATCGAATGGTATGAAAAATTCCTGGCGGGAAAAAAAGGATGGGTAGAAGATAATCTTTCTGCCTGCAACAAACTGGTGGACTGCTATTACCACTTGGGCGACCTGGAAAAGGTTGAAGCGTATATTATCAAATCCTTTTTGTACGATACTCCTCGCGCAGAGTTTTGCTGCAGGCTGGGCTATCATTTCCTGTCAAACCATCAATATAAGCAGGCAGCCTTCTGGTATGATCTGGCCACAAAACTGCAAAGGCCTCCTGAAAACCAGGGATTTGTTAATCATGCTGCCTGGACCTGGCTTCCCCATCTGCAGCTGTGTGTATGCTATGATCGCCTGGGACAATACGAACTAGCTTACCATCACAATGAAATGGCTGCCAAGTATGTTCCTAATCATTCCAGCGTCATACAAAACCAGGAGTATTTGAAAAAACGTTTAGGACTAAAGTGATTCACGCAAACTGGTATATCTTTAAACATCTGCCCAGCATTAGGAATCCAAACTGATATTTGGCTGCACCTTATGAGAAAAAACTATATATAGCAGTATGGAATGTGCTATCATCAAGAAGATTAGCTGTTTTTAGGAATAGGAGTGAAGATATGCGTACTCTAGTGGCTACAGCCCTTTCCAACGCCAAGGGTAAAGATATTTTTTGCACAGCTCGTAAAGTTACCGACCAGCAAATAAGAGTAATCCGCAGTATACCCAGACATCGCTTAGAAGAAGAGGGGTTTACGTTTATCAAGATGCTGTCACTGGAATATCCCAATGTTAAGGGTTATGCAATTTTTTTTGAGGGACATTATGATGAGATGGTTAAGACTTTGAAGTTACTTGAAAAGGGCTTGCGATAGTAAGCTTCTATGAAAAACTTTTCATTATCAGACTTAGCAGAAGATTTGCTAAAATAAGCTATAAAGACCTGGGAGTGTTATAATTGAATTAAGTATCCACTTGGGGGGAAAACCAGGTCATGGCTGAAGATAATATTATTCACTCAATTATGGGCAAAGGAATCGACTCCACGCCTGATTCTCTCCTGCCTAAAAATCCCGGTAATAGTATATTTATGAGACTAGGCATTACTGGGTCAACTTTGTTTAATGCTTTGCCCTATCCAGCCATACTGCTGGATGCAGAAGGAAATGTTCTCGGATCTAATACTTCTTTTCAGAACAAATTTCCTCAGGACGGCAATGACAATATCCATTCTTTCATTAATCAAGTCCGATCTGCGGCTATACCTCAACGCAACGAAGATTTTAAGGTGGTTTATAAGGGTAAAGTATATTGGTCGCGCGTAATTGACATTGGTATCAGTCACAACGGCGAAAAACTTGGCTACATACTAATGCTGCGCGATATGAGCCAGGTAGAAAGAATTTTCCTGGAATTGGCCCATGTCAAGGGATTAAATAAGCAATTAGATCGCATTATCAACGCTTCCTTTGATGGCTTATATATTACTGACGGAAAAGGCGTAACCCTGCGCTTAAACAAGGCTTTTGAACGGATAACCGGGGTAACCGCCCCAGAATGTTTAGGCCGAAACGTGCGAGAATTAGTGGCAGAGGGATATTTTTCTCGTTCGGGCACCTTGCTAGCCTTAGAAAAACGTGCCAGGGTAACAGTACCCCTACAAGCTAAAACGGGTAAGAACGCTCTAGTCACAAGTACTCCCATTTTTGATGACCAAGGTAATACTGTCCTGGTGGTTACTAATGTACGTGATATGACAGAACTGGTGGAGTTGGAGCAAAGACTGGAGCAGGTTGAGGGCCTGCGTCAGAAGGAATTAGATGCTATTTTCGACTCGTCCTATGACGGATTGTATATTACTGATGGCCACGGGAACACTCTACGCTTAAATGAGGCTTTTGAACGAATAACTGGAATAACTGCCCAAGAGTGTGTCGGCAGAAATATGCGCGACTTGGTAGCAGAGGGCTATTTCTCCCGCTCTGGTACCTTACTGGCGCTGGAGAAGAGATGTGCGGTAACTGTTCCTCTTCAGGCTAGAACCGGTAAAAATGCACTAGTTACCAGTACCCCCATTTTTGATAGCGAAGGGAATATCGCTTTAGTGGTTACCAATGTCCGCGATATGACTGAGTTGTTGGACCTGGAAGAAAAGTTGGAGAGAGTTGAAGGACTACGTCAAAAAGAACTGGCTGCTATATTTGAATCTTCATATGACGGTCTGTACATAACCGATTGGCAGGGAAATACTATCCGCTTAAACCAGGCTTTTGAACGTATAACCGGAGTGACCGCCCAAGAATGTGTAGGTAAAAACATGCGGGAACTAGTGGCAGAGGGGTATTTTTCTCGTTCGGGTACCCTCTTAGCCTTGGAACAGAAGCAGTCGGTGACAGTACCCTTACAGGCCAAAACCGGTAAAAATGCTTTGGTTACCAGTACTCCTGTCTTTGACGATAACGACAATATTGTCATGGTAGTAACCAATGTACGTGATTTAACAGAACTCAATCAGTTGAAGCAAAAAGTTGATGACCTAGAGACCCTCAGTAAAGCATACCATGTGGAACTACAACAACTCCGCATGGAATCAAGTGCCAAGTATGTATTTCATTCTCCTCCCATGAGAGATTTAATGCGTACTCTAATACATGTGGCTTCAGTTGAATCTACGGTATTGATTCAAGGTGAGTCAGGATCTGGAAAAGAGGTGGCAGCTGATCTACTTCATTATCATAGCCCCCGTCGGGATATGCCTTTCATAAAGATAAACTGTGCGGCTATTCCTCCAAACTTATTAGAATCTGAATTATTTGGTTATGAACCAGGAGCGTTTTCTGGTGCTGACCGTCGAGGCAAACCAGGTATTTTTGAACTCTCCAACAACGGTACTCTGTTTCTGGATGAAATTTCCGAACTACCACTAGATTTACAAGCTAAACTGCTTAGGGTGCTACAAGATCAAACAGTAATGCGTATTGGCGGTACTCAACCCATTCAAGTAGACGTTCGTATTATCACTGGCTCAAATGTTAACTTATGGGAAATGGTACAGAAAAAACTCTTCCGCGCTGATCTGTATTACCGCTGTAATGTGGTTCCTATATATGTGCCCCCACTACGAGAGCGAATTGACGATATCCCCGTTTTGACTGCTCATTTTCTGGATATATTTAACAAAAAGTATAAGTTAAATAAAAGGATAGCACCTGAAGTGCAGCAGGCCTTTATTCAGTATGATTGGCCTGGCAACGTCCGAGAACTACGTAATTTAATAGAACGTTTGGTAGTTACTACTATGCATGATTTAATTACCCTCAACGATCTATCTAATTGGACCAAGACTATACCTAATCGGACTCCAGACGATAAAATGCCCACCTTGAAAGAGGCCCTCGAAGCCACCGAACGGAAACTGTTAGTATCCGCTTTTCAGCGGTGTAAAACTACTTATGAGGTAGCCGAACTGCTGGGTATAAGTCAAGCCAGCGTAGTGAGGAAAGCTAAAAAATTCAACATTTTAAGGAAAAACCGTAAATAAGCACTCAAAAGGCAACCCCCAGGTTGCCTTTGAGTTTATATGGGCCAGTATACCACCTATCTCGGTCGCTAGGCGGTGATAATTTTGCTGCTTTGGCGCCAAATTTTCATTTTTTGAGCTTCTTTTATCAATTCATCCCGAAAATCAGGATGAGCAATCTTGATAAGCTCCTCGGCTCTCTCCCAAGTGCTTTTCCCTTTCATATTGGCCTTGCCATATTCAGTCACTATCATATGCACCGCTGTACGGGGGTCCGTTACAATAGATCCCGGGGTTAGAGTTGGTTTAATGCGGGATACTAAACCATTTTTTCCTTCAAAGGTCGAGGTCATGCAGATGAAACTCTGCCCTCCACGAGATTTATAGGCTCCTTCCACAAGGTCCAACTGTCCACCGGTGCCACTTATATGTCTGACTCCGACACTTTCCGCACATACCTGACCAAACAAATCCACTTCAATGCAGGCGTTAACGGAAACAAAATCATCAATGCTCGCCACTACCGTGGGGTTATTGGTATAGTCAACCGAATAAGCAATTACTCCAGGATTGTCATCAATAAAGTCGTATAATTCCCGACTACCCATAGCAAAGGAAAAGACCTGTTTATAACGATCAATTCGTTTACGAGCGCCGGTAATCTTTCCAGCCATGCTCATTTTTAAGTAAGCATCCACATACATTTCGGTGTGAACTCCCAGGTCCTTTAAGTCGGAGTCGGCGATCATATTGCCAATAGCATTGGGTATACCACCAATACCTAGTTGGATACAGCATCCATCATATAGTCTGTTTAATATATAGCCAGCTATTTTTTTATCGGTTTCACTGGGTTGAGCATCAGGTATGGTAGGTAAAGGCTGGTTAGAACTCTCGACTACAAAATCAACTTGGCTTATATGAATGCTTTCCTGGTTCCCCCCTAAAACCCTAGGCATGTTACTATTAACTTCTACTAAAACATATTCGGCATTTTCAACTGCCGCCATTGCCGAGGAACATCCAGCCCCAAAGCTAAAATATCCATGTTTGTCCATGGGAGCTACTGTGGCCATAAAAACACGGGCAGGTACACAGTCATTACGTGTCATGGTGGGACATTCGTGGAATTTCATAGGAACATACGACAAAAGCCCTTCATTATAATACTTCCGATCCAGTGCACCAAAATGCCAGCTATTCCAATAAAAATGTTCTCCTGTCGGATCAGCCTCATTAGTATAGTGGGGCCATACTCCGATATCACAACGAATGTTAACATTCCATAACTCATCAGCCCTACGAGCTAGAGCTTCATCTAATTCATTGGGGCCATTTATTCCAAAAGCATATTCTATCCAATCACCAGATTCAACTACTTTGACGGCTTCATCCGCCGTGACTAATTTGCTTTTATATGCCTCCATCCATCGTCTGTACATGCTATCCAACCACTCCTCTTAAGCTGTACTCTTTTCCCAAAAGCACTCCAACCTAACTAAAATATCAATAACCATCTTTAGGTAACAACCAGGGGCCTTTGGTAGCCCGCTGGCAGAAGTCGGATTTTTGCCCTTCCTTCCCCCCGGATATCCCGACCCCTGCCAGCTGAATTCCATCACATCCTCTGGCTAGGCCCCAGATGTGATGCAGGTTTTGATTTCTAATATTCGTAGTTGGATACATCGCCTCTTCTCAGGCAATTAGCTATGGTCAGACGCTGTATTTCATTGGTTCCTTCATAAATCTGAGTTATTTTTGCATCACGCATCATACGTTCTACAGGATACTCACGAGTATAGCCATATCCGCCCAACACCTGTACTGCTTCAGTGGTAACTTCCATAGCTACGTCACCGGCAAAACATTTAGCAAATGCACCTTGTCTTTGATAGGAGAGACCTTGATCTTCTCGCCAGGCTACCTCATAAACCAGGTTGCGGGCTGCTTGTATCTTCATGGCCATGTTAGCTAGTTTGAAAGAAATAGCCTGATTGGCAAATATGGGTTTGCCAAATTGCTGGCGTTCCAGGGCAAATGCCAGGGCATGGCGGTAGGCTCCTTCGGCTATACCTAAGGCCTGAGCAGCAATGCCTACCCGGCCTCCATTTAAGACATGCATGGTCTGTTTGAAACCGTCCCCTTCCTTATTNNGTCTTCAAATACTAATTCATATGTGGCTGATGAGCGTATCCCCAGTTTCTTTTCCTTCTTGCCAAAAGTAAATCCGGGCGTGCCTTTTTCTACCACAAAGTAACTGCTGTTGCCATGTTTTTGATCTTTATCACCGGTACGGACTAAAATAACATAGATATCTGCATAGTATGCATTAGTAATAAAAATTTTGGTACCGTTCAATATATAGGAATCTCCATCCCGAACTGCTGTCATGGCTGTAGCTCCCACATCAGATCCAGCACCCGGTTCAGTAAGGCCCAGTGCCCCCAAGCTTTCTCCGGAAGCCAACCGGGGCAGCCAGCGCTGTTTCTGTTCTTCGCTGGCAAGATGTAAAATTGGCCAGATACACAGTGAGGTGTGTGCTGACAAAGTCACTCCCATGGAAGCACAGTTGCGGGATATTTCTTCTACGGCCATGGCATAGATCAGAGCCCCAGCATTAGTGCCACCGTACTCTTCAGGTACAATCAAGCCTGCCAGGCCAAGCTCGGCCATCTTTTTCCAGCAATCCAGATCGAATTCTTCCTTTTCGTCTCTTTCTGCTGCTCCGGGAGCAACCACCTCATCAGAAAAATCCGCAAAAGTTCGCTTAAAGAGTTTCTGTTCCTCAGTAAGACCAAAATCCATTAAAATTCCCCCCTAGTTTTTTGATTATTTATTTGCTAAGGTTTTCCACAATTAATGCGGTCCCCATACCACCGCCAATACACAGGGTAGCCAAGCCGTAGCGGGATTTTCTTTTCTGCATCTCATGAAGCAGGGTTACCAGAATCCGCGCTCCTGAGGCACCGATAGGATGGCCAAGGGCAATAGCTCCTCCATTGACATTTACTTTTTCCATGTGATCAGCCCAACCTAATTCACGTCCAACTGCCAGGGACTGTGAAGCAAAAGCTTCATTAGCCTCTATCAAGTCTAGATCATCAACAGTTAGGCCTGCTTTAGCCAATGCTTTTTTAGTCGCAGGAATTGGACCTACCCCCATGATAGATGGGTCCACTCCTCCCGAAGCATAACTTACTACACGGGCCATAGGCCGTAGTCCCAGTTCATCTGCCTTTTCTTTTGACACTACCAAAACGGCAGCAACTCCATCGTTAATGCCGGAAGCATTACCAGCGGTAACTGTGCCATCCTTCTTAAAAGCCGGTTTTAGTCCAGCCATTTTTTCCAAGGTGGTGCGACGAGGGTGTTCGTCAGTATCAAATACGGTATCACCCTTTTTGCCCTTTATCACTACTGGAACGATTTCATCCTTAAACCGTCCTGATGCAATTGCTTCGGCAGCTCTTTCCTGACTCCGGAATCCAAATTCATCCTGGTCTTCCCGGCTTATGTTCCATTGAGCAGCAACATTCTCTGCGGTTATTCCCATATGGTAGTCGTTGAAGGCTTCCCATAATCCGTCCTTTATCATGCAGTCAACCAGTGTACCATTGTTCATCCGATATCCGTAGCGAGCTTTCTCTACTGCATAGGGAGCATAAGACATGTTTTCCATACCACCCGCCAGAATGATATCAGCATCACCAGCTCTTATTATTTGTGCTGCCAAACTAACCGCTCTTAACCCTGAGCCACAAACCGTATTAAGAGTAAAGGCTGGGACCTCATTGGGAATACCTGCGTGGATGGCTGCCTGGCGGCATACGTTTTGTCCTTGAGCCGCCTGTAAAACACACCCAAAAATAACTTCATCCAGCATTTCACCGGCTATCCCACTTCTTTTTAAGACCTCTTCCATAACAATGCGACCCAGTTCAACAGCCGGCTGGTCTTTGAGGGCTCCGCCAAAAGTACCAATTGGTGTGCGGCAAGCCCCTACTAATACAACTTCACGTGACATATTAATCTACCCTCCCCCTGGTTTTTTATTAGTTGTAGTCAAAAAATCCTTTGCCAGTTTTACGTCCCAGGTGGCCAGCGCGCACCTTTTGCTTAAAGGCTAAGGCCGGACGATACTTGGAGTCCGCCATTTCATCGAAAAAGTATTCCATTATCATAAGACATACATCAATTCCGATTAAATCAGCTAAAGCAAGGGGCCCCATGGGCATGTTAGCTCCCAGCTTCATAGCCTGATCAATCTCGGCCGGGGAGGCCACACCCTGGTCATAAATGATAGCAGCCTCATTGATATAG
>MTKW01005775.1_pt1 | contig 10309 bp, 13 predicted proteins | sample 1042761 | NCBI WGS metagenome assembly MTKW01 (sample SAMN06205366, study PRJNA360243) | anaerobic digester metagenome | biome: Wastewater treatment plant; feature: Anaerobic digester sludge; material: sludge; isolation source: anaerobic digester fed with sludge from wastewater treatment plant ...
AAAGGCCTGCTGGCCGGCCTTTCTGAAAGGCTGGCGCGCACCCGTCAGAGCATAGTGGGACAGGTGCAATCACTGATTAGAAGGAAGCCTGTCCTTGATGCGGAGTTCCTTGATGAGCTGGAAGCTATACTTCTGCAGGCCGATGTAGGAGTCAATACCACTGAACGGCTGCTCTCAGGGATTTCTCGGAGCTTGAAAGAAGGTGGGCAGGGACAGGCCTTAAGCGGGGAAGATGTCCTAGGAAGCCTAAAGGAAGAGATAGTCGAGGTTTTGGGACCTCCTGAACCTCTTGGAAAGGCAGTGGAAGGCCCTACCGTTATCATGGTTGTAGGAGTCAACGGGACGGGTAAGACTACAACTGTGGGAAAGCTATGTCATAGATTCAGGGCCCGAGGCGCAGATGTCATCTTAGGGGCGAGTGACACTTTCAGAGCTGCTGCCATAGATCAACTGGAAATCTGGGGTAAGAGAGCCGGCGCCAAAGTCATACGGCACGAAGAAGGCGCAGACCCTGCTGCAGTTGCCTATGATACGTGTCAAGCTGCAAAGGCAAGAGGAGTTGACTATGTGATTCTAGATACTGCAGGAAGACTTCACACTCATGTAAACCTCATGAGGGAACTGGAGAAGGTTAAGCGCGTTGTTGAGAGGGAGATTCCAGGCGCTCCTCATGAAGTCTTGCTTGCCCTTGACGCTACATCAGGTCAGAATGGGCTTAGTCAGGCTACGACATTTAAGGAAGCGGTAGAGGTTACAGGTATTGCCCTGACAAAGCTGGACGGTACTGCTAAGGGCGGTATCATCTTGGCAATCAGGGACAGTCTCGGGATTCCTGTGAAACTTATCGGGATTGGCGAAGGGATTGATGATCTCAGGGATTTTGATCCGAAAGAGTTTGCTGACGCGATTTTTCATACTCAAGATACCGAGGCGAGATAGTTGGACTGAGTTGACGCTCCTAGTTGCGAAGTGTATACTACTTGCGTGAGTAAAAGGGGGTTGGGCCTGATGTTCGAAAACCTGACTGCGAGACTTCAGGAAACCTTCCGCAAGCTGCGAGGGAAAGGCAAGTTAAGTGAAGCCGATGTGGACGAGGCCCTACGCGAGATTCGCATAGCTTTGCTGGAAGCTGATGTCAACTTCAAAGTAGTTCGGGATTTTGTAGCAAAAGTCAGGGAGCGAGCTGTGGGCAGCGAGGTAGCAGCAAGCCTCACCCCGGGTCAACAAGTAATCAAGATTGTTAACTCTGAACTTACGCAGCTTATGGGTGGGCGTGAGAGCAAGATCCAGTATGCGCCAAAGCCTCCTACTGTCATTATGATGGTTGGACTGCAGGGCTCAGGAAAAACAACAACCGCTGCAAAACTTGGGTATCTTCTTAAGAAGCAAGGACGGAAACCTTTACTGGTTGCAGCCGACACTTGGCGGCCTGCAGCCATAAAACAGCTTCAGGTTCTCGGCGAGAAGATCGGTGTCGAGGTCTTTTCCACTCACGAAGGCGACGATGCGGTCAAAGTGGCGTCTGCCGGTGTTGCACGAGGGAAGTTCTTAGGTTGTGACATAGTGCTTGTGGATACCCAGGGTAGACTGCACGTAGATGACGAACTCATGGCTGAGCTCGGTGGTATGCAGAAGGCGATTTTGCCGCACGAAGTTCTTCTCGTGGTGGACGCTATGACCGGCCAGGATGCTGTTAATGTAGCATCTTCTTTTGACAAACGATTGGAGCTTTCCGGGGTCATTTTGACCAAACTTGACGGGGACGCCAGGGGAGGCGCTGCTTTATCCACGAGAGCGGTGACAGGCAAACCCATAAAGTTTATAGGAGTCGGCGAAAGAATCGACGCTCTGGAGCCCTTCCATCCGGATCGTATGGCATCGCGCATACTTGGCATGGGTGACATCCTCAGTCTGATTGAGAAGGCAGAGGCTACTTATGACCAAACGAAGGCTGTCCAACTTACGGAGAAGCTGAAAACTGCTGAATTCACTCTGGAGGACTTCCAGGATCAGTTGGAGCAGATGCAGAAAATGGGTCCGCTAGATGAAATCCTCCGAATGATTCCAGGCATGAGCCGCATAAAAGGTGCAGGCGACATGAAAGTTGATGAACATCGTCTCGGGCAAGTGGGGGCAATAATAAGCTCCATGACTCCTGAGGAACGGCGGAATCCCGAAGTCATAGACGGGAGCCGGCGGAGGAGAATCGCCAGGGGCAGCGGGGTCAAAGTCCAGGATGTCAATGTACTGCTGCGCCAATTCAATCAAGTAAAGGGATTCCTGAAGCAATTCGGCGGCGGAAGTAAAGCCGGGCGTCGCGCCATGCGAAAAGGGATAATTCCTTTCATGCAGTGACACGTTAGGTTAGTATTGTAACAGGAGTAACGGTAGGAAATAGGAGGTGACAACATTGGCGCCTAGAATAAGACTTGCAAGAACCGGAGCGAAGGGGCAACCTTCGTACAGGATTGTTGTGGCTGATTCCCGCTTTCCTAGAAATGGGCGGTTTATTGAGATCCTTGGACACTATAATCCCAGGACTAATCCGGTGACTATTGAGGTTGACCGGGAAAAAACCCAGGAGTGGCTAGATAGGGGCGCGCTTCCCACAGAATCCGCAGAATCAGTTCTTGTCAGGGCAGGTATTATCAATCAGACAACTGAAGCTTCCGGGGGAGTTGACGCTAGATGAAGGAACTAGTGGAATTTATCGCAAAGAATCTCGTTGATAATCCTGAAGAGATCTCTGTGGTAGATACGACTGATGAAGAAGGAGTCACTGTGTACGAGGTCTCATGTAACCCTGATGAGAAGGGTAAGCTCATTGGGAAATCAGGCAGGACAGCCAAAGCCATAAGGACTTTGGTTCGGGCTTGTTCTGCACGGCACGGAAAGAGAGCCACAGTGGAGATTGTTTAATGGAACATCGCCGGGGGAGTGAGATGCCGGGAGATTTCATTGCAGTGGGGAGGGTGACTACCTTCCAAGGCAACCGCGGTGAAGTAAGGGTTTTGCCTTTTACTGATTCTCCGGAGCAGTTCTCGCCCGGCACAAAGCTTCGGGCAACTCGGAAAGGCGTAGCCAAGGCCTTAGAGGTCGAAAGCGTAAGGTGCCACAAGAGGTTCATTATTGTGAAGTTTGCCGGCATCCAGTGCATAGATGACGCTAAGCTCCTTCGAGGGGCACAGCTTGAAGTTGATAAATCACAACTTGTCGCGCTCCCCGAAGGTGAATACTACGTTTTTCAGATTGAAGGCTTAGAGGTTGTGACAACTGAAGGAAGGTATCTAGGCAAGATAGTGAGGGTTGTCGAAGGGGTGGCGCACGACATTTACGAGGTTGCCCCGGGGCAAGGCAAGTCAGGCGGGCAAGAGAAGATACTAATACCTGCAGTGCGGGAGATAGTGAAGAGCATTGACCTTGAGCAAGGTCACGTGATCGTAGATCTTATCCCAGGCCTCGAGTAGGTGTGTGAATTGAGGATTGATATACTCACAATTTTCCCTGAGATGTTTGAGGCGACGCTTTCCGGGAGTATTGTGGGGAAGGCCCGTGAGAGAGGGCTTGTGGAGATCAACGTCCACAACATAAGAGACTTTGCCGTGGATAAGCACAAGGTAACTGATGATTACCCTTTCGGCGGCGGAGTGGGCATGGTTATGAAACCGGAGCCGATATTCGCCGCAACTGAACATGTGCTTCAAGAAGCGAAAAGAGGGCCTGCCAGGATCATTTTGATGACGCCTCAGGGGAAGACCCTTGATCAAGATATGGTCAGGCGCCTTGCCAAAGAAGATCACATGGTAATCATCTGTGGGCGCTATGAAGGTATAGACGAACGCTTAAGACGCGCATTGGTGACTGATGAAATATCTATTGGAGACTATGTACTGACAGGCGGAGAACTGCCTGCCATGGTCCTTGTGGATGCAGTAACCAGATTTGTGCCGGGAGTTCTAAGTGAGGACGCGCTTATCAGCGAGTCCTTCACAAGTGACATCTTGGATTATCCACAGTATACACGGCCCAGAGAGTTCAGAGGGATGGCTGTGCCGGATGTTCTGGTCTCAGGGGATCATGAGAAAGTCAGGCTTTGGAGAAGGAAGCAAGCACTGGCCAGGACATTGGAAATGAGGCCTGACTTGCTGGAGCAAGCTTCTTTGAGTAGTGAAGACCTTAAGTTGCTCGATGACATCAAGAGAGAGCAATTGGCCGACTTAACGAGGGAGGATCCTGGAAATGAATATGATTGACATTATTGAACAGGAACAGTTGCGCAATGATATCCCTGATTTCGGACCCGGGGATTCAGTTAAGGTGCACGTAAAGGTAGTTGAAGGCGGAAGAGAAAGGGTCCAGGTTTTTGAAGGGATCGTGCTTTCGCGTAGGGGGAGCGGCACCCGCGAGACATTTACCGTCAGAAAGATATCAGCAGGGATAGGTGTGGAGAGGACTTTCCCGCTTCACTCCCCTAGGATAGCCAAGATCGAAGTTGTGCGCTACGGCAAAGTACGCCGAGCAAAGCTTTATTATCTGAGAGAGCGTGTGGGCAAGCGCGCCAGGGTAAAAGAAGCGAGGAGAAGGTGAAATCCAAAGTGATCCCAGATGAGCCTGGTCTGAAAGGCAGAGATTCTGAGGCCGGAGACTGCGATACGGAGCACTGTGAATGCGAAGTTAAAGACGGGAATAGCTGCTGTGAAACATGCTTAGCATCCGGCATGGAGCCTCTTGAACAAGAAGCCATGGCTGAAGCAGGAGCAAGGCCTCTTCTATCTGCTGAGATGAAGGCGGAGATACTTGAGTATGTACAGGCCTTTGCTGTTGCCATTGTGCTTGCTGCTTTTATTATTACTTTTATTGCCCAGTCATTTGTGGTCGAGGGGAGCAGCATGGAGCCGAGCCTTCATAATCGTGAGAGACTCCTTGTAAATAAGCTCGTGTACAGATTTAGGAAGCCGCAGTACGGAGACGTTGTGGTCTTTAGATATCCTGCAAACCCGAAGCGTAGATTTATCAAAAGGGTTATCGGCATCCCCGGCGATGAGGTGGAGGTTCGGGACGGATTTGTCATTGTTAATGGGATGGCCCTTGATGAGGATTACACTATGGACCTTACTTACGGCTACTTCGGGCCCAAGACTGTGCCGGACGGGCACTACTTTGTGCTAGGTGATAACAGGAATAACAGCGATGACTCCAGATATCCTGACGTCGGTTTCGTCCCTATGGCCAATATTGTGGGGAAAGCGAGTTTCATCTGGTGGCCGCCGCGTAGAATAAGCCTTGTCAGAAATCCTGAGGCCCGTCTCGTGAACCCATGAAGTTACCGTGGTATCCCGGTCACATGGCGAGAGCCAGACGAACGATGAAACAGCACCTCTCCGGGATCGACTTGGTTGTAGAGGTGCTTGACGCCAGAATTCCCAGGACAAGCAGGAATCCTGACATCGCGGGTATCACTGAGATGAGACCTCGCGTTGTGGTGCTGGCAAAAGAGGATTTGGCTGATCCTAACGAAACAAAAGCCTGGCTTAAGATTCTAAAGGCTGACGGGCTTGCCTGTTACGCGGTAAATGCGGAAACAGGCGAAGGCGTCCAAGATGTCGTGTCCGGTATCTCCCGCTTGGCTTTAGAGATTATGATGAAGCTTCAAGACCGCAGGCGCAGGCCACGGCCGTTCAGAGTCATGGTTATCGGTATTCCTAATGTGGGAAAGTCCTCATTGATAAATCGAATAGCCGGGAGAAAATCCGCCAAGACCGGGGCGAAGCCGGGGATTACCATGGGTAAGCAGTGGATAAGAGTGGGAAGAGCCGTAGAGCTCCTAGATATGCCCGGTGTCCTATCCCCGAGAATGGATGATCCTTCGGACCTTTTTAAGCTTGCCGCCACCGGCGCGCTCACAGAAGAAAGTTACGATGAGGTGCAGGTGGCTGAAGGCCTTCTTGAAACGCTTCGAGACAGAACCTGCCACACTCTTGCCGCACGTTTCAAATTAGGAGATATTAAAGGCCAAGAAGGCCACGCGATTCTCCGAGCAATAGGTGAGGGGAGAGGCTGTCTCGGCTTGGGCGGCACAGTAGATGTTTCCAGGGCAGCAGTAATAGTATTATCAGAGTTCAGGAAAGGGCTGCTTGGGAAGGTGACCCTGGATAGCGCGGCAGATGATCAACGGGAAGCCGATTCTGATGAATGACGAAGTGGATAGCCAGGATATTTCCGGTAATCGCAAACTGGATCATGAGACCAGACTGTGGCGGGAAGGCTTTAAGAATGTAGCAGGGATAGACGAGGCGGGTAGGGGTTCCCTGGTAGGTTCAGTTGTGGCTGCTGCAGTAGTCTTGCCGCAAGGGACATTCATTGACGGTGTCCGTGATTCAAAGGCTCTATCCGCAAGCAAGCGTGAAGTCCTGTATGAAGTCATCACGCATACCGCATTGGCATGGGGTATTGGAATTGTGGACGAGGTGATGATAGATAAGATCAACATTAAGCAGGCTGCAAGACTCGCTATGAAACTTGCTGTAGAAGATTTGGATATCGAGGTTGACCATCTTCTGGTCGACGCGGAGACAATCCCGGTTTCCATTCCACAGACGAAACTTATCCACGGAGATGTAGTATCTCACAGCATCTCTTGTGCGTCCATCATTGCAAAAGTCACCAGGGACAGAATGTGCAGGCTGTGGCATGAAGAATTCCCTGACTACGGTATTTTCGCTAATAAAGGATATTGCACAAATGAACACGTTGAAGCCCTTCTTGCGCATGGACCTTCGCCAATCCACAGGAAAACCTTCATACGAAAACTGCTTCTAAAACATGCAAACCTTACCCTTGATCTCGATATGCAAGACTAGGAATTCCACCCATATGCCCTAACCCAATATATGGAAGGAAAATCAAAGCGCGCCAGAGAAGTAGTGCCGTGAATAGACCGCCATGGATGCTGCCGGGAAAAGGGTAAGGATTTGTGGCGCCATAGTCACAGATATACTTTGAAGGAGCGAGTAAAGTGTGTCAATCCAGCAGGGAGCTAGGCGCCCGTGGAGAGGATATCGCCATAGAGCATTTGGAGTCATTGGGATTCTATGTTGTCTCAAGGAACTTCCGCACCAGGTTCGGCGAAATCGACCTTATTGCCAGAGACGGTGACACTATCGTATTTGTTGAAGTCAAAGCCAGGAGAAGCCGGCAATTTGGACGGGCTGTGGAGCAGATTACCAAGGGAAAGCAAAGGAAGATAGTTAAGACAGCCGGTGAGTATCTTCGAAGATCCGGATCTCTCGAGAGTTGCGTAAGATTCGATGTTCTGGCTATTGACATATTGCCCGGGGGAGAGGTGCGAATTGAGCACGTAAAAGGCGCATTCAATGGGTGGAGGTGAAGTTATTGCCGGCGAAAGTCCCCGGTGGCGCTGTGCTCGGTGTCGAAGGATACATAGTATACGTAGAAGTTGATGTATCATCGGGGCTACCCTCTTTTGAGATAGTTGGGTTGCCTGATACGGCTATCCGCGAGGCCAGGGAGAGGGTTAGGGCGGCTCTTAGGAATTCCGGTTATGAATTTCCTTTGAGGAGGATAACCGTGAACCTGGCGCCTGCGATGATACGAAAAGAAGGNNGCGGGTTTTGATTTGCCCATAGCTGTCGGCATCCTGTCCGCTATCGGAGAAGTTGACCACAGGAAGGCTCAACAATCGGTATTCGCAGGTGAGTTGTCCCTAGACGGGCGTGTCAGAGGAACACCCGGTGTGCTGTCGATTGCATTTGCCACAAAGAAGCAGGGATTCAAAGACATGATAGTGGCTGAAGATAATGTGGGAGAGGCTGCATTAGTTGATGGGCTGAATATCTACGGGGCAGGCACGCTCAGGGAAGTGGTAAGACACTTAAACGGCGTAGCGCGTATGGAAAAGGCGGAGAAGACATGGGTTATGCTGTCCTGTGGCAGTTCGGATCATGTAGATTTTGCCGACGTAGCCGGCCAGGAACATGCAAAACGTGTACTGGAAATAGCTGCGGCAGGAGGTCACAATGTTCTGATGGTAGGGCCTCCGGGTTCAGGCAAGACTATGCTGGCGAGACGGTTTCCGACGATCCTCCCTCCGCTGTCTAGGGAGGAGGCGCTTGAAGTGACCAGGGTGTACAGCGCTTCAGGATTGCTTCCTGCAGGTAGCAGCATAATCTCTAAGAGGCCTTTTCGAAGTCCTCACCATACGATTTCTCCTGCAGGCCTTATCGGAGGAGGCCGTCTTCCGAAGCCTGGTGAGATTTCCCTGGCCCACCGGGGAGTCCTTTTCCTTGACGAGCTTCCGGAATTCGGCAGCCACGTGTTGGAGGCACTCAGACAGCCGATGGAAGACGGATTCGTGACTGTGGCAAGAGTTAGGGGCGTAGCTGCATTCCCCAGTGAATTCACACTGTTGGCAGCTATGAATCCATGCTTATGTTTTAGGAGGCCCAATCCTCGAGCAACGGCATCCTGCACGTGTTCACCGGGAGTGGTGAGACGCTATCTTAGCAGGATTTCAGGCCCACTGCTGGACAGAATAGACCTCCATGTTGAACTGGGACAAGTTGAGGTCCATGAGCTTCATGCAGTAAGAGACAGGGAGACATCACGAGATGTTCGAAAGAGAGTCATAAAGGCGGTAGATGTGCAAATCAGGCGATTTCAAGGGACCCGGCTCCACAGAAATGCGGAGATGGGCCCGGTGGATATGGAAACCCACTGTCACCTGGCGAAGGATGCCAGGACTTTTCTCTATTCTGCCATGCGCAAGCTGGGGCTATCGGTTCGCTCATACACAAGGACTCTGAAAGTCGCAAGGACCGTTGCAGATCTTGAAGGAAGCGAAGGAATACATGTGCACCATGTAGCAGAAGCTATCGGCTATAGAATGCCGGTTCTCGGTGTCTAGGTAGATCACCATCAGTAATCGCCGGTTCCAGAAAGTGTACGTACCGTGCAGGATTGCCGATGTATCACTCGGGGACGGCGCCCCAAGCGGGTCGCCTTGGCAAAATCCGGCCCGTAGGCTAGTGGCCGAATTTTGACACCCCTCCTTAGACGCTTGTCTGCCTATGGTGACCGAGCGGAGTGTGTCACGTGGAGGAGAGAGAATGCGCTATTGCCCTTAACACAGTGGCCTCTGTCGGAGGGCGGAGGTTTGCCGATCTTATACAGAGATTCGGGTCAGCGTGTGCCATAATAAGGGCTAAGGAAGAAGAGTTGCTACAGGTAAAGGGGATCGGCAAAAAGACTGCCGGACGTATCCAGGCGCTCCGCGATGGAACGGTACTTATGCGAGAGCTTCAGAAGGCTGAGGAATTGGGTGTCAAAATAGCTGTCTGGAATGAGCCTTCGTATCCTGCTGCCTTACTGAACCTGGCGTATCCTCCTCCTGCTGTCTACATTTTCGGAGAAGTCCTGCCGTCTGACGCATTCTCCATTGCGGTTGTAGGCTCCAGGAGGCCCAGCTACTATGGAAGAAGAGCAGCCAGGCTTTTGTCGAAGAATGCAGCGAAGGAAGGGCTCACCGTAGTGTCAGGCATGGCCAGAGGCATCGATTCTGCTGCGCATGAAGGAGCTCTCGAAGGCGGGGGGCGAACAATCGCAGTCCTTGGCAGCGGTATTGATGTCATATATCCCCCTGAGAACAAGAATCTTGCGGAGAGAATAGCGAAAAACGGGGCGATCGTAAGCGAGTTCCCTTTTGGCTCGTGTCCTTTCCCACAGAACTTCCCCAGGCGGAATCGGATTATCAGCGGGCTGGCTCTTGGTGTTGTGATAGTACAAGCAGGAGAGACCAGTGGGGCGCTTATTACCGCGGATTTTGCCTTGGAGCAAGGGAGAGAGGTTTTTGCCGTTCCAGGCGAAATTGGGAACCCTCTTTCCAGGGGAACTCATAATCTTATTAGGCAAGGAGCGAGGCTTGTAGAAGGAATCGCTGATATCCTTGAAGAACTTGGGATACCGGCTACAAGAGATCACGATTCGGAAAATAATTCCAAAGAAATGAGGCTTTCTTCCCATGAGAAGAGAGTCTTAGCGCAGCTGGGCTTTTCACCTATGTCTACTGATGATATAGTAATCGCGACAGGGTTCTTCCCGTCACAAGTCACGACAACCCTTGTCTCCTTGGAATTGAAGGGAATAGTAACAAGGGTTGTAGGTGGTTATGTGAGAGCTTGAAAAGGAAGTTTAATGAGTAGTAGCCATGATTGATGTGCGATGAACAGCAGGCTGATGAGGGATGCCATACATTAGGGGAGTGTAACAATGTCAAAAGGTCTTATTATCGTGG
>MTKW01040742.1_pt1 | contig 10306 bp, 12 predicted proteins | sample 1042761 | NCBI WGS metagenome assembly MTKW01 (sample SAMN06205366, study PRJNA360243) | anaerobic digester metagenome | biome: Wastewater treatment plant; feature: Anaerobic digester sludge; material: sludge; isolation source: anaerobic digester fed with sludge from wastewater treatment plant ...
ATCACGGTATGACCCTGCACGCGGTGCAAAAGAAGACCGCCGGCGACCGGGTCGACAAAACGAGCCGGTAGGTGATTGACGTTCAGGTAACGCGTGATGATGCGCGCCGAACACGTCTCGCCGAAAGCGACGATCTGATCGAAAAACGCTTCTTTAGACAGGTCTTTGCGAGAAAGTCTCGTCTCCAAGGTGCGGAGCAAGGACGACGCTAAATCACCGTCGAGACCGAGATCGTAGATCGTCTCCTGGAGCCGTTCTTCAAACACCTGAAAGACGGCGTCCGTCTCGAGACGACAAAATGCGAGCTCCGCCATCTGGTAGAGGAGATCCGTCACCTTCGTGTCATTCGCGTGGCGTTTGCCGGGTGCCGACACAACCATCACGCGGCGTCTCGGATCTTCACGCATGATCGACACGACTTTTTTTATCTGCACGGCATCGGACAGACTCGTCCCGCCGAACTTACATACAATCATAAGAATGCCTCACAAGGCGCATGATACAATACGCCCATGACGGATACAACCTGGCGTAAAGAAAGCAGTAGAAAAGGCCTGATCGGGCGGTTTGTGCCGACCATGCGGGCTGCCGACCTGCGGACAGTCGATTGGGCGTTACTAAAAGCACACGGCATCAAGCTGATCGCTGTCGACCTCGACAACACACTCGCGGTGCACGGGAGCGATAGACCGGATGCATACGCGAAAGAAGCGGTCGCTCTTATGAGAGAGGCCGGCCTGACGGTCATGCTCTATTCGAATGCGGCGTATGACCGAGATAAGCGTTTTGCTTCGGGACTCGGGATCGAAGCGGTCGAAGGGGTGAAAAAGCCAAACACTGACGCATTAGAGACCTTGCTCGAAAGGAGAAAGTTAACTCCTCGCGACGTGTTGGTCGTCGGCGACCAGTTGATCACGGACGTGTGGTCGGCCAACAGGCTCGGCGCACCGTCTCTCTGGGTGGCCTTGAGAGATCCGAAAGAACTGTTCACGATCCGTCTGAAACGGATCGCCGAAAAGGTGATGGGCGCGCTTTGGAAAAAGACGTATCGCTCTGTGCCGGAGGCGCCGCTCGTCGGTCGTTTACAAACGTCTGACTGATACCGTAAACTAGGGCAAGATAAGGCTCGGGCGAAAGTTTGCCCCCTAAAGAGGAGGTTCTTATGATCAGTGCGGGTGATTTCCGCAACGGAATGACGTTCGAAATGGACGGTCAGGTTTACCAGGTAGTGGAGTTTCAGCATGTGAAACCGGGCAAAGGGGCCGCCTTTGTCAGAACGAAATATCGAAACGTGAAGACAGGCAGCGTCGTGGAACGGTCGTTCAACCCTTCCGAGAAGTTTGAACAGGCACAGCTCTCACGCCGCGATATGTCGTATCTGTATCAAGACGGCGATCTTTTCTACTTTATGGATACCGAATCATATGAGCAGTTGCCGTTCAGCCGTGAGATGCTGGCCGATATTCTGCCATTTTTGAAAGAGGGCACCGTCTGTCGTGTCATGAGCTATAAAGGCGAAGTGATCGAGGTCGAGCCGCCGACGTTTGTCGAGCTGGAGATCGTCGATACGGAACCGGCCGTGCGGGGCGACACCTCGAATAATCCGAGCAAGAATGCGACGCTGGAGACCGGTCACGTGGTGAAAGTGCCGTTATTCATCGGGCAGGGCGAAGTGATCCGGATCGACACGAGAACCGGCGAATATCTGGAGCGCGCTTAAGCGAGATGGAACAAGATCGGGGCGGCTGGTCCATCAAGGGCGAACGAACGATGTCGAGAGGCTTCGTCGCGCAGTATGCGGCGGAAGCAGCCCTCGCGACGGAGGGCGTCGTCTCTTTGGATGCCGGAGTCGTCGCCTCGCTCAAGGAAGCGTTCGGCTATGAACACGAGGGCAACGGTGTACGGGTCTCATTTTCCGATGATGCGCGAAACGCCGTTGAGATGACCGTGTATCCGAATGTGCTTTACGGGCTGACGATTCCCGATGTCGCCTGGCATATACAAGAAAACGTCAAGCGCGACGTGGAGCGTTTTACCGGTCTCGAAGTCGACTCGGTACATGTCCACGTGATGGGCGTGGAGATAGGTGAGGATTAGCATTATGAATCTGTTGACGCGGGCTTTGATACTGTTTATGGCGTTCTTACTGGGAGTTGTCTTCCTGTTTATCCTGACGCTCGGTATCTCACCGACCGTTCTGGACGGCTTTATCGTCTGGTTTTCCGGTCTCGCCAATCGCGCCGGAGATCGGCTGGTGGCGATCATTGTCGGCGGCGTCGGTCTGATCTTATCTCTTGTTTTGTTCGCTTTTGTCTTAATCACCGGCAGGCTGCGCAAAGCCCGCCTGCAAAAAAGTGAGATCGGTAATATCGATATCGGCGTCGGCGCGATCGAAAGTATCGCCCTGAACGCCGCCAAGGCCTCCCAGTCAGGCGTTAAATACGCGAAAGCGGCCGTCGGTTCGATCGGCGGCGATAAGCTGTCGGTCAGAATGACGATCATGACGTATCCCGACGTCGAATTGCCGGTCATGATGGCGCGCGTGCAAGAACGCGTGAAAAAGGACGTAGAGAAATACACCGGTATCGAAGTGGCTGAAGTGCCGGTCAGAATCAATAAGGTCGAAGCGATGGCCACGCGCGTGGAACGATAGATGCGTCAGATCAAGCAGGTATTGGTTTCGCTCGGCGATCGTCTCGCCTCCTGGAACCCGGGAGCCGTCGGTGCCGTTATCGGCCTGGTACTGTCTTTGCTCTGGGTCACCTTCGGCTTTTTCAGAATGCTCTTTGTGGTCGCCGCGACGCTCTGCGGCTATTTCGTCGGTATGCGCTGGTTTTCCAACCGTGAGACCGTGAGAAATTTGTTGGACAAAATATTTCCGCCGGGGTTGTTTCGCTGATGGGTAGACGTAGTACAAGAGAAGCCGCCTTTAAACTTCTTTACAGCTATGAAGTGCAGCGGGACGACAAAGAAGCCCAGTTTCATCGCTTCGTCGAAGAAAACGAGATTTCTGGTGCTGATCTCTTATTTTTCAAACGGCTGATGAAAGGCGTCTGTCAAAAAGTGCGAGAGCTCGACGACATGATCGCTCCGACCCTGCATAAGTGGGATATCTCGCGTTTGCCGCTCGTCGATCTGACGATTCTTAGAATCGGAACGTACGAGCTCTGCTACGCCGAGGACGTACCGAGCGCCGCCTCAATCAATGAGTGTGTCGTGTTGGCCAAGAAATATTCGAACGACGAATCCCGTTCCTATATCAACGCCGTACTCGGCACGATCTACCGTCAACTCTGCCCCGACGAAGAACCGGACGAGAACTTGTTTGATGACGACGACATCGATGAGGTCAGCTGATGTCTGAACTCCTTCGTTCCGTCAGTTGGCTGAACGAATATGTGGCGGCGCGCTTAAGCGAGGATACGGTACTTTCGAATCTGTCGATCGTCGGCGAGATATCGGGCGGTCGCCGTTACCCGTCGGGACACTACTATTTCACGTTGAAAGATGATAGAGCGCAGGTATCCTGCGTTTTTTTCAGTATCGCACGGGCGAGACTGGCGTTCGAACCGAAAGACGGTATGAAGGTTGTCTGTCGGGCCAGGGCCGCGCTCTATCAAAAAGACGGTCGCTTCCAGCTGATCGTACAGCACCTGGAAGAAGAAGGCGTTGGCCAGCTCTACCGGCGGTTCCTGGAAACGAAATCGCGACTCGAAAAAGAAGGCCTCTTTGATCCAGCCAAAAAACGCCCGATCCCATACTGGCCGAAACGGATCGGCGTAATCACCTCGTCGGCCGGTGCCGTCTTATCCGACATGATCGTCGTCTTGCGAAAACAGGCGCCGTCTTTTGACCTTTTGCTCTACCCGACGGCTGTGCAGGGCGAAAACGCGCCGGGCGAGATCGTGCAGGCGATCGAGCAGGCGAACCGCGAACGAAAAGTCGATGTCTTAATCGTCGGTCGAGGCGGCGGCTCGTTTGAAGATCTCTATGCCTATAACGAAGAGATCGTCGTACGCGCCATCCGAGACTCAAAGATCCCCGTGATTTCAGCCGTCGGCCACGAGACGGATGTGACGCTCGCCGATTTTGCCGCCGACCTTAGAATGCCGACGCCGACCGCAGCGGCCGGTGCTGTCATGCCGCAGAGGAAGGAATTGAGTACGGCACTCGAGCGCGTAAAAAACCGCCTCACGCTGTCGTTGCAGCGTTTGGTCGAACAGAGAAGACGGGAGCTTTCGTCCTGGCAGACGAGAATCGCGCTCAGGCATCCGGCCAGAGTGCTCGAGACGAAACGTCAGACGCTCGATCTGTTGCGCGATCAATTGTTGAGATCGCTTCGTCGGAAAAAAGAAGACGATGAACGATCGCTTCACTTGCTGAAACAAACGATTGAAAGGCAGATTAGGGAAGCCTTGCACCGGGCCAGTGTGACGCTCGCCGGTACGAAGGAACGCTTGGCGCTTTTGCATCCGGCCGCCGCTTTGAAGCGCGGCTACGCATTTGTCACGACGAGTGACGGCCGGATCATACAGAGTACGACAGAGATAAACGTAGGTGCCGATTTGATAATACGCCTGACCGACGGCAGCCTCGCGGTGACGGTCGATGATATAAAGAAAGAGACGGAGGACGAATCCGATGGATAACGAACAGATGCAGATTCCGGGGCTCGAAATAAGCGGGCAAGAAGAGCAACGAGAGCATTCATATGAAGAAGATATGAAACGCTTGGAGATCATCGCCGCCGAATTGGAACGAGGGGAACTCGGCCTAAACGATCAGCTCGCTCGTTTTGAAGAAGCGATGGCACTGGTGAAGCGCTGCCAGAAGGAACTTGACCGGGTGGAAGAGCGCCTCGCCAAAATGGAAAAAGATGAGACGGAGACACCGCTCGATGACCGCTGATCACCTCTTGCTCGATCGGATCGAAAGCGCGCTGTCAGGATTGTTGCCGGCCATTTCCAAGATGGAAGGTGGTCGCGCGGTCGAGGCTGCCGCCTACAGTCTGACCGCCGGCGGCAAAAGAATCAGGCCGACACTGCTGCTTCGCACGGCCGCCATGTTTGACATTGAGGAAACAGTAGCCATGCCGTTCGCCGCCGCTTTGGAAATGATCCACACCTATTCGTTGATCCATGACGATCTGCCGGCGATGGATGATGACGATACGAGACGTGGCCGGCCTTCGAACCACAAAGCGTTCGGTGAAGCGAACGCGATTCTGGCAGGTGACGGCCTCTTGAATCTGGCCTACGAGACGATGCTGGCTGCGATCAGGGACAATCCTGATGAAAAGCGCATCGAAGCCGCTTCGATCATCGGTCGAGCAGCCGGCTTTCACGGCATGATCGGCGGTCAATGCCTCGATCTGGAAGAGGAAAGACCCCATGATCCGGAGCAGGCGCTTCGCCTGATTCAACAAAAGAAGACGGGCGCCTTGATCTCGGCGGCCGTGCTGGCCGGGGCCGCGCTCGGCGGTGCCTCGGACGATGTGCGCGAGGCGCTTCTATTGTTTTCCGACAATCTCGGGCTCGCCTTTCAAATCAAGGACGATCTGCTCGACGTTCAGTCGACCAGCAAAAAACTCGGCAAGACGGTCGGCAAGGATCAGCGTGACGACAAACTGACGTTTGTCACCTGGTACGGTGAAGCAAAGGCGGAGCGTTTCTTTTCTGAGACGATGCAACGGGCGAAAGAAGGCCTCGAGCGGGCGGCAAAAGCCGGCTTGGATGTTACGGATCTAGCCTCCATTTGGCATTACCTTGAGCAAAGAGATTATTAACACGTCAAGACGGATTACGGATTTAAAGATATAAAGAGACATGGTGACAGTTAACGATGTGAATCAGGCACTGCCGGCACCGGACGCGCTGAAAAAAATGACGATAGACGAGCTACGCCAGTTGGCCGGCCGGATACGCGAGATGATTATCAATCAGGTCGCCTCGTCCGGAGGTCATTTAGCGTCGAATCTCGGTGTCGTCGAACTGACCATCGCGCTCTTGTACGTTTTCGATTTCCCGAACGATCAGATGATCTTCGATGTCGGGCATCAGTGTTATCCCTGGAAACTTCTGACCGGTCGCGGTGACCGTTTTTCAACGCTCAGAAAAGAAGACGGTATCGCCGGCTTTCCGAAGCGCGCAGAGAGTCCGTATGATGTCTTTGAGACAGGCCACAGTAGTACATCCGTCTCGGCGGCGGCCGGGCTGGCGCGCGCTGCGCGCCTGCAAGGCGTAGAGTGCCAGGTCATCGCCATGATCGGCGACGGAGCGCTCTCGGGCGGTATGGCTTTTGAAGCGTTGAATGATGTCGGTCAACATGAAGACAACGTGATCATCATCCTGAATGATAATCAGATGTCGATCGATCGAGCCGTCGGCGGCCTCAGCCGCCACTTGGAGAAGGTCAGGCTCTCGCGCCGTTACTGGAAATTGAAATCGACCTGGGAGCCGCGCCTCGAACGGATGGGGCGCCCCGGGCGTCGCATCTCGACCTGGCTTCGTTATCTGAAGCGAAAAGGCCGATCGTATATCGCGGCCGACTTGAACAGCGTCTTTTTCGAACAGTTGGGATTTCGCTATTACGGTCCGGTCGACGGACATGATCTCTTTCAGCTGATCGATTACTTTAGACATATCAAAGAGATTCCGGGGCCGGTCTTACTCCACGTCTCGACCGTCAAAGGCAAAGGCTACGATTTTGCCGAGTCGGAACCGTCCGAGTACCACGGCGTCGCACCGTTTGTGATTGAAAACGGCGCGTGTCGCACCTCGACCAAATGCGAGACGTTTTCCGACGTGTTCGGTAAGGAGATGCTGGCGCTCGCCGAGAAGGAACCGCGACTGATCGCGATCTCCGCGGCGATGACGTCCGGTACCGGGCTTCTGGCTTTCGAAACGACGTATCCGAACCGTTTCTTCGACGTCGGCATCGCCGAGCAGCATGCCGTCACTTTGGCGGCAGGCTTCGCAGCCGGAGGTTTAAAGCCGGTAGTCGCTCTATACAGCACGTTCTTGCAGCGCGCCGTCGATCAGGTGATCCACGACGTCTGTCTGCAAAACCTGCCGGTCGTCTTTGCGATCGATCGAGCCGGTGCCGTCGGCGCCGACGGACCGACGCATCAGGGCTATTATGATCTGGCGATTGCCAAATTGCCGCCAAACCTCACGGTATTCGCGCCGGCGACAAAGGAAGAATTAAGCATGTCGCTGAAGGAAGCCGTGTCGCTCTCGTCTCCCGTCTTAATCCGCTATCCACGCAGTGAAGCGCCGGCCGGGCTCTTCAAAAGAGACAACCCGTACGACGTCATTTCGCACGGCGCTGAAGGCGATGTCGCGATCTTGTCGATCGGTGCGCTCTTCGAAGAGGCGAGCGATGCCTCGGCAATATTGAGGAGAAAAGGCATAGCGACCAGACATTTATCGACACTTTGCACGAAACCGTTCGATTTTGATGGTATGATGGAATGGATCGAAACGGTTGAGCTTCTCGTGATCGTGGAAGACGGAGTCGCCCTGGGCGGTGCCGCTGAATCGATCGCAGCCGAACTGAAAGCCCGCGGCTTTGCCGGTCAGATCGTGTGCCTCGGGCATAGAGATCTGACGACCGGACAGGCATCGCGAGAACGGCTTTTGGCGAAAGAGAAGCTTGATGCGGAAGGCATCGCCGAGACTGTCATAAACATACAAGTCGAGACGAGAGGACATCGATGAAAATAGCGGTTTTTCCCAATGCGTTACGGGATACAGCTTTTACGTATACAAAGCAACTGATCACGCATATCCGAAGGAAAGGTGGCGTTTCGCTGATGCTCCCCGAGATGAAGGAGCATGTCGATCTACCGGGTGTCAAGTACGTCGAGTCGCTTCATGAAGACGCCGATCTGTTGATCTGTCTTGGCGGCGACGGCACGTTTCTCTCGTCACTCAATCTGCCGGGTTGGCAAAACGTGCCGACGATCGGAGTCAACCTCGGAAGCGTCGGTTTTTTACCGCAGATCATGCCGGAACGGCTCGAGGCGGCGATCGATCAACTGTTTGCCAGAGAATACGTGATCGAAGAACGGATGATGCTCTCGGCCACGGCCGTCGATGCCGGCGGCAGGGTGATCCATCAGCAACGCGCTTTAAACGATATTGTCCTCGGTCGCGGACTGTCCGGCCGAATCGTCACGATTTCGCTTCAGATCGACGAGGAGATGGTCGAGCGCGTACCCGGTGACGGACTGATCGTCTCGTCGCCGACCGGATCGACCGCCTATGCGCTGTCAGCCGGCGGCCCGATCGTCCATCCGGGCGTGCAGCTCCTCCTGATCACACCGATCTGTCCGCATTCACTGCATAATCGAAGCTATATCGCTTCAGAAGATTCCTATATAAGACTGTCGATCGACTGGTATCCGGAACCGGCCATCGTGTCGGTCGACGGTCAGACTAATTTTCCTTTAAGTCACGGCGAATATCTCGATATTCGACGTGCAGAGGACGTATTTCGTCTAATAAGGCTCGGCGGTAATCGATTCTATGAGACGCTGTCGGCAAAAATACAGCAACGGGGGACCACTGCATGAAACCGGACAAAAATCAACGACAATCACGCATTATTCGTTTGATCAAGGACCATGTCGTCGAGACACAGGAAGAACTGGTACGCTTGCTGATCGAATCGGATATGGAGGTCACGCAGGCGACCGTATCGCGTGACATCATGGAACTCGGCATCATCAAGGTGATGACAGGCGAAGGCCAGAAGCGCTACGTACTGATGGATCGCTCGGGCGAAGGCGCTTCGGGACGACAACTGAACGCGTTTCGCGATTCGGTCGTCTCGATCGACGTGGCGCAAAACTTCGTGATCATCAAGACGCTGCCCGGCATGGCGCCCGGCTCAGCTGCCGCGCTCGATTCGATGCATCTGCAGGATCTGATGGGATCTCTGGCCGGTGACGACACGATCTTCATCGCCACGCACACGAATCAGCATGCCGAACAGATGCGTGAACGACTGATCGAGATTTCACAGGCCGATCCGATGATGGGAAGAAAACTGCCAAAAAACTAACCGATGCTGCGTGAACTCGACATTCGGGATTTCGCTCTGATCGCCGATCTGACGTTTCGGCCGGAGCCGGGATTTGTCGTGCTGACAGGTGAGACCGGTGCCGGAAAATCGATCCTGATCGGAGCACTCGCCCAGTTGTCGGGAGATCGGGCCGATACGACGATGGTTCGTACCGGTGCGAACGAAGCTTTGCTCTCCGCCGTCGTCGAAACGGCGGACGGGGAGGAGACGATTTTAGGCAGAGATGTTCTGGCTAGCGGTCGCACCGTCGCCAGAATCGACGGCCGGATCGTGACCGTCGGTCAACTGAAAGAGGTCGGTCAAACCTGGATCGCGATCCACGGTCAGCGCGAAGGTCAACGCATTTTCGATGAGACGACGCACCGGCCGTTACTCGATCGCTTCTGCCGTGAAGGACTCGAAGCGCCACACAGCGCATTTGAAACGGCCCGTCAGGAATGGCTCTCGCTACGTCGAGAGCTTTCGGCTTTCGGACGCGATCCGGAAAAACGAGCGAGACGTGCCGATCTTCTAACGCATCAGATTAGAGAGATCGAAGACGCCGAACTGAAAGCAGGCGAGGAAGAACGTCTGCAGGAGACGAGCCGGCTGAATAAGACGCTCGCCAAGGTCCAAGGCGATCTGGCAGGTGCGATCGATTTGCTCGGTGAATCCGAAGAGAAAAATGCACTCGATCTTTTAAACGAGATAGGTGACAAATTGAGCGTAGCCGCCAAGGCGAGTCGTACCGTCGCCGGTTTAAAAGATCGCGTGAATGAAGCGCTCGCCGTTCTGGACGGTGTGCAGCATGAACTGACGCGCTTTTTTGAGCGGATCGATCTCGACCCGGAAGCGCTCGAAGCGACGGAAAAGCGACTTGATGTCTACGGCAAATTAAAGTACAAGTACGGTCCGACGATCGACGATATTTTTCATTTTCTTGATCAGAGTAAAAAAGAGTACGACACGCTGATCAATGCGGAATCGCGTATCGCCGAGATCGAAGCAAGACTTGACGTACTGGAGCAAGAACTTCTGACCGGTTCCAACGAACTGCATAAGATCAGGAGTGAAGCGGCCAAAAAGGTTGCCGATTCCATCCGCCAGGCGCTTTTAGATCTCGACATGAAAAACGTGCGCTTCGAAATCGAGGTGGAAGAAGCCGACACGAAAGACTGGCAAAACGCGGCCGGTGGAAGAGATGTCGTACGTTTCTTAATCGCGCCGAATATCGGCGAGC
>MTKW01007621.1_pt1 | contig 10304 bp, 7 predicted proteins | sample 1042761 | NCBI WGS metagenome assembly MTKW01 (sample SAMN06205366, study PRJNA360243) | anaerobic digester metagenome | biome: Wastewater treatment plant; feature: Anaerobic digester sludge; material: sludge; isolation source: anaerobic digester fed with sludge from wastewater treatment plant ...
TTGTAAATAGCATAATCGATCAAATCCGGATCGGTAACTGTCTCGAAGTAGCGCCGGGCCAGCTGCCACTCTATCCGGGCCTGTTCTACTTCGTCGGTGAGGCTTACCTCCGGTGATTTGGCTGCGGGCCACTGTTCCAGCATGGTACTGGCCAGCGCCGCCGCTTTTTGCACCATAACCTTAATATTCTCATACGCAACCGGCATCCTTGATAACCTCCTGGATTGCTACTTTCATCCAGGAGTATAACCAAGGCTGTGACTATAAATACTACCCCCCACTATCCTTGCCGTGGTTACCAATATTGTGCAGTTCCCAGACCTCATCATCAATCTCGTTAACCCAGAAACCCATACTGCTCTCGCTCAGTGCCTCTAGATCCCGAAATAGCTCATTGTCAGCTCGCTTCATAATTCCCGCCGGCCCTCCAGGGCTTTGGCTAGACCTTCCGAAACTATTTACTTCCATCCCGTCATAAGTTGTTTCCTCTTTTCTTGGCTATCCAACACTTTTACGCAGCCTTCCCAATCCACCTTACCCACATTAGTGTGGTATCTTAATTCAAAGGGGTGTTGTTCCGGAATAGCATCGATTTTCTTCTTAGCTTCCTCTATATCATTTAGTGCCACATGAATCCAAACATCTTCTAGAATATCGGGGACCTGTCCAAACAGACTATAGATATTTGCCAGTCTCTTAGAAAGTAGGGCGTGAACCCTATCTTCCACTGATCCTTTATATCTCATGTTGTAGATCAGGATCTGATCATAAACCTGCCCAATACGCTGAATTCGTCCTTTGCGCTGCTCCAATCTAGTGGGATTCCAGGGTAGGTCAAGGTTTATCAAAGAACCTAAAGCCTGCAGATTCAAACCTTCGCTAGCCGCATCGGTACCTACTAGTACCCTAAGCTCCCGCTTTTTGACCATCTGTTTTATTTCTTCCTTAGTCCGTTTCTGATAGCTACCTGCTACTAAGATGCCTGACTTATCCCCTCCAGCGTAAATGCCGATCTTCTCCAGAGGCAGATCATAAGATAGATTCTCGGCCACCCAGTAGGCAGAATCGTAATACTGAGAAAACAAAATACATCCCCGTTCCAGCCAGTTATCTTCAACGAGAAGTTTAAGTGTTAGCTTATATTTAGGGTCTTTCTCTTTATTCGCATTAAGAGTCTCGATAAATTTTACTAAGCAGATCCTTTCTTCATCAGTAATATCCTTGATTTCGCTGGAAGCAACTTTTCCTTCGGTCGTCCCCTCTTCTTCATACTCTCCTTCAGCCACAACTTGGCCCCAATCACAAAGCATTTTTTCTGCCGTGTTCTTACCGGCAACCATGGTGCTGCCCACTCTTCTAAGAAGTAACGTTTTAAGAAAGCCGCCACCTTTAACCCTCCCCTGCAGAAGGTTACAAAACTCTTCTGCATGATTATAAGCTTCTCTTAAGTATGGCGGCAGGGCAATGGCCTCTTCATCACTCTCACCCAGTAATTCCACCTGGATTTTCTTTAAGTACGGTTCTCCGGTCTCAGGATTGATGGTATTCTCTAGATAATCCCTAGTCCGTCGCACAATATGCCTAATAAATGGGTTGTGTTCGGTAAGAAAATTATCATCAATAATTCTCCCTATTCGTCGCTTGTCAGGATCAGTCAATTGGTCTAGGGCCTCCGGTTTAATTATAAATTCATTATCTGCCATATTGAGCTGTTTTCGGATACGCCCGAAAGTCATCTCACCCTCCGAAGCAGGAGGAAATGGATTCCTAATCCACTCCCAATTCTCCTTGTCGAAACGGTGAATTATTTCTTTCCCCATTATGAGCTTGAGAGCACGGGCCGGATACCTCCGCCACATGCTGAACTGGTTACCCAGCACGCTGTCGCTGCCTTGGGCCAGAACATTCAGCAGATCCCAGGCTTCAATGGGATACAATTGGACAGGGGTTGCCGTGGCCAACAGCATGCTCTTGGTTCGTTTGGATACTTCGAGAAGGAATTCCAGCAAATTATTAGGATTAGGTTTCTGTTGCTCTTTGGCAGGCCCTAAATTCTTTCTCCGGGCCCTGTGGGCTTCATCAACAATAATGCACTCAAATTCCATATTAAGAAGGTGTAGAATTTGGTCAGAGTTAGCTGTAATTAGCCCTTGAGAAATAATGCCCACGCGCCGGGGACACTTCTTAATGCCGTCGTCGCCAATAGCAGGGTATTTGATGCCATTCTCTGCTACCCATTCACAGCCAGTCCAGACAGCGGATGGCATGTCCAACAGGTCATGGATCTCTTCCTGCCACTGCCAAAGGAGAGTCTTAGGGACAATAACCAAAATGGGCTTGTCGCCATAAAAAGCCATCAGTTGGGCTGATAAGGCCAGTTGCACTGTCTTACCAAGTCCCACCATGTCGGCTAGCACATACCTGGCCCCATAAGGCTGTTGATGGTCCTTAAACGCCAAGTGCACAAAATACTTTTGGTGCTCCCAGAGACCGAACTCCTTACGATAGACAGGCGCCTCCACCACAGCTGCCGCCGGTTCCGGTTCCTTTTTCCACTCGTCTATGGAATAGATGACTTGGCGCTGAGATATCCGTCTTAGGTCCTCAATAACAAAATCAGCTAAGGGTACCGCGTATGGGCTATGCCAGAAATAATCGAATTCCTCCTGGACCCATTTTACCCCCTCGGCAGAATCATCTTCCCACAAAATTTCGTAGTTCAACTTCCACCCTGTATAAGACTCGTTAACGCTGCCAATAAAGCAAGTCTTGCTTTCGTCCCTTAAGGTAATCACGCCAGCCTTTCCGTGGATAAGACCGAAGACATCATTGGGGACCACCCTTACAAGCAGCTTCCCGCTTTTAATTAGGTGGTAAAGTTTGCTCAAACGCTCAGGGGCATTGTCGTATATTTCCTCGGGTTTTTGACTGCACCATTCTCGCCGCATGGCATTAGTAGCTGCACTGGCGGTAACGACATCTTCTTTGTTCATTTCCGCATTACAGACAACCCTAGCGCACCCCTGCAATTCTTCAATAGCTTCGCCTGCTATCTCTAAAATAGAGGAGCTAAAATACCCAGCAATCCGGTCATAGCTCAAAGCCCCTTTCAGCTTCTGAGTCAGAAAGTCCCTATCAAACCTCTGCCTCCGAGACGAATAGCGGTATATCATCTTTTCACCTACTTATATACCGTCATTCTTGATTAGCTCCGCCAAGAGACGAGCATATTTTGCTTCTTCGCTCCAGTGCGGCATGGTTTCTATATGTCTTAAGGTGGATATATAATTGAGAATCTCGATGATGGTTTTACGCTGATTCCAATAGCCAGCCAGTTCATTTTTTAGCCAGTTTATGCCTATTAAGGTATCCTCCCCCGAAATAGCCTGATGCAATGCAGCCAAGACATTACGAAGCAGAGATTGGCTGAAGGCGTCTTTGCTACTTAGCCCTTTCATAGCAAATTCAGTGGCTGTTTTCAGTCGCGCCTGGTTAGCCCGAGCAGAAGCTAGCAAGTCTTTATATTCTTTGACACCATATCCTCGGGCCAGTTCCTGGTAAGCCCCGATTTGGTATACTCCGTCTTTTTCCAAGTCCAGCCCTTTAATATAAAACCGCTCTTCTGGTGTCAGTAGCTTCCAGTAATATGAATCAAAGCCGCTCGGTGTCAGGTAATCGTGGGCAATGGTCACCGCTTGGTTAATAATGCTTTCCACTGGTGACTCACCGTCTGAAGTCCCAGCTTTGGCCAGCTCATAGTCGATGTCAATGTCTTCAATTTTCTTGTAGGAGGTCAATACCTTTAAGGAAGCAGCATAGGCTGCCAACAAATAATCGGCATCGCTAAAATTGGGATCTTCCTTATCGTCCAGCTCCTGCATTAAACCAATCTGCCTTTTAACTTCCAGCTCAATTTCGGGATAAAGTTCATCTAAATAGACCGTTTCTTCGGAGGTGTGCTTACGTAGAACCAAGAGCACGGTCCCTTTCACATAGTTGCCCTGCTTAATACCACTGGCCTCGGTTTCAGTGGCAATATTCCAAGCTGCTGTAACCCGTAAGCCCGCTGCCCAGAGAATGAGGGTCAGATCAGCCCAGACGCTCACGTCTTGGTGAGTAAACATTACAATCTGCATGCCGTTTTCTGGCATGTGCTCAGACAAATTTTTGTAGATGGCTACCATACTCTGGTTAAAGTTTTCCTCCACTCCTTTTACCGCTAAAGCTCTTTTACTGTCCGTATACCAATCCGGGAACGCATCGAGCAGCATCTTTTTGTCCCAGGCTAAAAAAAATTCGGATAGCTCATGGTAGTTAACGGCATCGGCGTATGGAGGGTCAGTAAGCCAAATGTGACAAGAAATATTAACATTACGCGCATCGTTGGGTACTGTGAATTTCTCTCCATTTGTAGTTAATTCGTCATCTTGTTGAATAAACCAATAGGGTTGTATATTTTCTAAGCCTTTGCTGCCATAATTAAACAATGTATTTAATGCTTGGTTGTAATAAGTTTGGCTTAAGTTTTCGTTAACTGCTGCATTTATCCAACGGCACAATTTCGAATTCCAATCACAGCATTTATTTATCCCCAATAACCCCATGACCTTTTGCTTCCTCGTCTGAGCATGCTGATCAATCAGTTTCANNCCCTTCTCCTGCCAATCCGTAAACCTTTCCGCCAGGAGTTGTATTACCCTTTCTTCCCGATCAAGGTCATCCTTTGTCGGCGCAGTATAATACCGTTCGGTTTTTGCTTTTCCTTTCTCGTCCACATACTCCCGTTCGTAGCGGATGCAGTATAATCTGTCTTGAAAAATATCATCGGGACGGGGCATAAATTCATGGACTTCCCAAGGGCGCAAACCATATTGTATAGTTCCGTCCTGGTTTTGTCTGTCCTTGCGAACAGCGATTATGGGAGTGGACTCTGTGCAGCGCGGACAAACCAAATAACTGTCCTTAATGGTAGCCATTGTTTCGGCCTGTTTCATCTCTTCGTCAGTAGCATCGGACTTGATCTTAATATCGAAGCCTTGATCGTCGTTTTCGGACAAGATAGCCACTGTTCGGGTCCCTTGGCCAATGATCCACGATGGCGCCAGCGGTACGCGCCAGCCGCAGTCGGGACAGACTGTTTCTTGACAATACAGGTAGGAGTTGGCACGATGTCCTTCCTCGTTGTGCTCGATTCCCCACACGGTAATTTGCTTATCAGCCAAGTTAAAAATCTTCTCCTGGAATGCCCTCAAGTCTTCTATTTCTTCGGTAGAACTGCCATTGATATTCAAGGCAGCCCAGGTGAGAAGCATGGCGATAGGATTTAAGTCGGAGGCATATACCCGGCAGCCCATGCGGGCCGCTTCAAAGGGGACGCTGCCTCCGCCGCAAAAGCAGTCGCCCACCATAGGGACTTGCCCAAATCTTCTTCGGCCTAGTTCCTGTACTAGCTCCGAAAGATTGGCTGCGCTGGTTCCTAAGTATTGGTTTATCTTCTCCCATTCTATGGGGAGTAGGTTGTCCACCTGCTCGGGTCTAATACAGTACCTTAGTTTCTGATCATAAGAAAGCCGGTTAAATACTAGCTGCTGCAAATTGGCCCGTTCTTTTCTGGTCAAACCTTTTTTGTAGCTTAATTTGCCGCTCCTTTTTTCTACAAAATATTTCTTTCTTTCACTGGGAGTAAGGCTATCGTAGACCTCTCGTGGAGGTATGGACTCGGTCTTTCGGAGCCGTAAGCCAGCTTCATCCATGGACAGTATTTTTAAGAATATCGCTCGGTCCTTTTTTGGATTATCGCTGGCTGGTAGTAACAACCCTAGCAAAGCTGCTCGGACCAAGATCAAGGGCTTCCTGCCCCACCACTTCCCAAGGCCAGTAAGGGTCTGGCCTAAATTGGCCTTCCTTTCCTTAAAACTCTCTTTAGACACCTTAGATACCGGAAACTGTACCTCTATAAACGATTTTCCACTATAAACCATATTGATACCGCCTTTAGTCATCGATTTTCCTGGCAATAAGAAGGTCGAACAAATCCATCTGCTTGGTAGACTCTTCGATAGGGTTTTCTGTTAGGGCGTAGCGGATGGCTTTGCGCCAACCCCGTTTATCTCGCAGCCCTCCGGTAGCGGCATTGGTCATGGTAAAGAGCCACCAGCGTTCTTCGGGGCTTAAACCTAGCCAGTTTTTGATGGCTGTTGGTATCACTGCTGGATCACAATCTTCAATAGCCCAGGTAAGGAGCACCATTTCCTTGCCTAAAAGCCGCTGTACAGGAACCTGACCTGTGTGCCATTTACCCACCGGCAGTTTTTCTTCTTTTAGCCGGGTATTAAATTCGTCCCTAAGGGCTTCGTGAATCTTATTCCATTTGTATTTAGCCAGTTCCACCTTCGGCCGGTCCAGTATATAATCTATATTCTGCTTTTCTACATTCTCCTGCCACTTGAAACGCTCATAGATTACTACCCTCCCCTGGTTACCCCGAGGGATGTCCACCAAGAAGTGGTGCTGGGATTCAGCGGGGATAAAGCCGAATCCCACCACCTGCTTTTTATCTGCCATTATTGAATAATCTCCTGTTTTATAAAATCCTGCACCGACTTTTTATTGGCTGCTACCCAGTCCAAAAAGTCCTGCCCCGTGGCAAATCGAGCTATACCATATTCTAAACTTATGTTTACTTGACCTTGGTCGAGAAAATCGGACCGGATATTGTCTATACTATGTTCTAGCTTAGCTATATCTATGGGCAGCGAAGAATCGGCTGTTAACTCCACCCAGCTTTTGTCGCCATTGTTATCTGCGATTTGGTAAAAGGTAACGATAACATCGCTTAGTTTTGCGTTATACTTTTTGAGTGAACTTAACTCCTGATAAGTTTCGGCTGTGTCATTGGTCTTGTGCCGCTTGTACAGCCGAATAGGCTTTTCTTGGTCAACAGAAACAAAAGTTCCTTTTTCGGCATCTATTTTGATTTCTAGCTGCTCAGAGTAAATCCCTTGAGCTTCGGCCACTGCCAGTACATACGTACAGTCCGGGAGAACAATGATTTCGCCGTCGTAAAGACCGCCGTACTCCTTCGGATTGGACCCATCAGTAGTGTACCTGATGGAAGCTGGCGGAGCTGACTGTAGTTCCACCACCTGCTGGTTACCCCGATTGTAAATCCGGTATTTCAGGGTTATGGTATTTTGCCATTCCTCCGGCTCACCGGTCTCATGTTCTCCGGTACTATCCACGCATAAGAACGCAAGCCTAAGTTCCCTGGTCTTAAACTGATTAATGTTTTCAACCCGGTTTGATGCTGTTGTAGCCGGGGCACCGATTTCATAGTAGATTTGGTCACCATATTGGGGGGTTATCTTTAAGGTCACTTCACCAGTATCGTCATCCCGATGTTGTCTTTGAACCAAGACTCCAGTCTTTTCTTTAGGAAAGGGGGGTTTTTCGATATAGCCTCCATGTTCTCGCCAGATGTTCTTTTTTAACATATCATCTCTTAGGTCGGCCAACGCTCGGGGAATATGCCACTGCCACAATGGATTAGTAGCCGCCCGCTCTTTTACATCGCTCCAGCGCATTTCTTTCTGGGTAAATAGACGATCTTCGCACTTGGTTCTAAAGGTATCACTAGTTACGTCAGTCGTAAATTTTTTACGGTCTATTAGCACAGCCCGGATTTGCTCTTCGCCATTGTAATCATTGCTAGTAAACTCCATGAAAAAGTCCGCCTTAAATAGACCTGCTTTAGTAGGGTAGTAAAGCTGCATAAAGGTCTCTCTGGCAGCTTGCAGAAGCTCCAGTTTTGTTCGCGCTCGTTTCTCATTAGCCTTTTGGTACTGGGGGTCGTTCGCCGGTACTTTTTCTTCTTCCATGGCGGCAATAATATGGTTAATGGCCTTATGTTGTTTGGCCACCTGCAGCAGTCTGTCCATGGTGTTTCGGGCACCAGACAGAAATAACACCCTGTTCTTATAGCGTTCGTTGGCGTAGAATTTCTGTAAATCGGGGTGCAGACTTGGCCCTCCTGTATAAGGCTCGAAAAGAACCAAAAGTACCTGATCCTGCGTTAAGGTAATTTCATCCACAGCCGGAAAAACTTGAACGTGCTGATAGCAGTCCCCGACCACTGGTTCGAACTTATCGGCCAAAAAACTCTGTAGTTCCTTTTTTGCCATTGCGTTATCATATGAATCCACCAGAGAATTTAGTTCTGCAATAAGGTTTTTCGTGTTTTTGAAAAATAGCCTGCCATCCCTATCGTTATACAGATACCAGGCTCGCATCATAAAGTCATCTAACGCTCGTTTGACGCGAGTAATATCTTTGTTAGGTTCGCATAAGTACCCTATTGTCTCCGGTAAAGATAGCCCCAAAAGAGCATTAGGTATGTCTGCCAGGGACGAGACAAGGATAAGTTTTGCTAGCTCCTGCATACAAGTCTCGTTCATGGCTACATCAACCACTTCGGCCACAGCTTTACCGTTGGCAGCAATATCATGGGCAATAGCATTAGTGAGGGAAGGCTTGATCTGGGTTATTTCCGTAAGCATTTCACGATCATTTAAGTCAAAGTCATAAACACTGACTAAAAATCTATCCTTAGCCTTTGGATTCTCTCCTTGGTATAGTTGGGAAACAATAACTCGCATGAGCCGGATTAGGCCTCGTGTCTGCTGAAAACCTTGGTTTTCTTTGAAACGGGCGTACAAATCCCTTATTGAAGGGTGGAAGGGATAAGAATCCTTGATCCCTACAAAAATCTGCTCTGGTGATAGGTTGGTATATCCCATCTGCTTGGCTTCCCTAACAGCCTGTTTGTAAGCGGTAGCAACGCTGTTTATTTCATCTTCCGCCGGTAGATTCTTAAATAGCTTTTTTCTTAGGATATAGTAGACTTCATCGGACGTGCTACTTACCGGTTCAATGTTTAGGGCTGACCGGTTAACTTCGTTTTCTAGCTCCTTGAAAGAAGACTGCAGGAGCTCACTACCACTCTCGTAGGTACCCTTTAAATCAGAAACCACCAAGCAGACATTGGTCAGTTCTTCTTTGCCCAAGGCAGTAAACAAATTAGCTAAGGCTGTGGTTGTCACTCTAGCTAAATTGGANNGGAGCCTGCAAGGGACTATAATAGTCCTTAAACATTTCTTTCTTACCCAACTGCTCAGCAATAGCTCCCCAAATACCGTAAGGAGCATCGCTTTGCCTACCGGTAAAGGCCACAACTTTGACTCTCCCTAAATGGCTACCTTTGAATCTGTCCCCCATTACTTGTTGCCTAAACTCCGGGTACTTGGCCAACAACCCCAAAGCAATCATGCTATGGGTTTTGCCACCACCCATAGCCTGGGTTAGTTTGATCAGACCTGTAGCACCTTGACGATGGAAACGCTTAAAAGCAGTCTCCAGTAGTACTTTCATTCCTTGGGTTAGAAAGTTCTCTTCGAAAAAACGATGCGGGTCGATTCGGTTTTCAATTAGATCTGTAAGATCTAAAACATCCTCCCGTTTTGTTTCATCAAACACGCTGTCCCTTGGTTGACAAAGTTCATACAGCGATTTCACTTCTTCTCCTCCCCCCAATAGAGCCTATATTGCGAAAACTGGTGGCATCTAACCCTCCTTTTCTTTTAACCAAGAAGCTTGTTCAATCAATCAGTTCGCTTCTCTTTTCCCTTACCGCCTGAATAACATGGTCTTTAACAGTTCCAAACTTATACATAACGATTCTTTGCGCAAGGGTATAAATCTTGTCAGCCCTTATACAGGAATCTAGTTTTAAGGTCCCCTCCCGCAAATCACTGTTTGTTTAGGGAATTGTGTTACCTCTAAATGTTACGTTCGACGCAACGGCCACAACAATAATGTCTTCTGATTCATTATTATAACTGTCACTTGAAATCACTAGCACAGGTCTTCTCTTTTCGGACGTTAAGTCCGTAAAAGGCACAGAGACTAATAGTATGTCCCCCTGTTTATACGTGGTTCCATACCTCGTCATCGATCTCATTATCCCAGAAATCCATACTGCTTTCACTCAGTGCTTCTAAATCCCTAAACAACTCGCTATCCCGCTTCATTTCAAGGTAACCAACAAAGTCTATCACCTCTGGTATTTGACTCTCTGGAATTTCATCTATGAGTCTCAGCAATATCTCTTTGGCAGCGTTCAGGATCTTACCACCCTTCCCGATTTTCATTCTTATTCTAACACACTGCAGACTTTGAGCGAAATCTATAATTCCCGCCGGCCCTCCAGGGCTTTGGCCAAGGTAACCTGGTCGGCGTATTCCAAGTCG
>MTKW01012185.1_pt1 | contig 10302 bp, 10 predicted proteins | sample 1042761 | NCBI WGS metagenome assembly MTKW01 (sample SAMN06205366, study PRJNA360243) | anaerobic digester metagenome | biome: Wastewater treatment plant; feature: Anaerobic digester sludge; material: sludge; isolation source: anaerobic digester fed with sludge from wastewater treatment plant ...
CAGGTTGCAGGCAGGGCAGGCAGGGGAGACAAAGGCGGACATGTCGTAGTGCAAACATACTCACCGGAGCATTACGCAATTGAGCTAGGTAAAGCACATGACTACAGAAGTTTCTATGATGAAGAAATCTCCTGTCGTAACGAAGGCCAATATCCGCCTTTTTCCCGCCTTATACTGGTTGTTGTCAGCGGCAAGAGCCTTCCCGCGGTAGAAAGGCACTCAGTCTGCCTTGTGCGGGCGCTCCGGGCCCGGATTAAATCAGCAAAACAATGGAAGAAGACGGCAACCCTTGGCCCTGCGCCTTGTGCTTTGGCAAGAGTAAAAGGAATGCATAGATGGCAAATACTATTGAAGGTCGATCCGGAGATAGGACCGAATGACCATAGCAAGCTCATTGAAGAGATGCTAAGCGCCTGTCCTGTGCCATCTTATGATATAATGGTGCAAGTAGATGTTGACCCTGAAAGTATGCTGTGATATTTGATATGTGATATTTGATAAGGGAGGCGGCACGTTGGTCCTGGAAGTCAGAAAATACGGCGATCCCGTACTAAGAATGCGGGCGCTACCTGTAAAAAAAATCACCAAAGAGATGCTGGCTCTTGCCAAGAATATGCTGGATACTATGTACGATGCTGATGGAATAGGACTTGCAGCTAATCAAGTGGGGATTCCTGTACAGATTGTTGTCATTGACGTGGGAGAAGGGCCCATGACACTGTTTAACCCTCGCATAGTCAGGAATGACGGCGAGGAGGCTGTCCTCAGAGAAGGTTGCCTGTCAGTGCCCGGACTGACCGGAGAAGTGACAAGGTGGGAAAAGATAGTCGTCGAGGGGATGTCGGGAAACGGCACAGACTGCGAGAGGCTGGAGGCGGAAGGGCTTCTCGCAAGGGCCCTGCAGCATGAAATAGACCATCTGGACGGTATACTTTTCATTGACAAGGCTAGAAATATAGCAGAAGAACAGGCAGAGGACGAAGCATGAGAACGATCTTCATGGGAAGTCCGGAATTTGCCGTGCCTCATCTGGAGGCGCTATTGTCTTCACCCCATCACGTAGCCTGTGTCTTTACTCAACCTGACCGTCCAAGATCACGGGGTAGACGCTATCTTTCCACTCCTGTGAAGCTACTTGCAGAGGAGCGCAAGATTCCGGTGTATACGCCCAGCACCCTAAGGGGACAGGAAATTCCCGATATGCTGGGAGAAATGAAGCCTGACGTGATCGTAGTCGTTGCCTATGGCCTTCTGATTCCTAAAGTGATTTTGAACATTCCTCCTAAAGGATGTATCAATGTCCACGCATCTTTGCTGCCGAAGTATAGGGGAGCTGCCCCTATTGAACGTGCAATTATGGCAGGGGAAGAAGTCACAGGTGTCACTACAATGCATATGGCAGAAGGCTGGGATACCGGGGACATGATCTTGCAGGAGAAAGTGGAAATCCCGGAAGATATGACCTGTGGAGAATTGAGTCAAGAGCTGGCAGCTCGCGGCTCCGATTTACTTGCGAGGACACTGCAGCTCATAGAGGCAGGTGCTGCCCCACGGATTCCGCAGGACGAAAGCTTGGCTACATATGCCCCTAAGCTGGCACATGACGAGTTTCTGATAGACTGGCGCAAACCGGCCCGCGTAATACATGACCTGGTTAGAGCAGGCAATCCGCGTCCAGGAGCATTTACTTATCTTCAGGGCAAAAGATTCAAGGTATTTGCAGGCAAAGTTGTACAGGATGAGAACGAAAGCCTCCTGAGCACCCCGGTGTTACCTGGCGAGATATGCCGTTCGAGTCCTCAAGGCCTTGTTGCGGCAACAGGCGAAGGGTTCTACTCCATTCAGGAAGTCCAGTGTGAAGGGAGTAAGCGCTTGAAGATAGGGGATTATCTCTGTGGGAACCCTATACAAGTAGGTGACGTTCTAGGTAAGTAGGGCGCAACTTTGGCTGATTGGATATTGCGGCGAACAAAGGAGGGATTTTCCGATGTTTCTTTATGACCCAACATATTTTCTAATATTCCCTGCGATGCTATTCGCCATGTGGGCGCAAGCACGAGTGCAAAGGGCATTTAACTCATACTCAAGAGTACGGGCACAGAGCGGAGTCACAGGCGCCGAAGTAGCCCGAGACATACTTGACAGAAGCGGACTCAGCCATGTGCAAGTTCAGCAGATTTCCGGCACGCTTCAGGATCACTACGACCCACGCGTCAAAATCCTGAGGTTGTCTCCTGAGGTGTATGCAAGCAATTCATTGGCTGCTCTCGGAGTAGCGGCCCATGAAGCAGGCCATGCTATTCAGCACGATGAAAACTATGTACCTCTTGCGGTAAGATCCAGCCTGGTTCCTGTGGCGTCTTTCGGCTCCAGACTCGCTTTCCCTTTATTCTTAATCGGATTGATCTTTGGTCAAGGCTTGAGCTGGCTGATGACAGTAGGAATATGGCTTTTCATAGCAGCGGTTGCATTCTCCATTGTCACTCTTCCGGTTGAGTATGACGCGAGTAGACGGGCTTTAGCGTTACTTTCCCAAGGCGGGTACGTGACCCGTGAAGAGCTTCCTCATGCCAAGGAAGTCTTGACTGCAGCAGGCATGACGTACCTGGCTGCAACTGCCGTAGCGCTGACGCAACTACTCAGATTGCTGATATTGCGGGGAAGCAGGCGAGACTAAGGCGGATTGATCTTAGGAGGCATCTTAATGGTTAGTCCGGAAAGTGCGAGAGAAGCTGCGCTCCGGGCGTTAGTGGACATTGATGAAAGAAACGCCTATGCCCAGCAGGCAAGGGACCGTATCCTGGAAAACGTCGATCTCGCTATGCGAGATCGCGCGTTTTGTACACAACTGATTTTCGGTGTCACAAAGCATAAAAAAACTATTGACCACATCATTAGGACCTTTTCAACAAGGCCTATTCGAAAGATGGATCCTGTTACAAGAAACACGCTTAGGCTTGGCGTATACCAGATATACTGCCTGGAGCAAATTCCAAGCCATGCAGCAGTGTACGAATGCGTTGCCTTAGCCAAGAAGTATGCCCACGTTGGGAGCGCAGGGTTCGTCAACGCTGTTCTCAGATCTCTTCTAAGAAACCCCGACGCAATTCGGTTTCCGGATTATGCCCAAGAGACGGTCTCCCACATCTCACTTAAGCATTCTCACCCCGAATGGTTAGTGTCAAGATGGATTAAGAGATTCGGACCGGAGGAAACAGAAAGACTCTGCCAGGTTAACAATGAAGAGCCTTCGGTGACCATTAGGACTAACACTTTGAAGATCACAAGGGACGCTCTTGTTTTGAAGCTTAGGCGTGAAGGTTTTGAGGCGGTTCCGTCTGATCTGGTTGACGAGGCAATCGAGGTCGGGAGCACCGGAGACTTGTTTAACCATGAGTTATATTCAAGCGGCATGTTCATTGCTCAGGACATAGCATCCATGTTGGTGAGCTATGTGCTTTCACCTAAGCCCAATGAACATGTAATGGATTTAGCAGCAGCTCCAGGCGGTAAGACTACTCACATAGCCCAACTTATGGGAGACAGAGGCCAAATTATCGCGTGCGATGTGCACGAACACAGACTGGCTTTAATTTCTGAAAATTTACAGCGGTTGGGAATTCTCTCAGTTAAGCCCATGATTTGTGACAGTCGTAGGTTGCCTGATGATATTGGTGCAAGGGAGTTTGACAAAGTCCTCTTGGACGCCGCATGTTCAGGAACAGGCGTTCTTAGACGAAGGGCGGATCTTAGGTGGCAAAGGACGGACGAGGATCTAAGAGACCTTGTCGCACTTCAGAGAGAGCTCTTGGAATCTGCAGCTCATTTGGTGAAACCTGGAGGAGTTCTGGTATACAGCACCTGTAGCATTGAGCCCGAAGAGAACTCAGAACAGATATGTGACTTCCTAAAAGAACACATTGAGTTCTCCAAGGATCATGCTGAACCTTATCTTCCTGCCGGATTCAGAATGGCATTTCCGGACCAAGGAAAACCCTTCGTGAATACCTATCCTCATACACACGGAATTGACGGCTTCTTCATAGCACGCTTGACGCGCAAGTAATGCCATCTGCCGGAGTTCTCGGAATTATTCGGCAAACCTTTATCATTTCATTACAGTTTAGCCCACCCTTGTCTTAGCTTGCAGCTACCGACACCACATGAAAACTTTAAACGGCATAAAAACAACGATTGCGGGCAGGGTAATGTCGGAACTTACGACTTACGAGTTAAGGAGGCGCGGAAAGCAGCCTCCTTGATGCTGTATAGGAACGTCATTACTTACTCTTATTCATGTTGTGTTGGGGGTATACGAGGTTTGGAACAGCATCATCCACCGGACGGAAACAGACAAGGTTTCAGAGTTCAGGTTATCCAGAGATTCTTAGTGTTTGCACTGGTATGTCTTGCTGCTTATTCCCTCACTGTAGGAGGAATACCCAGTAGAATCACACTCATAGAAGGAAATGCAAGGGAAGTTCAATTAGGCCGGCCTCTTGACTTGCGCAGAACCGCCTCAGGCCTAGAGCTTCTGCCTTTTGAGGGCGGAGTAAAGCTTGTTCCTCTCAGTCAGGGTGAAAGTAGTCTTGAGGTGCGTCTGTGGGATCTGATTCCCCTCAAGAGAATGGTTGTCAGCGTAGTGCCGGACATCCGCGTATTTCCCGGAGGGCAATCAATCGGAGTCTTGCTGCCTTCCAGGGGTGTCGTGGTGATAGGGCATTATCCTCTGGTTGGGTCTGACGGGCACTCGTACTATCCTGCACGTGACGCAGGTATCCAGGTAGGAGATGTCATTCTTCGCATCAACGGACAGACTGTGAACAGCAAGTCACAGATAGAACGTGCCATAGACGATATCGGGAGAGCCGGCGCACAGGCGGAGATCAGTATCTTACGTAATTCCAAGAAGATTACGGTAAGGCTAAAGCCAATTGCTATCTCTCGCGAAAAACTATCCGAGGAAGTCCACATGCCTACAGATGAGAGAGATACCACCTACAAGCTGGGTATATGGGTTCGAGAAAATGCAGCAGGTGTCGGCACCCTGTCTTTCTATCATCCAGACTCAGGTCTCTACTGCGCACTGGGACATGTTATTACAGACACATCTACCAACAGGGACATGGATGTAGCCAGCGGCATGATAGTTGCCGCTCAAATTCTCGGTATTCATCAAGGCAGCCGTGGCCAGCCCGGAGAGAAGATTGGCAGTTTCAGCGGAGAAGAGGACATAATCGGAACCATAGATCGAAACACCAGATTTGGTATTTTCGGCAGGCTCAACACTATGCCTCTCAATCCCTATTTTCGCGAACCGATTCCGGTGGCTCTTGCAGATGAAGTCGCACCTGGCCCTGCCCATCTCTATACAGTCTTACAAGAGGACATGATAGAGCGGTTTGATGTAGAGATCCAGCGTGTGACGAGGCAAGCCAGCCCTCAAATCAAAGGATTGGTAATCCGTATTTCCGACCCACGCTTACTGTCAGTTACCGGTGGGATAGTACAGGGTATGTCAGGTAGTCCTATCATCCAAAACAACAAGCTGGCAGGTGTATTGACCCATGTCTTTGTCTCAGATCAAACAAGGGGATACGGCGTTCTCGCGGAATGGCTGGTCCGGGATGCAGGTTTCCTCGAACCTCAACATGAATCCTTGAGCATATCTGAATCATTGTCATGATAGTCTCATTACACAGTCAGTTGGGACAATTATGTGATTTTCGGCAATTAGGAAGGAGTTCACTGTGAGATGGCGAATTCATAGGGCGTCAGGGAAGTCGCTACACACCCTGACCCAAGGAGCATTGATTGGGGTGGTATCATGGGACAAGGCGTGACACGTGTTCTCATAGTGGATGATAACCATGATTTGTGTGAGGTCTTGATAGGATTCCTTGATTCACAATCCGACATGTCAGTGGTTGGAATAGCATATGACGGCATTGAGGCTCTAAAGAAGATATCGGAGCTAGAACCTGATGTTGTAGTTTTGGATATTATCATGCCTCACTTGGACGGAATGGGCGTGCTCGAGCGCCTGTCTGAACAGAGGTTAAATCATCGGCCAAAATTCGTGGTCCTCACTGCCCTCGGCCAGGAGCGTATTGTGCAGCAATTGACTGACATAGGAGCAGATTACTACGTTGTAAAGCCGTTTGACATTCAGACATTGGCAGACAGGATACGCCAGGTAATGTCATCGCATCAAGTAATTAAGGGAAGGCACATGGAATATTCTCCTCCTTCCAGAGACCTTCATTCTGAAGTCACCAGACTAATCCATGATATGGGAATCCCTGCAAACATCAGAGGGTACACATACCTCAGAGAAGCAATAATCCTTGTAATCGGCGAAGTCACACTCTTGAACAGCGTTACTAAGGAGCTGTACCCTCGTGTGGCTGAGACGTTTGATACTACCGCAGCCAGAGTGGAACGGGCTATCAGACATGCAATAGAAATCGCCTGGACCAGAGGGAATATTGAACTCTTGAACGGCTTATTCGGATACACGGTCAGCAGTGAGAAGGGGAAACCCACAAACTCCGCTTTTATCGCCAGGATAGCGGACAAGATCCGTCTCGATATTCGTGCGAGTTAGGTTTCTCTCGTTGAAGTCTTGCGCATCTCTTGTTCTTGAGTTTCTTGCGTCCTCCGATTTGTGCAAATTACCCAGATTCTAATCCCGGCACGCGCCGGAATGAGAAAGCCTGAGGTAATGCATACTACTTACAAGGAGATAACTTGGAGGCGGCAGTGCAGGAAGGGCATCACCAGGGGCTTTAAAGGGTGACTGCATGAAGGTCAAGATCAAGGGCGTAGCGAGACTGGACAGAAGAACGAAAAACCTTATCTCTCGTGTCTGTCGAGGGGAAATCGCTATTCTTGACCACGAAGATATTGACGAGGTAGCTTGTGACGCACTGATCCTGGCAAGGGTTCGAGGAGTTGTAAACGTCAAATCTTCCATTACAGGTAAATACTACAATCCCGGCCCGCTCAATTTGTGCGATGCCGGGATTCGTTTATTGGATTGCGTAGGACCGAGGGTGATGGAGGCGGTCAGGGACGGGGATGTTGTAGAGATAATCGGCAATACGTTACGGAAGAACGGAACGATAATCTGCCAAGGGACAATCCTGGGCAGAGCTGAAGTCCTGGAACGACTGAAAGAAGCCAGAACATGTCTGGCCGACCGGGTTGACGCATTTGTCCTTAACACGATGGAACACGCCAAGCAAGAAAGATCCCTAATTTTGAGAGACATCACTTTCCCTGAACTCCGCACGAGAATTGCCGGAAGGCATGTGCTTGTTGTAGCAAGGGGGCGGGGATACCACGATGATCTAAGGGCTGTCATACCCTACATTTACGAAATGAGGCCTGTTGTCATTGCCGTGGACGGAGCTGCAGACACCCTTCTACGTTTTGGCGTTTTGCCACACATCATAGTAGGGGATATGGACAGCGCAAGTGACCGGGCACTGAAACACGGCTCTGAGCTTGTAGTCCATGTCTATCCCAGCGGGCACTCTCCGGGACGAGAGAGGTTGAAACAGTTGAGTGTCGAGGCAGTGGAATGCCAAGTTCCCGGGCTCAGCGAAGACCTTGCGCTTCTACTTGCCTACGAGAAAGGTGCTGAACTTATAGTCATTGTAGGAAGTCATTCTTCAGTCGAAGACTTTCTCGATAAGGGACGCCAAGGAATGTCAAGCACATTTCTGACACGATTGAAAGTAGGGTCAGTCCTCATTGACGCGAAGGGAGTCAGTAAGCTCTATAAGAATAGCGCACGAGGTAGAGACATCGCCAAGGTAGCCTTGGCCGGCCTTGTCCCCCTCTCAACAAGTGTGGCAGCCTCTCAGACTCTGCGTCAGTTCCTGAGGCTCATTATCATGCAGTTGAAACTTGCAACATGGCCTGTTTGACAGAAAGAGTCGTAAGGAGAATGTACAGGGAATGGTAAGTCTCAGATATCATATTACTTCGACTGTAGCAGTATTCTTTGCCTTAGGCTTGGGAATTTTTCTGGGAAGCATCATAGTAAAAGACGATACCTTGCTCAGACACCAGCAATCACTAATCGACGGAATTGAGTCAGAATTCACGTTGATTAGGAGAGACCGTGAAGCGCTTTATGCTCGCCTCGTGGCAACCGAATCCTTACTTGAAAATTCAATGGCATTCGCAGAAATGGCACTTCCCAGGCTTGTTTCGGGGAAGTTGACAGGCAAATGCGTAGCCGTGGTAGTCCCTGCTCAAGGATTGTCCTATGATGAAACTCAGGTGATGACAGTTGCACTTCAAGACGCAGGCGCATCCATTAGTCAAGTAGTCCATGTAAGAAAGAGATTAGAACCGGTCAGTTCTGAAGATACCGGAGAACTCGGCGCATTGTACGGCCTCGGCAAAGCTTCCCCCGGCATAGTAGGGCAGAAGCTCGCTGATTCCGTTGCTACGTTGGTTATCTGCGAAGATCCTTCGCATTTGCCCGCAGTTGATGTCCTCCTCTATTCCGAGTATCTGCAGATTGACCCTTTTGATGCAGCAAAGTGCGACGCAGTGGTAATCGTCGGGGGTAGCGAAGATCCGGCCCATACGCCTATCCATACCGATATCCCGCTTGTTAAGGCGTTTCAGCGCTTTGCCATCCCTACTGTCATCGTAGAATCCGGAACTGTCGGTTTCTCCTTCATGAGTGAGTATCGACTTTTGGGAATCCCCACAATTGAGCAGGTAAATACCCCAATGGGGCGTCTTTCCCTAATTGAACAGCTTGCCGTCATCATGGACGGGGACTGATATGTCTCGGATGTGCATATCATGATTTCCATAGTTATCCCCGCGTATAACGAGACGAAAAGAATAGCCTCAACAGTGAACGCCTCACAGCAAGCATTGTCCGGGACATGCGAGGTCATTGTTGTTGATGATTACTCGAAAGATGATACTTGTGAGAAGGCACAAGCCGCCGGCGCCTCGGTGCTTCGAATGCCGCGGAGGGCAGGGAAGGGGGCTGCGCTTATGCAAGGGACATTAAGATGCACGGGAGATGTGGTCGTATTCCTGGATGCAGACATAGGTGAGACTGCACTGGAGATTCAGAGGCTAATCGAACCTATCGCAACTGACAAGGCTGATATGACTATCGCACGTTTTCCGGAGCACAATCACTTGCAGCGGAAAGGTCTGGGCATTGTCAAACTAACAGCGTACTGGGGCGTAAAACAGCTCTGCAAAAGCGAGCTAAGTGCAATTCTCTCCGGACAGCGAGCCGCAAGACGCCATACTTTCCTCAAGCTAATGCCTTTTGCTCCCGGCTTCGGAGTGGAAGTAGGCCTTACTATTGATGCATTGCGTAAAGGCTTCCGGGTAATTGAGGTCGACTGTGATATGACACATAGAATCACAGGATGGAATCTGGCAGGATTCTCTCACAGATCACGCCAGTTCTACCAGGTTGCCAAGGCTATCGCTGCCCGGTGTGTTAATCGCCGGTGTGAAGATGGGCGTTGACATAGGATATAGGAGAGATTCTAACGGATTTACTCACGTGTGGCATTACTGCAGCCTTCCTTGCCTTGGTCATCAGAAAGCCAGGTCGAGGGCTGCTAGACATTTCAGGACTGGTTCGGCATAACTATACAGGCAAGCTGATCCCGACTTCAGCAGGGGTAATCTTTGTCACTGCCGCCTTCTCGGCAGTTATGATTACTATGATTTGCCATGGAGCAACTGACACAGACGTCCGGACAAGCCTTTCCTGCCTTCTGTTGATAGTCGGCTCATCCCTTGTAGGCCTCATTGATGATGTTTACGGGTCGCATGTTTCAAGGGGTCTCCGAGGACATGTAAAGACTCTTTTGAGGGACCGGAGAATCACAACGGGAATGCAGAAAGCTGTAATCATATGGTTGCTTGCCGCAGTTTCCATCACTATGTCAGCAAACGTTCATGGTCTTGCTACCCTNNTCTTCGTGTTGCTCATGTCGTTCGACTGCCGGTCTCCTGCTGCACTGGTTCCTGTGGGGCTTGCAGGCGCCGTACTGGCAGGGCTCAGTGATGAGTTAAGGGAACAATGCATGATGGGAGACGCAGGCGCGAACCCGCTGGGGGCAGCATTGGGTTATTGGGTTGCGGTGAGCTTGCCTCTGCATATCAAGGCTTTTGTGCTTCTATCCCTTATTTGTGTGCATATCTACACAGAACGCCACTCTCTCTCCAAGGTTATTGACAAAAATCCGGTCCTCCGCTTTATTGACCGATTAGGCCGCAGTCAACAGCCATAAGAGGTAC
>MTKW01001670.1_pt1 | contig 10301 bp, 7 predicted proteins | sample 1042761 | NCBI WGS metagenome assembly MTKW01 (sample SAMN06205366, study PRJNA360243) | anaerobic digester metagenome | biome: Wastewater treatment plant; feature: Anaerobic digester sludge; material: sludge; isolation source: anaerobic digester fed with sludge from wastewater treatment plant ...
AAGACTTTGCGGCGTTGGGCGCGGAAATGAAGGCCGCGGCGCGCGCGGGCGACACTATTCTCATCATGGGCGCGCGGGACCCTCAGTTGCCTGCCTTTGCCCGAGCGATGATTTCGGATTGAATGATTGCCGATTCTGGGACTAGAGTGGCTAGGTTATGAAAACACCAACGAAACCTGCTGTTCACATCTGGAACCCCGCTGCGGAGTGCATGGCGCGAGAAGAAATGGCCGCGCTGCAACTCAAGCGTCTGAAAAAAGTTGTTAAAATTGCGTGGACTCGCTTGCCGTATTACCGGGCCAAGATGGAGGCCGCGGGCGTGAAGCCGAGCGATATTCAAACGCTGGCGGATGTTCGGCATCTGCCGTTCACCACGAAGGATGATTTGCGCGGTTGTTTCCCGTATAACGGGTTTGCGGCGCCGCTGGAGAAGGTGGTGCGCATTCATGCGTCGTCGGGCACAACGGGCCAGGCGACGGTGGTGGGTTATACGCGGCGTGACATCGCGTCGTGGCGGGAGCTGATGGCGCGTTTGCATACGGCGGCCGGGATTACGAGCAGCGATATTGTGCAGATTGCCTTCGGCTATGGATTTTTTACGGGTGGTTTGGGCCATCACTACGGCATTGAAAACGTTGGCGCGGCGGTGTTGCCGGTGTCGTCGGGCAAAAGCGAGCGGCAAATCCAAATCATGAAGGATTACGGCACGACCGTGCTGATTTGTACGCCGTCGTATGCGATGCACCTGGCGGAAATCATGGCGAAAACTCCGGATCGGGAGCGGATTCGCCTGCGGCTGGGGCTGTTCGGCGGCGAGGCCTGGACGGAGGGCATGCGCCGGGCGTTGCAGAGCGGGTTGGGCGTTTTTGCCACCGACAACTACGGCTTGAGCGAAGTCATGGGGCCGGGTGTTTCCTGCGAATGCGTGGAGCAAAACGGGATGCATTTGGCGGAGGATCATTTTTTGGCGGAGCTGATTAACCCGGATACGCGCGAGGTGGTGGCGGACCAGGCGGCGGGCGGCGAGCTGGTGCTGACCACGCTGACGAAGGAGGCGATTCCGGTGATTCGCTACCGCACCCGCGATTTGTGCCACTTCCTGCCGGGTGATTGTCCGTGCGGGCGAACGGGGCGGCGCATGAGCAAGGTGTCGGCGCGCAGCGATGACATGCTTATTATTCGCGGCGTCAATGTGTATCCGCAGCAAATTGAACAGGCGTTGCTGTCGGTGGATGGCGTGGCGCCGTATTACCAGATTGTGGTGTCCCGCACCGGCACGCTGGACGAATTGGAAGTGCTGGTGGAAGTGACCGAGGGCATCTTCTTTGACGAGATGACCAAGCAGCAGGCGCTCAAGGAAAAGATTGAGCGGCGCATGCAAGTGGAACTGGGCCTGCACGTCAAGGTGCGGCTGGTGGAGCCGGGCAGCACGCCGCGTTCGGAGGGCAAGGCCGTTCGCGTGCTGGATAAGCGGCGGCTGAAGTAGGCGCTGTCGGCGCGGGGAGCGGTGCGTGGCGGCAAGCCTGCAGGGTAAAACGGCGCTGGTGACGGGGGGGGCGCGGCGCATCGGCGCGGCGATTTGCCGCGCGCTGGCGGCGCGCGGCGCGGTGGTGGCTGTTCACTATCATCATTCCGAGGCGGAGGCCGTGGCTTTGGGACGGGAACTGGCGAACGGCACGCTGACGGTTCGCGGCGATTTGTCCCAACCGGCGGAGCGCGAATGGATTTTCCGCGAGGTTGCGGAATGGCTGGGGCGGGTGGATATTCTTGTGAATAATGCCGCGCAGTTTGTGCGTGATGGCGAGGCGGATGTTGCGGNNGCGTGGGTGGATGGTTCGGAGGGGGAGGGCTATCGAGAGTATGCGGCCAGCAAGCGTGAATTGGCGGACAGCCTTGCGGTGCATGCGCGCGAATGGGCGCCGCGCGTGCGGGTGAACGGTGTTGCGCCGGGGCCGGCGCTGGCGCCGGAACGTCAGCGCGAAGCCGCCGGCCGNNATCACCGGCCAGATTTTATATGTGGATGGCGGGCAACATTTGATGCGGCGGATGTTCTGAAGGAGGGGTTGTGATGAGTGAGAAGCGCACACGGAGAAAAGATCGCTTTGCGATGGTGGAGCGCACCCCGCGCCTGCGGATTATCGCGGCCACCATCGGGCCGGGCAAAGCCAATTTGCTGGAGCACATTGCCGAGGAGCGCTCCATCAGCGAGGCGGCGCGTCAGATGAAAATGAGCTACAAGCGCGCGTGGCAGTTGATTGAGGCGCTGAACACCACGTTTCGGCGGCCGCTGGTGGAATCGGTGGCGGGCGGCACGCAGGGGGGCGGGTCGCGGTTGACGCCGACGGGGAAGCGGGTGCTGGCGCTTTATCGCGAGCTTTGCGCCCAAAGCGAGGCGGCCGGTGAGCGGGAATTGCGCGCGCTGCACCGGCTTTTGAAAACCAAGCCGAAGCCGTCGGCTGCTAAGGCTCGGCGATAACGCGATAAAATGCTTGCGGCCAGCCCGGCGGCAAGGGTTCGCTCCACTCGAACCCCGCGCTTCCGGGCGTCACATTGGTGACCACCGTCCACTCGTTGGTGGGCGACAACTCGGGGGTGCGTTCAATGCGCAGCGGGATTCTGGAGCTGGTTTCGCCGATGACCAGCGCGACTTCTTGATTTTCGGTCATGGTCATTTGTTGGATTTGCGGGGTAGGCACGGCAAATTGGACAACGAGGCGCGGGCGATATAGAGCGTCGCAGGAATCATCCGCGCTGGTGAAGGGCGCGCGTGGCATGCCACTTGCCGGAAGTGTTTCGTCAATTTGGAGCAGCGCGCCGTTGTTCAGCAGTTGGGCGCGCGCGGTTTCATTGGTCAGCAATGGGGCCAGCTCCCAAGTGAAGAAGCGGTCGTGTTTATCCATCTCCAGGATTTCTCCTTTGACGCCAACGACGGGATACCGGGTGTCAAAGTCGCCGCCGGGTGTTGCCCAGGCGTTGGTGCCGTCCGCGGTGTTCCATGTTGCGCCGTTGGCGGGGGTCTGGCCGGTGCCGGGAACAAATGGCCGGGAGAGGGGATAGAGCGTGACATCCCGCTCATCAGTTTTGTCGCTCCATACGTATAGCCAGACCTTGGCGGACAGGATTTCCGCAGGGTCATAGGTGGCGAGTTCCGGCGGCAATTGGAAGAGTCCGCGACAGATGGAGCCGTCGCTGGCGTTGATAACGGTTTTAATCACTCTGTCGCTGCCGAAGTTTTTATCCTCACTGCCTGCGCGACTGTCCATATAGGTGTCGTTGGTGATGGGCAAGGTTTGGGGCGCGGCGAGCGTTACGGCAACATAGGGGCGCTGCTCGGCGAGGGCTCCGCGAGAGCTGGTGAAAGGCGCACGTGGCGTGCCATTTTCCGGGATGGGTGTTTCTTCAATTTGCAGCAGTGCGCCGTGCGTCACCAAATTGCTGCGAATGGTGGGATGCGTGAGCCATTCGGTGATGTCCCAGCGGTAAAACTTATCATCCGGGTTGAAGTGTCCCGTGACAAAAACATTTGTGTCGAAATCGCCGCCGGGTGTTGCCCAAGTGGTAATGCCGTCGCAGGTTTCCCACGTTGCGCCGTCGGCGGGGTCTTGGCCGGTGCCGGGAGCAAACGGTCGGAGGAGGGGGAACAGGCGTATGGTCCGGCCAGCGGTTTGATTTTTAAACACGAAGAAACAAACGTTTGCCTGCGCGATTTTTTCGTGGTCCAGGGCAATCAGTTCGTCCGGCAGGCGGAAAAGTCCGCGGCAGGCGGAGCCGTCGCTGCTGATGAGCACTTTGACGGAGCTGCTACCGCCGAAGTTTTGGGCGGGTGCGGCGCTGTCCAGATAGGTGTCAGCGACAATCGGCAGATTTATGGCGGCGAGGCTGGCGTGGGTGATGAGCAATGAGGCAAGCAACGCGATTAGCCAGCGGAGATTCTGTGGGCGAGTTTTTTTCATCATAGCCTTCTTTCTTTTCATCAATAGGGATAGGGGAACCAGGTCAGGTCGCCGCGTTTGGGAATGCGCGGGTTTTTGCTTTCGGGGTCCCATAAATCGTTGCGCCAAGCGACATGACCATCCAGATACAGCACATTGCAGCCCTCGCCTCCCAGCAAGTGCGCGTGGCGAGCGGTCACGGCGCCGGCATCTTCGCCGCCAAAGCGTCCGCCGTTGCCTTTTTTGGGGTCAACGGATTGTTCAAACATGAGAATGGTCACCGATGGGGCGACGCTTCTGCCCATGAACAGGAAGCTGGGTTGCTGCTCCGCGCCCCAAGGCAGGCCGAAATCGAAATCGTGCGAAAGGTATGAGTTCATCGCGTAACTGAAGTAGTCGTCTTTTTTTGGGGAGGATGCATCGCGCGCGGCGGCCTCGACGCGGGCGGAGGGGCATTGCCAGGGATTGCCGGTGGGGCGCTTGCCGGGCGGGTGTTCATTCCAAGGCTTCAAGCCCATGTAGGGCGGCACCACATCCATCCAGCCGTGCTGTCCGCGATCGGTGCCTTTGACTTCCCGCTCCGGGCCATCCGGATGCGGAAGGAATCCTTTGTGGTCGGCGGCATACGCCAGAAAACCGATGCCCCAGTTGCGCAAATTGGATTTGCAGGCGCCTTCGCGGGCCAGGTTGAGGGCCTTGCCGTAAAAGGGCGTCAGCACGGCGAGCAGCAGGGCCAGCACGGCGATGACGACCAGCAACTCCAGCAGGGTAAAGGCTGCGCGGGGGGGCGGCCGGTGCTGTAAAAAATAGATGGAATCTGACACGCTCTCCACCATAGAAGTTTCCCGGCGGGAGTCAAGCTGTTATATCCAATTGGAAATAACGATCGGGAAAAATTTGCGAGATTGTCCGGCGGAAAATGGCGCGACTGGGCCGCGCGGGGGGGGGCGTCGGAGCTGTTTTTTTCTCAGGCGAGTGCGCTAATCCACGCTACAGAGAACCTTGGGATTGACGAGGTTGTCGAAGATGGCGTTGGCGGCGTTGGCGTCCTTGAGGGTGACGACATGGCCATCCAGAAACAGCACGTTGCGCACATTGGCACCGTGGTTGTCTTCGGGGCCGATTTTCGGCATGTTGCCGGGGGTGGCGGCGCCGAAATCGCGCTGGTTGGATTCATCGCAGAGCACGGGGGAGGTGGGCGGGGATTCCTGCGTGCGGATCAGGTGATAGCCGGAGATATACATGTAGCTGCAGTTGCCCTGCTGCGAACGGAAGGAGGCAATGTCTTTGGCCTGCTGTACGGGCACGTTGTTGTTGTCGAGCCTGTCGCTGGGGCAAATCCACAGGCGCAAATCGGTGACATAGCCGCCCTTGTAGAGGTCAACGACGATTGCCGTGAAGTCTGGCACTTCCTGAAAGGTGCCGTTGGCTGGTGGCAGGGGATTTTTGTGCGGGAATTCGCCCTGATGATCGGTGGCATAGGCCGCGAAGATGGAACCCAGCGCCTTGAGGTTGTTGGCGCAGGACGCGCGGCGGCTCATTTCAATGCCCTTCATGGAAGCGGGCAATATGATGGCTACGAGGATGGCCAAAATGGCGATGACCACCAGCATTTCGATGAGGGTGAAGGCGGATTTTTTGCGCATGGGGGGTCTCCTGAATGGGTTATGGGGCATTGTAATAAGGTGCCATGAAGGCGTGCCAGTTAAAGTCACTGTACCAAACCCCGTTATCTAATTCGGGCAGGGATGTGAAGACCCAATCTATGCTGACGGAATAGTTCGTGGGCACGGGGAACGAATACTCCCAGAGGGAATCAGTGGTGTTGGTCATGGCCGGGCGCGGTTTCTGGGTGTCCTTCCAGCCATCAAATCCCATGTGCAAGTAGATACTCGTGGCGGTCGCGAGTGGTGTGCCGGCTGCATCGAGCGTGATGGTGAAGAGTTCGCCGGGGACTGGCGGCATGGGGTCCATGGTGACACCGCCCGAACCGCGAATGAACTGGAAGTCCCCGCCGGTTTCGTACCATTCATGGGTGGGTCCGCCTCGGGGCTTGAACTTGACCCCATCGCCCGCCGCCAAGGAAAGGTCGGTCATCCATGTGCCGTTGCCGATGAAGGTCATGGGCTGGCCAGTATTCCAGCCTGAAAAGTTGCCGGTGAGGGTCATGCTGCGCATGCCTTTGAGGTTGGATTGGAACTGGCAGAAATAGACACGGACGGTGGTGGCGCCCGTCGGGATATTGGCGTTGGGTTCCCAATAGGTGGGGGTGGGGGCAGGTTCAAGGCCGGCATACGCGGCATAGAATTCTTTCCCGGGAGAGGCCTGGGCCACGACGCCGGTCCATGTCCGGCGATCGCCAATCAGATTGCCCATCGTGGCGCGGTGGCCATAGTTGTCAAAGCCGCTGACCGGATTGGTGGAAATCAAAATGCCGTGGGCGGCTTCCGTGGCCAGATTATCGAAAAGGACCGTGGCGGTTGTGCCTGCGAGGGAGACCCCCAGCATGTCCGGCGCGTTTTCGGCGGGCGGGGGCGGCAGGTCTTCGTTGTCCCAGAGGAAAGGCGCCAGGACGATGGGTTCCGTTTCCTCGGGGTTCACGACGTAATAGCTCAGGTTCTCGGCGGGGCTTTCGTAATGATTGTTGCCGGTGGTGAGGACGTAGAACTTGTAAATGAAGCTACGGGGCGAGCGGCCGTTGAACCAATAGGTTGTTCCCTGATAGGGCTCCGTGCCGGGAATGTTATTAATCCAATCGGCTTCCCGACCGCCGACCAGAGAGTGGGGCGCGCCGGGTTCGCTGGCCGCGTCCACGCCATTGGTGGAAAACGCCCAGAGGCGAGAATAGATGCCATCGTCGGCGACCGCGTCGCCGTGGGTGCCGTCGTCGAACAATTCGATGCCGGCATTTTCCCAATTCAGGTAGGCGCTGTTGCCGGGGTAATCGCTGGCGGTGCCGCCGGCGTTGTTGCCGGTGCTGTTGAAGCCGCGCAGGGGGTCGGAGCCCATGACCATGACGCGCTGAAGGTTGTCGCGTTTGCGCAGGGAGAGGTCGAGCTGGAAGAGGATTTCGCGGCGGACGCGGACGCCGGCATCGCCGCGCTGGGGATCAGTGAAGAGCTGGTTGTGGGCGGACGGCTCGTTGGTGCTGCTGGGGTTGCGCAGCGGATGGGCGGCGGCGCCGAGATATTCCCGCACGGTCATGGGGGTGCCGTCGTTGTTGAGGGTGAGCTGGCGCGACGCGTTGTCGAAGCTGGTGAGGCGGATGGCCTCGAAGGTGTTGGTGCCGCCAATGAGCGCGCTGTATTTATAGTGCAGGACGGTGGGCGAGCCGGGCGGGAATGTGACCGTGGCCTGAACCCAGCCGTTCGAGCCGGGGATGGGGGTCAGCGGCGTGTTTTGAGAGGGCGGGTAATTCCATTCGAGGGGCAGGGCGCCGCCGTTGACGAAAAATGCGGTTGGCGCGGCATGTTTTTTGCTGATGCCCATGCCGGAGTTGGTGTTGACCTGAAAGGTCACTTGCACGGATTGCGTGATGCCGGCGGAGGCTGGGAACAGGCAGAAGTCCGTCACGCGCGAATTACCGGCGGCATCTTCCACGCCGGTTGCGCGGATGGACAGCATGTCGCCGGTGGCGATGGGGGCGGGGAGTTCCAGCAGAACGCCGGAGGCCCCTTGCGGGGTGGCCGCGTTTGGAACTGCGCCGCCGACGCTCCAATTGGCGGTGTTGGCCACGGTTGCGGGGGTGACCGGCTCATTAAAGGCCACATAAACCGTTGATGCGCCGACCGCGCCGGAGGCGTTTTGGATGTAAGGTGCGTTCACATCGCCGGTGAGCATGTCGGGGATGCCGTCGTTATCGGAGTCGATGATCACGTCCACATATTCCGGGTTGGTCAGATAGCCGTCGGCCCAGACGTCGCCGGTTTGGCGGGGCAGGGTGTCGGGGCAACTGTAGATGTCGTTCGGGATGTTGTTATGGACGCCGGCCAGAAGTCGGATGGTCGCGCCGCGGGGAACGATTTCGCCGGGCTCAACGGTGCCGAAGCGGCCTTCCGCGCCATAGAAGACGGACCAGGGGATTTGGGCTTCGAGGCCCTGGTGGGGACAGGGGGATGAGTTGCGTTCGCAGGCCATATCCAGTGTTCCGCCCGTGCGCGTGTTCCCGTTGGGGGCATCAAAGAGCGCCACGATGTCGTTGGTGTTCACGAAACTGGTTCCGTCGTAGAGCACACGGAGAATGTTGTTATAGGTTCCTTCGCTGGCCAGCATGTAGTCCAATCCGAAGTGGCCCTGGGTGTCCGTCCAGCCGAATTCGTTGAACTTGATATATCCCGGAAAATCGTCGTCGTTTCCAATCCAGTTGGTGGTGGTGGTGGCGCCGGTGGGCGGGGCGGCGTCGGGATCGGCATCAATGATGACGACCAACTTGTCGCTTTGCAACCAGGCTTGATAGCCGATATAGAGGTTGGTGGCATCCCAGGTGACGAACAGGTTGGAGACGGTGACGGTAGTCCAAGCGGGTTCTGCGCCGAATACAGCCCGCAGGTCGGTGGCGTCATACTCAATTGGGCGGCCGTCGAGGACCGGGGTGTTGGGCGGTGTGGCGCTTGCGAAAATGGCCGTTAAGACCAAGGTTGAGAAAAACGCGAATTTCTTCATGCGGCCTCCATAGAATTGTATGACTGTATACCTTAATAAAGGCAACGGAACAATAAGGAAAACTGTTGGCGCTTGTCCGACGGGGGAGGGCAACCCGGGGCGTGGATTGGGTTTGCGGCGACTGGGGGCGTGTAGGGGCGGAAGCCTCAAAAATTGAAGCTGTAACTGATTGCTAACAAGGCAATTGGGCGCGAATAAACCACAAAGTCTTGTTATATTGACAGTTAACAACATCAACATGTTGTGGCATATGAACTATTTGGCCTTTTTCGTGGATTAACGGTGGAAGGGGGGCGGCGAATGTGGTGATGAATACATGGATAGAAACGGTGCGGGATTTGCCGGTCTTGTGCCGTTCGGTTTTGCGCTTGTGCGTCGTTGCGAAAGGAGAACCCGGGTTGTCATGAATAAAACTGTTGCCGTGAAATTCGACGGATTCCGCAAGCGTGATGGCATGATTGTGCCGTTCAGCCGGGACAAGATTATTCGCGCCATTTCCAGCGCCGCGGAGGAAGTGTGCCGCCGCGATCAGGTGGAAGTTGGCGAAACCATGCCCGCCCAGATGGCGGATTTGGTGATTCAACAACTGTCGGACCCGCGCAGCGAATATCATGTGTCGCCGGATGAGAACGGCCGCCGCATTCCGCATCTGGAAGACATGCAGGACTTGATTGAAATTGTGCTGGCGGAGCAGGGCTATGCGCCTATCGTGGCGGCCTACAAGCGGTTTCGCAAGCATCGCCAAATCGCGCGCGAGCGCATTCGTGTGCGGAGCCAGGGCAAGACTTCCGGCGAGTCCAAACCCGTGGACCTGACGGATGCCGGCATGTTGCTGGTGGACTCCGTTGTTCGCGGCAGCACGTTGCCGTGGGATCGCAAGGAGTTGATTGACACGCTGATGCGCCACACGGACCTGAACACCGAGGTTGCGCTGAACATCGCCAAGACCGTTGAAAATCAGGTGATTGCCAGCGGCATGAGCAGCGTGGACAGCACGTTGATTCGCGAGCTGTTAAACAACGAGCTGTCCTTGCGCGGCTATCGTCACCAACTGCGCGATTTATCCGTGTATGGCGTTTCGCGCCAATACGTGGATCGGCTGATGTATGCCAAGAGCCTTGAAAACAGCAACATCGTCAACAACAACCCCGAAGCCGTGCAACTGGGCATCGCCGAGCTGGTGCTCAAGCAGTGGGCGCTTGATACCATTTTTTCCGCCGATCTCAAAAACGCGCACAACACGGGCGCGATTCATTTGCACGATCTCGGCTATCCCCACCGCGTGTACTGCTCGTCCCACTCCGTGGAATACGTGAAAAAATACGGGCTGCGCGGGCTGAACAACCTCAACAACGAGAGCGCGCCGGCGCACAGCGCCCACGTGCTGACGGGCCATCTGAACACCTTTTTGTCCTCGATGCAGGCTAATTATGCCGGCGCGCTCGGGCTGGCCTACATCAACATCATGTTTGCGCCGTATTTGCGCGGCGCAGGCGCGGCCGAAATGCGCCAGGTGGCGCAAGGCCTGATTTTCGGCGCGGCCCAGAATGCGTTTTCGCGCGGCGGGCAGACCATTTTCCTCGATTTCAACATTCATAGCGGGGTGCCGGGCTATTTGAAGAGCGTGCCGGCCGTGGGTCCCGCCGGGCGCTACATGTTGCGGACTTCCGATGGCACCATCTGCCGCTTGGAAGAGGTCATTCGTGA
>MTKW01011487.1_pt1 | contig 10301 bp, 8 predicted proteins | sample 1042761 | NCBI WGS metagenome assembly MTKW01 (sample SAMN06205366, study PRJNA360243) | anaerobic digester metagenome | biome: Wastewater treatment plant; feature: Anaerobic digester sludge; material: sludge; isolation source: anaerobic digester fed with sludge from wastewater treatment plant ...
CCCTTTGCCGTTAGTGCCGGCGATATGAATGAAACGCAGGTTTCGTTGGGGATGACCCAATCGCTCCAGGAACCAGTTCATGCGTTCCAGCCCCGGCCGACTGCCGAACCGGCCAAAGCTGTACAGATAGTCCAGTGCCGCCTGATAATTCATCCGTCTTCCTCCGATCTGTCATCGATCAAGGGCATTATACCCCGTTCAGGCGGCTTACATCAAAGCGCTTGCACCGGCAGCTTCACCTGCTCATACCAGGCGCTGAGATCGGTCAGCTCTGGGAATCGCCCTGTCTGTTCAGCGAGCCTGCTCCAGAGGCCATATAGATTCTCCCTGGTCCAGCCTAAGCCCCCCAGTTGTTCGCGCTGCTCCGGGGTCATTTCGTCGTAGTGAGCGATATACTGGCAGATGTAGCCTGAAAGGATCAGGCGGTAGACTATGGAAGCGTAGGCGATATCCCGCTGGACATCATCGGGCAGCTGTCGCTCCCGCTGGTAGCACTCTGCCAACGCGGCCTCCTGCTCCAGACTCAGGCCGGCTGTGGGGTCACAGACTAGCTCGGCGACATCGAAACAGGAAAGGTCATGCCGCGCCATGCCCCAGTCTAGCTTTTGGCACTTGCTGCCGTCATAGTAGAAACTGCGGGGAGTTGCCTCGCCCAGCTTGAGACCGCGCTCCGTCGCTACCAGCTGAGAGACGACCGGGGCCATGAGCTGCTGGAGCTCGTACAGCTCGCCTTCGGTGACGGAGACGCCTGCCTTCGGCCACAGGGAAATGCTGAACTCCAGAAGGTTGTGCAGTATACTCTCGGTGTACTGCATGCCAGGCAGGAGGTACTCAACCACAGGCAGCGCTGCCTGGTGGGCCCTGGCTATCTGCCGGACCAGCCCCTCCAGCAGCCGAAAACGCTCGTCGGCTGTGAGCTGAAGCAAGGCATCGTCCAGGCGCTGCCCGCCTACATCAGCGGTGAGGGTCAAGAGAGCCTTGGGATCGAAGTTGATCAGGCGGGGGTAGAGATCGGTCACCTCATTCAGGCGACGCAACTGTCCAACCTCTTCGTTCAACCGCTCGATCTTCTGCAGCTTAACCCTGGCTTCTTCGGCTTCGTTTTTCATCGGATCTTCCTTGACGCTCTGCAGACCGCTCTCGGTGATCATCGTGGGTCGCAGCTGATATGGATTGAACTCCATCAGACTGGCCGCCATCGACTTCTTCTCCCGTTCTCGCTGTTCGAAAAGGATGGCCAGAGGGTAGAAGGACTGGGCGACCAGATACCTGACTTGACCACCAGCCAGCTGCAGTTCGACGCGCTGGAACACCCGTTCCAGATTCAGATCCTCAGTGGCCGCGACCGGCATGCGTTGAACCCGCAACTTCTGCACCCTGTCCGTCGCCGTCAGAACGCCCTGCCGGCGCAGCACGCGCTGCAGATAGGGCTTGTTCAGATGATAGTCAATGGGCGACATCATCCTGGCTGCTACTACGACGGCTACGGCTGCGACAGCCCCTACCAGCAAATTACCCCACATCAGATACACCTCCTGGCTTACTACACTGCTTTTGAGACAGGAAAAGGAAGCAGTTGCCTGCTTCCTTTGACTCTGCTGTTTGATTCCTGACCTTATACCGGGTAACCGCTGCCTTTCTGCGCCTGCTCTGCCAGGTCGTAGTCAAGGTTATACTTGCGGGATTCCCGTTCCTTCAGGAAATTCAGCGCTACCTGGGGGAAGAGAGCATAGGAAAGCACATCTTCCTCTTTCTCCAGATAGAGTGCGATATCCTGCTTGGCTGTATCCAATTCTGGCTCCAGCAGATCAGCCGGGCGCACTGTCACCACTTTGGCATCACCGATCAGCCTGCGGCGGAAGTCCTCATCGATTTCTCCCGGCGGCCGTCCGTAATGCCCCATCAGGTAGTTTTTCACCTCGTTGGAGACCATCTTGTAGCGCTCACCGCTGATCACATTGAGCATGGACTGGGCGCCAACAATCTGGCTGAAGGGGGTGACCAGTGGAGGGTAGCCCAGATCCTGGCGCACCCGGGGAACTTCCTTCAGCACCTCGGGCAGCCGGTCGATCTGGTTGCCTAACTGCGAAATGAAGTTGCTGATCATCCCGCCAGGCATCTGATAGAGCAGCACGTTGGTATTGACCTGATAGACAGACATGTTCTGCGCCTGAGGGTATTGCGCCTTAACCGCAGTCATCTTCTCAGCTATCTCGCTGAGCAGCTCCAGGTCGAGACCGGTATCATAGGGAGTGTCCTTCAGCACAGCTACCATGGATTCTGTGGCAGGCTGCGATGTACCCAGGGCAAGCGGCGAGAGGGCGCAGTCGATGATATCGACACCGGCCTCGATAGCCTTCAGATACGTCATGCTGGCCATGCCGCTGGTGTAGTGAGTGTGCAGCTGAATCGGCACATCCACAAACTCCTTGAGATACTTGATGAGATCATAAGCCTCGAAGGGAGACAGAATGCCAGCCATATCCTTGACACAGAGTGAATCAACACCCAGCTGCAGCAGTTCCCTGGCCACCTGACCATAAGTCTCGAAATTGTGCACCGGGCTGATAGTGTAGACTACGGTGCCCTGCACGTGCGCTCCGGCCTTCTTGGCCACCCTGATGGGCACCTCCATATTGCGGATATCGTTGAGCCCATCAAAGATACGGATGATGTCCATGCCGTTCTCAACCATCTTGTTGATAAAGGCGATGACGACATCGTCCGGATAGTGGCGATAGCCAACCAGGTTCTGGCCGCGCAGCAGCATCTGCAGTTTCGTCTTCGGCATCCGCCGGCGGATCAGGCGCAGGCGATCCCAGGGATCTTCATTCAGGTAGCGCAGGCAGGTATCGAAAGTCGCCCCGCCCCACATCTCTACCGCTGCAAACCCAACCTGATCCATCATCTCCAGGATGGGGATCATATCCTGAGTCTTCATGCGGGTGGCCCAGAGGGACTGGTGGCCATCCCGCAGCGTCGTGTCCATAATCTGTATTCTCTTTCCTGTCACCCTTCTTCACCTCTCGCGATTATTGACAAACCTGTTGCCGCTACACCGATCCAGCAGTCTACGAACATTGTATACAGAATAACATACTTGGTGCAAGAGTCAATCCATAGCTTACCTCTCCAGGGGGCAGGGTACTCCCCCAACTGCACTTTATTGAGGAGATAGCGCAGCGAGAATGTGCTTCCACAACTCTTCTACCCCCTGCCTGGTCTCAGCCGAAAAGAGAATCAGCGCATCCTGATGCAGTCCAGGCAGGCTGGCCAATACGCCTTTCCGGTTCACCTCCCACTTGGATCTCCCAACCTTATCTACCTTGTTGGCCACCACTATCCGGGGCGCGCCTGCCTGCTGCAGCAGGTCGTACATCGCCTGGTCGAGCGCGGTCGGTGGATGGCGAAAATCGACGACCTGCAGGACGAGACGCAGCTCCTCCCGGCTAGTGAGATAGCTGGTGATCATCCGTTCAAACCTCTGGCGCTCGCTCTGCGAGACTTTGGCATATCCATAGCCGGGCAGGTCAACCAAATAGAAGCCATCGTTGATCAGATAGAAGTTGGCAGCCCGGGTCTTGCCGGGCTGGCTGCTGGTGCGCGCCAGATTGCGCCGCCCCAACAGGGCATTGATCAACGATGACTTGCCCACGTTGGATCGCCCGACCAGAGCGATCTCTGGCAGGCGATCGTCGGGGTAATGGGCGGCGTGAATTCCGCTGGTGATGTATTCAGCTGTGCTAATCTTCATGGCCCTGTCTCCAGCAGCGCCGCCCCAAGGACATCATCCATGTGATCCACCAGCACGATCTGCAGCTCATCGCGGACAGTCTGGGGCAACTCATCCAGATCGCGCCGGTTCTCAGAGGGGATCAAAATTGTCTTGATGCCCGCCCGGTGTGCCGCCAACGCCTTTTCTTTCAGGCCACCGACGGGCAGAACCCGCCCGCGCAGCGTTACCTCGCCGGTCATCGCTACATCCTTGCGTACGGCGCGTCCCGTCAGCGCTGAGGCCAGTGCGGTCGCCATAGTGATACCGGCGGAGGGACCGTCTTTGGGGATGGCGCCCTCGGGTACATGGATATGGACGTCATGCTGTCGGTGGAAATCGGCGTCGATGCAGAGCTGCTCCGCACGAGAACGCACATAGGTGTAGGCCGCCTGAGCCGATTCGCGCATCACATCGCCCAGCTTTCCGGTGAGAATCAGGTTGCCTTTGCCGGGCATGGCGCTTACTTCCACAGCGGTGGTGTCGCCGCCCACCTCGGTCCAGACCAGGCCCGTAGCCACGCCAACCTGATCATGCCGTTCGGCCAGATTGTAACGAAAGCGCTCGGTTCCCAGGAAATCAGCCACATGCTCGGCGGTGACGCTGATCGGACCCCTCTCGCCCCGCACTATCTCCTTTGCAGCCTTGCGGCAGATGGCCGCCAGCTCGCGCTCCAGATTGCGCACGCCGGCTTCCCGCGTGTATTCGCGAATGATCTTCTGGATAGCGTCCCCACTGATGGAGAGCTGTTCCGGCTGCAGGCCGTGGGCTGTCATCTGCTTGCGGATCAGGTGGCGGCGGGCGATCTCGAACTTCTCTTCCTCAGTGTAGCTGCTGATATTCAGCACTTCCATGCGATCCAACAGGGGACGCGGGATATTGTACTGCGAGTTGGCAGTGGTGATGAACAGCACCTGAGACAGATCGAAGGGCAACTCCAGATAGTGGTCAGAAAAAGCCGAGTTCTGCTCTGGATCAAGCACCTCCAGCAGCGCAGCCGAAGGATCACCCCGAAAGTCAGTGCTCATCTTGTCGACCTCATCCAGAAGGAATACCGGATTCTTCGACTGCACCTGGCGCAGCGCCTGGATGATGCGCCCTGGCCTGGCGCCGACATAGGTGCGCCGATGGCCGCGGATCTCCGCCTCATCTCGAACCCCGCCCAGAGACAGCCGGAAAAACTTGCGATCCAGGGCCCGGGCCACTGACCTGGCCAGCGAAGTCTTGCCTACCCCGGGCGGGCCCACCAGGCAGATAATGGGACCCTTCAGCCGACCCGCCAGCTGGCGCACAGCCAGGAATTCAAGGATGCGCGTCTTTACCTTGTCCAGGCCGTAATGGTCTTCCTCCAGTATCTGCTCAGCTCGGTCGATGTCCAGACGGTCCTCAGTGACTTCGGCCCAAGGCAAAGCCAGGAGCCAGTCCAGATAGTTGCGGATGACAACACCCTCGGCAACCCCAGGCGGAATCCGCTCCAGACGGTCAATTTCTTCGGTCGCTTTCTCCCTTACCTCGTCCGGCAGCTGCAGAGACTCCAGCTTTTCGCGCAGGGTGTCGGCTTCTGCCAGCCGCTCATCCTTCTGCCCCAGCTCCTGCTGGATGGCTCGCATCTGCTCGCGCAGGTAATATTCCTTCTGATTGCGTTCCATCTGCTCGCGCACGCGCTGGCTGATCCTGCGCTCCAGCTCGGCCACTTCCAGCTCGCGCGCTACCAATGTACAGAGCATCTCCAGGCGGTCGCGCGGGTCAGTCTGCTCCAGGATTGCCTGTTTTTCGCTGATACTGAAGCTAAAATGTGAGGCAACCACATCGGCCAGGCGCCCTGGCGCCGTGATGGTGCTGACGTTAGCCAGAACCTCCGGTGCGATCCGCTTGGACTGTCTTGCATACTCTTCAAACTGAGTAACCAGTGTGCGCATCAGCGCGTCGATTTCCGAATCCCTGGTTTCATCGTCGACGATGGTCTCGACGTTGACAATGAAATGTGGGGCATCCGCCACGAACTCGCTGATTCGAACCCGCGCTATCCCCTCTACCAGAACCCGCATCGTCCCCCCAGGAAGCTTGAGCAACTGCTTGATGTGAGCCGTGGTGCCGATTTCATGGATATTGGCCGCTTCTGGGTCATCCTGTCGGGGATCGCGCTGGGCTGCCAGCACGATCATGCCATCATCAACCATCGCCTGGTTGACGGCAGCGATGGATTTGTCCCGGCCGACGTCCAGATTGATGATCGTGTATGGAAAAACTACATAGCCACGCAAGGGCATCAGCGGTAGCGTCTGTCTCTCGTCAGGCATAATAGTCTGCACCTCCCTAGCAAGCGTAACTGACGCTTGAGCCAAGAAAATAGAAAAGCACCGCACCCTCTTAAAGTCTATTTCTTGCCCACCTAGAGGTTTCCCTGCTGGATTGGCTGCTCATACCAGCCCGTTAGCGGAGCACCCCCTCGGCGCTATGCGACACAGCTATTCCGGCTCTACAACAATAAAGTGCTCCGCCTCCACAGGGAGCAGCGGGAGCACTTCGCGGGCATTTCGGAGGATCTTCCAGGTCTGTCAGTCACGACGATGCCGTCAAGGCCTGATTGGCGTTGACCAGAGCATGTTTCAGGGCCTCATCCAGGCGGCTAACGGCGATGACCTGGATGGAGCAGTTGGCGAACATCTCCTGATAATTCTCCTTCGGGACGAGCACCCTGGTAGCACCGGCCTGCCGGGCCGCCTCTATCTTGGTAGCGACACCGCCCACTGCTCTCACCAGGCCGCGGATGGAAATCTCACCGGTCATGGCCACCTGATTATCCACCGGCTGCCGGGTGATGGCCGAGTAGATGGCCACCGCCATGGCCACGCCGGCCGACGGGCCATCAACGAGGCGGCCCCCGGGGAAGTTGACATGGAGATCGTATTCGGTCGGATCGAACTCCAATACCTGGCGCAGTGCAGTCAGCACATTCTGCACCGAATCCCGGGCCATACTCTGGCGCCGAATCCGGTGCTGCGAGTTGCCGATCTCCTCCTGTTCGGCCACTCCGGTGACCGTGATTCTGCCCGTCCCGGGCCTGGTCTTGACCGCAGACACTTCGATCTCCAGCAGCGAGCCGATATTGGGACCCATGACGGCCAGGCCGTTGGCGCAGCCAACCTGAGGCTGCTCAGCCACTCGGCGCTCAAAACGGGGCGAACACTGGCTGCTATTGACCACCCACTCTACATCCTCAGTGGTCACGGCGGCGCGCCCCTCGCCGGCTGCCAGTCCGGCGGCGATCTGGAGGATGTTCACCGCTTCGCGGCCATTGGCGGCGTAGCGGCGAATGACCGCCTCGGCCTCTTCCGGCAGGTTCAGGTTGATGCGCCGCGCGGCGTTCTGGGCGATGATGCCGATTTCATCGGCCCGTAACGGCCGGAAAAATATCTCCAGGCAGCGGGAACGAATCGCCGGGGAGATCTCATCAGGCTGGCGCGTTGTGGCACCGACCAGCCGGAAATCAGCGGGCAGCCCCTGCTGGAAGATGCTATGGATATGCTCGGGGATGTTGGGATCCTCGGAACTATAGTAGGAGCTTTCCAGGAAAACCTTGCGGTCCTCCAGCACTTTGAGCAGTTTGTTCATCTGCACCGGATGCAGCTCGCCGATCTCATCGATAAAGAGGATGCCACCGTGAGCCTTGGTCACTGCCCCGGGTTTGGGCTGCGGTATGCCGGCAATGCCCATGGCGCCGGCTCCCTGATAGATGGGGTCGTGCACCGAGCCGATGATCGGATCGGCGATGCCGCGCTCATCAAAGCGGGCAGCAGTAGCATCGACCTCGACAAAGCTGGCGTCCGGCCCGAAAGGAGTACCAGGGGTGCGCTTCGCCTCTTCCAGGACGACCCTCGCCGCAGCCGTCTTGCCGATACCAGGTGGCCCATAGATGATCACATGCTGCGGATTGCTGCTGCAGAGCGCCGCCCGCAGCGCGCGCAGACCGTCTTCCTGGCCGACGATGTCAGTAAAACTGGCCGGGCGCGTTTTCTCGGCAAGCGGTTCGCTGAGGGATATCTGGCGCATGCGCTGCAACCGCTCCAGCTCCTTGCGCGACTCCTTGTCGACGGCGCTGCGGCTAACCTGTTGATTGCGCAACATCGTCACAAAATAGCAGAGCATAACCAGCGACAAAACGAGCTGTATGACAGCGAAAACACTAGGCGCGCCCATATGACACCATCCTTATCCAATATCCTTTCTTATTATGGGCATCCGCCGACATCGGTAAACCCGCGCGCTTCCAACCCTCGCTAACGAAAAGAGGGGCCGCAGCCAGACTGGCTGCAGCCCCTCCCTGATAACGTCAGGCGGTATCCTGTTTCTGCTTTTTCGTGCTGCCTGTTATCAGGAGCGGTGGCTCCTGATTGAGGATTGACTCCCTGGTCACGACGCATTTCTTGACGTCGTCCCGGGACGGAATTTCGTACATCGTCTCCAGCATCACTTTCTCCAGGATGGAGCGGAGACCGCGGGCGCCGGTGTTGCGCTTGATGGCCTCCCTGGCGATCTCCCGCAACGCGTCCTCCCTGAACTCGAGCGCGACGCCGTCCATCTCAAAGATCAGCTGGTATTGTTTTGTCAGGGCGTTCTGCGGCTCCACCAGCACCCGGATCAGCGCATCCTCGTCAAGGTTCTCCAGAGTTGCGACCACCGGAATCCGGCCGACAAACTCGGGGATCAGGCCATACTTCAGCAGGTCTACCGNNGGTCTACTGGCTGGAGCTGTTTCAGAATCTCGCCGATCTCCATTTCCTGCCTGGCCTTGACGTCGGCACCGAAGCCCATCGTCTTCTGGCCAATCCGGTTCTGAATGATCTTCTCCAGCCCGTCAAATGCCCCACCCAGGATAAAGAGCACGTTGGTGGTATCCATCTGGATAAACTCCTGATGGGGATGCTTGCGCCCACCCTGCGGCGGGACACTGGCCGTGGTTCCCTCCAGAATCTTCAGCAGCGCCTGCTGGACACCCTCCCCCGACACGTCGCGGGTGATGGACGGATTATCTGAACGCCGGGCGATCTTGTCAATCTCGTCGATGTAGACGATGCCCTTCTCGGCCCGCTCGAGATCATAGTCAGCTGCCTGAATCAGCTTGAGCAGGATATTCTCCACATCCTCGCCCACATAGCCGGCCTCAGTCAGTGAGGTGGCGTCGGCGATGGCAAACGGAACATTCAGCAGGCGGGCCAAGTTCTGCGCCAGATAGGTCTTGCCGACTCCGGTGGGACCGAGCAGAAGGATATTGCTCTTCTGCAGCTCGACATCGTCCTTCTTACTCCCACCAGAATAGATTCGCTTATAGTGATTATAGACAGCCACCGAGAGGATCTTCTTGGCGTTCTCCTGCCCGATCACCCACTGATCGAGAAACGCCTTGATCTCCTGGGGCTTGGGAATTTCCCTCAGGTCCAGCTCGGCGTCATGCATAGTCTCCTCTTCGACGATCTCCATGCAGAGCTCGATACACTCATCACAGATATAGACGCCGGGCCCAGCTACCAGCTTGCGCACCTGCTCCTGCGGCTTGCCGCAGAATGAGCACTTGACCACGTTCCTATCATCGAACTTGGACATGTTTCACCTGCTTTCTGAACCTATTTACGGTGCACCAACACTTCGTCGACGATACCATACTCCTTGGCTGCCTCCGCGTTCATCCAGAAATCTCGGTCCACATCGCGCGCGATCCTTTCCAATGGCTGCTTGGTGTGCCGCTGGTAAATCCTATTCAGCTCATCCCGCATGCGCAGGATCTCCTTGGCCTGGATCTCGATATCTATCGCCTGGCCCTGCGTGCCACCCATGGGCTGATGAATCATCACCCGGGCGTTAGGCAGGATCATCCGCTTCCCTTCAGTGCCGGCTGCCAACAGCAATGATCCCATGCTGGCCGCCAGGCCGACGCAGATGGTGCGCACATCAGGCTTGATATACTGCATCGTGTCATAGATGGCCAATCCCGCGTCAATGGAACCGCCGGGACTGTTGATATAGATGCTGATATCTTTTTCGGGATCCTCCCCCTCCAGATGCAGCAGCTGTGCCACCACCAGATTGGCCACGTGATCATCAATCGCTGTGCCCAGCATGATGATGCGATCCTTCAATAGGCGCGAATAAATATCGTAGCTACGTTCTCCGCGACTGGTCTGCTCAATGACAATCGGAATTAAGCTCATCTAAATCCTCCTTTTCTTCTGGACTGGTAACGTCAAAGCCTCTCCCTGACTTTACTCAGCTTCTGACGCCTCTGGGTTGTTGGATTCATCCTCGGCTGCTTCGGTTTTCGGTTCCGTCAGTTGCGCCGAGTCAACCAGCATGTTGACCGTCTTCTCGACGACGATACTATTTCTGATCTCATCCAGGCTGCCCGCTGCCTCGAGGCTGTTGCGAAGTTCGGCCGGATCCTGCTGGTAGAGTTCAGCCATTTCCTGCAGCTTCTGCTCCAGTTCATCATCACTGGCCGAAACACCTTCAACCTCGGCTACCTTCGCCAACA
>MTKW01002154.1_pt1 | contig 10298 bp, 7 predicted proteins | sample 1042761 | NCBI WGS metagenome assembly MTKW01 (sample SAMN06205366, study PRJNA360243) | anaerobic digester metagenome | biome: Wastewater treatment plant; feature: Anaerobic digester sludge; material: sludge; isolation source: anaerobic digester fed with sludge from wastewater treatment plant ...
CATCTTGCCGGTCTTTTTGTTTTTATATTTCTAAATAATTTTTCTGTCGTAATCGGTAAAACAGTCGAGACAAAGCTTTTTTCCTTCCTGCAAGCGAATCTTATGCTCAGCAGTCGTCTCACCACAGTTTTCACAGGTTTCATTTTTGAAAATCTTTGCTTTTTCAGGCAGTTTATAAAAAGTCTCCGTTACTTTAAAAACATCATCAAAGGGTTCATTTAAAATAAAATTCTGTCTCTGAGGCCTGTCCATATCTTCCGGCATCGGCTTTAACATAAGCCTGATACTCTTTCCTGATTTTTTCTCATAAAAACTAAAAGCCATCTTGCCAACAGGGCGATAGATTAAATTTCCTTTACCCAATGTGCAGCCTGTAAGTACTTGAACGGCATCTACTCCGCATGCATCATTTTCGGTAATACAATATAGTTCTTCATCAATATCTCTTTTAATATCTAGTATTCTCATAGCTTCAATTGCAGCTCTAAAACCTATTGCCAATCCTGGACACTCGTGACCGTGAAACTCGACACAGTCTTCCCACAATTTTTGATTCATTCTTCACCTCAAATTAATTATCCTTTATAGGAATATAATAATATTCTTTTAAAGCTTCTACTTGTCTCTGTATTCGTCCAATAATCCGATAATTGAATCTATCTTAGCTAAACTGTTTATTAGGATTTCATCGAAAGCCCCAATTCCCAGATCCAATGCAGATAATTTTTCCTCAGTCTTTTCTCTTGCAGCTCTCATTAAAAGAGTTGCCCATTTAGCAGCTTTATAAGCATCAAGTCCAGTACCTACAACCGCTGCAGCTACCGCAGCATAAACACATTTATAACCAAATACCGTGGTTAGTAGTCCCGTTCTGTTTTTACAAGTATAGGACTCCTTGCCATTGGTGACATAATCATCCCTGTCCATTATAATTACAGTACATTTTTTGCGCTCAGCAATAATATCTGCCATTTGCTCAACCGTTATCTTGCCCTCTTCTACAGCTCTATTACTAACTAAACTATACACTTCTTTTATTTCGCAAATATCTCCAATGATAATATCGACATGTAATTCATTTAGGAAAGTCTGAATTGTATTTTTTCTAAGTGTTGAAGTCTCTATAGCATGAGGCTGGAGTATTATCGGTCTTCTAAGCTGATTTGCATATAAGCCGGCTTTTAGCATCGACCTTATCGTTCTAAAGTTTAAGGTCCCGATATTAATGAGTAGAGAATCACAATACTCGGTAATGTCTTTCACCTCATCGGGATCATCACCGACATAACCTCTTGCTCCGATTGCATAAAGTGCATTTATTACCTCTCTGGCGGAGACATAATTGGTTATACAATGTACTTTAGATTCCGTTAAAATGTTTTTTATCATTATACCCTCCGTATTAATAGCTTAATTACATAACTTCTTTTATTATATAATAAAGAGTACTTGCTTACAATGTAGTTTAAAATTATATAGCTGTATTTCATCATCTTACTTGTAAAATGAACATTGCTTATATATAATAATCTTATATGGAGACGTATCGAAGTGGTCATAACGAGGCGCACTCGAAATGCGTTTGCCTTCATGGGCACGGGGGTTCGAATCCCTCCGTCTCCGCCAAAAAAACTCCGGGTAAACAACTCGGAGTTTTTCTTTGACAGTATAGTTTTGTGAATGCCGATAATTCCCGGCAATGACAACATTATATTGGTAAATATATTAATTTTTTGATTTAAACAGGATGATTAAAACTATAAAACATTATTTGTCTGCTTTGGCTAACATTGTAAATAACGCGATTACTCCGGGATATAATACTCCGGATACCACCAATATAATCCAGCTGTATTGCCAGTTATTTGTAATAAACGAATATCCTAAGAAAATTGCCACAACTATTGCCCAATAGGCGGTAGACATTGATGAAGTTCCTATCTGTTTTTCTTTTTCCTCCCTTGAATAATCACCTTCTTGTGAGATTTTCTCATAACTGGACCATATTACTCCATCTTTTACCATTATAAATACCCCTATGGCCACCATAACCAAACTAATCGGTAAAATCATTAAGAGTCTGGCATCATTTTCACTATCCAGCAGTGCTCCAACAATTAATGGTGTTGAAGCCAGAATACAAAGTACTGTCCCTATAACTATTGCTCTTGTATGATTAGGTTTCCGCTCTTCTTTCTTCTGTCTGATCATTTCAGCAACACCATACTCAGCCCGAAAAATTTCATTGTCTAGATAATCAAATTCTGAAGTTTTTTGCCTTGTCATTATAAATATGACTACTGCAACAGCTACTACTACGATGATTGCCACTACACCAATAGCTATAGTAAGGTTTTCTGAAATTTCATATCTCCCAAGTTCATGAAGAGCCAGTAAAATGAATAGTACCACTGGAGAGACAATACATAAAAATACTCCCAGAGCTACATTTTTAGATGTTTGTTCTTTTACTTCTAAAAATTTTCTAGCTTCATTCATAGTTACTACTCTTTGATTTACATTTTCTTCAAATGCATCACCAGATCCATCTCCTTCCGGACCATCTTTTAATAGATAATCTAAACTCACTTCAAATATATCTGATAGACGAATCAGCTTTTCTATTTCGGGAATTGATTGTCCACTTTCCCATTTTGAAACTGATTGTCTGCTTACTTCCATTTTATCTGCAAGTTCTTCTTGTGACCATCCAAATTTTTTTCTGAGATAAGATAATTTATCAGCAAAATTCATATTGGTACCTCCTAATTAAATATTTTTCTAAATATAATATACAAAATTTGGCAGTTGCAATCCACCAACTTCAACATTCTTTTTGTCAACCGGTAGTTGCTTTTTATATTTTACGGGTAAATAATGATTATTTTTGTTTCACCTTTCTTGGTCTCTTTATAGAATGGGTCAAATCGGATTTATAAAATAAATTTATAATCTTCTATTTCACTTATAAATATCTCTATAAAAAATCTATGCCTCTCTTAATTTTTACCCTTAATCAAACTAAATCCTTCTCTCAAATGTTTTTAAAAACTGTGCGGTTAAGTCGTTAGAAGTTTGATTTTAATCTAGGTATCAAGTCAGATATTTGATATGTATCTGTAGATTTCCCCTTACAATTATGGAATTTAAAAACGGCAATGCTCAGATTTTCAAATCTAAGCACTGCCTTTCCATTATGCTGCTATTAGATTTCCTTGCCTCTTTCCTAATATACTTACTGGTTTAGATAAAAGTTAATTCGATTTAATACCGATTTGTACCTTCTCTTCTTGAGTTAGTTCTCTTCCGTCACTGATTTTTTCAATCTATTTTTTTGTTTCTTCCTCGCCTAGAATCTTGTATATGACTGTTGGGTAATTTTATTTTTAGTATTATCTTGCTTAATCTAAGCTATCTGATGATATTGGTCTAGAGTAATAGTATTTTCATCCGTGATTATATGTCTTGTGTTTTATTTAATACTTTTTATAAGATTTAAATCGCAACTACAAAGCACTTCAAGATTTTCAAAAATCTTCTCTCTTGGCCAATCCCACCACTTAATACTTAATAAGTGCTGAATTAGATCATCATTAAATCTCTTCTTTATTATTTTAGTAGGATTTCCACCTGCAATATGGTATGGTGGAACATCTTTGGTTACAACTGAATTTGCCGCGATTATAGCTCCATCTCCAATATGGATACCGGGCATTATGGTAACATTCTGTCCAATCCAAACATCATTACCAATTACAGTGTCCCCTTTATAAGGTAACTCGGTTAGAGATGGAGTAACTTTTTCCCATCCATTCCCCATGATGTTAAATGGATATGTTGTAACGCTGCACATTCTATGATTTGCGCCATTCATTATAATATTAATTCCTCTTGCAATAGCGCAAAACTTACCAATGATTAGTTTGTCTCCTAAAAATTCATAGTGATGCGTCACTCGGGATTCGAAATTCTCAGCTCCTTTCTCATCATCATAATAAGTATAGTCCCCTACTATTATATTCGGTCTTGTTATTACATTTTTGATGAAACATATACTTTTTATTTCTTTATTAGGATGTATGGAATCTGGGTTTGGTCCATATATCATAAACATCACTCACTTTCTGAATACAACTATTTAATATATCGTCATTTTTTAATCTTATTTAAATCTATATTAAAGATAGAACTTTCTATGCTAAAAAACAATTTGCCCAATTTTCCCACATTCTTCAGCAAACCATACAGCTCCATCCGGTCCGATAACTAAACCATGAGGTTCTGCATTTAAAGTAGGAATTTTGTACTCTTCTATTTTTCCATCAATTTGTAATCTACCAATTTTATTGCTACCCCATTCTGTAAACCATATCTCTCCTTTTTTATCTGATACTACAGCATGTGGTTTAGCATTTTGAGTTGGTAATGGATATTCAGTAATGATACCTTCTTTCGTCATTCTGCATATTTTATTTCCTATTATTTGAGTAAACCATATATCCTCATCTGTGCCTGCACAAATTCCAACCGGACCTGAAGCAACAGTGGGTATTTCATAAGTGCTTATTTCTCCGTCAACTGTGATTTTCCCAATTCTATTACCTTGATTTTCTGTAAACCAAAGTGCTCCATCAGGACCCGATACAATCATAGCCGGGTAAGATCCTTCATTAGGTAAGTTATATTCAGTAATTCTCCCCGCCTTGTCTAACCTTCCGATTTTATTAGCATTTATTTCAGTAAACCATATCAGATCATCATTTATAGCTATACCATAAGGTCCCGCATTCAAAGTCGGTATATCATATTCAGTAATATCACCATCTATTGTTATTTTTGCTATCTTATTAGCTTTATTCTCCGTAAACCATAAATCCTCATTTTGTCCACTTGTAATTATTAATGGTCCTGCTTCTATTGTTGGTATATTATATTCTGTAATATCACCAGTTAAATTAATCCTTCCAATTTTATTCCCCTTGTTTGCTGTAAACCAAATAGCTCCATCCAATCCTGTTGTTATTCCATACGGTCCGGTTAAACTATCCGGAAGTTCGTACTCATTAATTTTAATACTCATCAACTTTCTCCTTTAAAATTTAAGCTTTATAAATTGTTTATTTTTTATATGGTCTATTATTCTTGGCGAGCTACACAAATTTACAAAGCTAGTAATTAATGAGCCTATTGTGTGGCTTATATAATTTACAATTAATTATTACATGTATTATTTTAAACCATTATGCTGCTATTAGATTTCCTTGCCTCTTTCTTAATATATACTTGCTGGTTTAGAAAAGATTTAATCCGATTTAATACCGATTTGAACCTTCTCTTCTTGAGTTAGTTCTCTTCCGTCACTGATTTTTTCAATCTCTTTTATAGTTTCCTCCTCGCCCAAAATTTCGTATATGGCCGTTGCTTGATAACTCTTATTTTTAGTATAGTCTTCCTTATCGTAAGCAATGTGATAATATTGGTCCAGGGCAATGGTGTTTCCATCCGGACTTAAATATCCGTTAATTCTATAATCTGTCAATGAAGATTTAAAACTCATCATTAGATTTCCGGTTTTGAAATCCACCAGATAAATAATTCTATCGAATTCATTGTTTCTAATCATTAGAAGTCTTTCAGTTTTATTATTATAAATATTTCTGTCTCCGAAAGTTATAGGCGTTTCCGAACAATACGGATCTAATTCGAATTCATCCAGTTTTCCTGCCTTCCATCTAAATCCTGTGTTATTATAGATTCCATTTGCTACACGATTTGAATCCTCTCCATTTAGATACAGTATTTCCCCCGGAATTTTGTCAATTATTTCACCGCTCTCCAAATCATAGATTTCACTGATTCCCGAAAATCTATTGATTGCAATGGACTTTCCGTCTTCACTTAGTAATACTCTATAGGTATTAGATAATATATTCTTATGCTCAAGTATAATCTCTCCTGTTTTATTATCAAATACTCTTAGACCATTTATATCATCTATAAGAATTAAGCTCTTAGAGTCCTTAGTAAATGTTAATCCGACATTAAAATCTTGTACTTCCAAATTCTTTATGGTTCCATCCACAGTATCGTATATTTCAACGAATCTCTTACTTTCCTTTCTTTCATCATTTATTTCGGTTATCAATCTGGCAGTATATCTTCCATCATTGGTGATATTGTAACTTCTGACTTCAGGGATGTATCTCGTAATAGTAGCTGGGTCTAAATCTATCTTTTTTAGTTCACTTCCCTTGCCGTTCCAAATTGAAAAACTTTCTCCATCAAAATATAGTACTTTAGTTGAGTCGTTTGATACGGCAATAAGTTGAGCAGGTATGGGTTCTTCAATTAATTTAGGATTGATGTCGATAATCTTGATAATTTGATTATCATGTGCACTGGTTATGAGTTTGCTTCCGTCCTTTGTGAACTTCAGCTCCATGGGGACTCCTCGCCCATAGTCCAGATTTTTTTCAACAATCGCACCGTCTTTCCATATTCCTATTTTCCCATTTTCTCCTACGACAACTACTGTATTTGTGTCTTCGTGAAAAGCAAAACTGACTATTTTTATTCCTTCAAAGTATATCTCATCCAGTATTGCTCCCGTTTCACCGCTCAGTATGTCTATTCTATTGGCAGTTTTAACTACTATTTTGTCTCCGTTTTTAGTCTCTATCGGTGCTGCGTTTATATCTATATTTTTGTGTTCATTAAAAATAAGTTTGCCGTCGTCCATATTGTATTTCAACATTTCACCCGAAGCTACCGCTAATATACTTTTTCCATCCAGAGAATATTTCGCCCAGTTAATATCTTTGAGAAGTTTTAATTCTTCCACTTCTTCCAGGTTTGATTCAAACTCAGGAGCATCATACTTACGTAGTAGTGCAGCCGTTTTGATATCATATATGCCCAGCTTAACATCGGATTCATTGCCATTCACCATTAAGATTTCTTTTCCATCTTCACTAAATTCAGCATATTTAATTGTGCTTTCAGCTAGATAAGAATCCTCAGTTTCCCATGTTTCAGTATTGTATACGCTAAATTCCATTCCTGCTGAAGTCAGGTTTGCTGTGAATAGTTTTTTAGAATCCTTAGAGAATCGAGTTAGCATCGGAATTCCGCTTTTAGTGATTCTACTTATCTCTACCCCCTCTTCCGGGTCATAGACGATTATACTATCCCCAAAGGAAGATGATGCCAGCATTTTATTATCGCTGGAGAAATCTACTATTTTGACTTGTTCATTATGTCCTTCAAGCAGTTTAACCAGCTCACCATTGTTGGGATTGTAAATAGCTGTAGAATTATTTCCATATCCAAAAGCCAAAGCATTTGCATCAGTACTGAGTGAAAAGTAGGTCATTTTGTTTTTAGTGGGAATCGTAGTTAGCATTGAAGCTCCATTATGATAGATGGCATCATTGAATATACCCTGAGCTTCGGAGTTTAGCGCTTGGTACCTTTCCATTCCAATATCGATAGGTTTCATGGCTTCCTGAGCGACCAGTATTGCTTTTATACTGTCTCCGTCTTTTATCATCTCACGAGAATTCTTTAATAAGATGGAAGCATTCGACTGAACAGCTTCACGTCTAGCCTTCTCTGCATTTTGGTATGCATTTGTCATAAACACTCCGAAAATCAATAGTGCAACCGCAACAATAGAAGACACTGACATAATAAGTTTATTTCTTCTTTCCTTGTCTCTCTGTTTAAGGTCCCCGTAGGAGCAACCTAATATAGTCGCCATCAACCTATATTTCTCAGTTTTGAGGAGTTTTGTAGATTCTTTTTTCAGTATTTCATGTTTTTGAGTATTCTCGGTTTCCAACTTTTCATATCCGATAAAATCAAGAGCTTTTACCTCATCAGGTCTTAAATCTACAGCTAAGACATCTTGAGTTTCTCCTTTCTCTGATCCTCCTCTTTTAAGTTCTTTTAAAGGTTGAGGAAAAGACTCATGAGGTTCTCCTTCTATTAATACCGGAATAATCCTGTCGTCTCCATGGAGTTTTCTAAAAGTTTCAATTTCCTTTATACACCATTCAGATAATTTAGTTCTCTTTGAACATATCACTATCAAAAACTTACTGTTCTTCAATGCATCCTCAATAGAATCACTTAAATCCTTGGCTGTAAGTTCCTCTCTGTCTCTAAAAACTCTGAAACTAGGCCTTTGTCCCTGGTTGTAAAATTCCTTTGGAACCTTAAAGGTCTCTATCATCTTGTGGATTTCCTGTGCAATGGTGGCGTCCGGTTCTAAATGCCTATAGGATATAAAGGCTTCAAATTTATATTTGTCTTCTTTAAACTCTTTTGCAGCACGCTCCATATTATCCATTTCGTTTACAGTATTTAAGTTCTTTTCCATATCTTACTCCTCTTTAAATAGAGCAAATGTCGCCATTAAATCGTATACAGGCTGACAATTCTCGAAGCTTTCATTCATTATTACTTCCCAATCGTCAATAAGGCATGGGTGAGTTTTTTCTGCCTCGTCTCTTTTATTTCCGTATCTAAAATTCATAGCATAGTAAGAATTATTCCATCTCTTATGTTCCAGTCTCGACATGTAGTCAAGTATCGGGTTTTCCGTTAGAAACTCACTAAATGCAAGTTTAAAACCTTCCTTATCTTGCCCGTATTTTTCCTCTATCTTTTTAAATTCTTCTAACTTTCCGGTAATTATATCAGAAAGCTCAGCATCTGTTTTACCGGGATAGAGATTTCTAATAATTGCCTCTTTAATGGCGGCATGATCTGCTGAGGCTCTGGACGAATCTTTTTTCGTTTGAGATAATTCATACCAGACGCTTCCCCTCCCAAGCCCCAAGGAATCTGAGATATCATTATAAGAATTATTAAACCTTTTAGCTTTGACATCCAAATTAGATCTTAACATAACCGATTCGTTCATGATTTCTTCTATACTTCCAAATACCCTTAACTCCTCATGTCCACTTGGAAGCAGTGATTCAAGGTCAATCCCCGAGGTATTTCTAAGTGCTTTGGGTTCATGGTAAAAATATCTATCCACAACCGCGAGTGTTTCAAGGTTTAGAATAGTATTTTCATTCATAAAGAAGATTGCTGTAGGTCTATTATCTGTCATTTCGGATAGTTTTCTTGATAACATTTTGGATTTTAAATTAACAGATACTGCTTCTATCTCCAATGCACCCAGAATCTCCTCATTATCAAAAATGTATTTTTCTATAAACTTTTCAGCATCTTCATCCATAATGGTAAATTTAGTTTTTTGGGAAAGCGAAATAGTTGTATTATTTGCAGCAAATTTTAATAATGGTGCAATGAGCTCATTTGCTCCCAAAATTAGAAAATGAACTCTTCCTATTTCTTCATCAATCTTATTAACCGTGTACTCTGTTTCCGTTTTAGATAGTTCTCGAAGCCTTTTAAAATTGAACTTAAGTAATCCCTCCGGGTTGTTTAAATCGCTCAAAAGCTTTCTGGTCGTAAGCTCTAGTAGATTATAAGAGATGATGTCCAATTTCGATAATCCCGGTTCTTTAACTTTCGCGCTTGATAAATATTTCTCTATATACTCAGGTATTGAGCCTGATAAGCAGTTTATATAAACATTGGTCTCCACTTCTGGTTTTAGATATTTTACTGTATTTTGAAAATTTGAATAGTTTTCAAGATCAGACTCTGCTCCAAAAATAATATGACTGGCTCGATTTAAGTTTAGATTCCTAAATAACGAACTAATGTCTTTTTTATTCGCTTTTTCTATATCGAATACATAAACTGCGACTTTCTTTTTCTCATACTGTTTTTTCCATTCTTGAGTTATTGGATCTTTCAATATGAGCGAGATATCATATCGATTTATGTCGTTTAATAGATTATTTATCAGCGAATCAATTTGATCCGATTTTTCAAAGATTACCAGATGTCTTTTGCTGAATCTATTCCTCATCCTGTTTCTGAAGTGAAGCAGGAGATTTGTTATTTTAGTGAGCACTAGAGCAGATGTAAGTAGTGGTGCAAGCCACATGGCAATTTGATATGAGATTGTAGACTCCGCTTGCGCAGGTATCGGCGGTGCAAATAAAAACAGTTTCATAGTTCCATATAGCATTGCTGATACCAAACGCCATGGTTGTGTAATAATGGGACTATAGTATGAATATAGTCCATGCACACCAAGGGAGTCTGCTGAAAAAGCAAGCTTTTTTCACATCATTTTACTGTAAAATATCAGTGTATTTTATAAATATCTCAATTTCTTTGAATTTTAAAAAAACAGGAGCGATTTTATCACT
>MTKW01027553.1_pt1 | contig 10296 bp, 15 predicted proteins | sample 1042761 | NCBI WGS metagenome assembly MTKW01 (sample SAMN06205366, study PRJNA360243) | anaerobic digester metagenome | biome: Wastewater treatment plant; feature: Anaerobic digester sludge; material: sludge; isolation source: anaerobic digester fed with sludge from wastewater treatment plant ...
GTTCTCCAAATCTGAACACAAAAACTGTTGTAGACAGCATCCATAAGCCCTATACTATCAAAGTCTTACCTTTTTGCACGGATTTACTTGGGAAATCCGGGGTAAGTTTTCCTTTCAGGAACGGGTGGTGGTTGAATCCCTGCAGCAGGTTCAACAGTTGAATCACCTTCTCCAGAACTTCTGGACGAAATCCGGTCGTCTGTGCTTCATCAAGTAATCTTCGGCGGGAGATTTTCATATAACATCCTCCCAAGAACGGTTGGCGAGTTGTTCTGGCACGACGATATTCCATTCCTTAACAAAAATACCGGATACGCCACGCTCCAGATAGTGCGGCTGTTTGGGGCACAATCCGCGAAGCTCTTTTAGATGGGATTCATCTACCATCAACTCGTCAGCGTGCTGCTGAAGGTAGTAGCCCACCGTTGCCGCAGTTGTCTTTTTGCCAAGCAGGTGAACATATTCAACGACAGCATCCAAATCGAAGTATTCCACTGACTCAAGTGATCGGTAGATTTCCTCCCAACCTCCCCCAAGCTCTGGGCGATGAAGCAAATCAACCAATGTTCTTTCCAATGAAGTTACACGGATATCAAGTCCATTGCGTTCTATTGTTGTTACTCCGTAGAACTGCTGTTCTGAACGGATTAATGATTTCGGAAAAGATATCCGATCAAAACGGCGAGATTGAAATGTATAAGGTTGCAGGCGGCGTGAACTAAAAAAGGTGTATTTCTCAAATATTGAGTAAGCTTTGCCAAGGACCTCCAGGGCGGTATGGAATGACAACAGCGCATCATCGGCCAACTTTGATGCTAGTAGATATGGGTCAACAGTAAATTGATCCGGAACTACCCCCGCTGGAACTACCGCATAAAGACCCCGCCGGATAGACAAAAGCCGTCCCTGCTTGCAGTGATATGCAAGCGTGTTTTTCTTTGTCCAAACGTTCTTTTTTTGGTATTCGTCAAACTCATCCGAGGTGAACAACGGATGAGATGCGAAAAAATCTTGTAAGTTCATATCGATCTCCACTTGATAGTATCGTTCATTAAGGCTAAATACTTTAGCCTTTTTGCGCCTTATTGTCAAAAGCTTGTCCATAGAAAAACTTGATTGCACATCGCAATATAGCTAAACGATTTAGCCATATTGCTCTTTATTATCAAGTCTCTGCTTGCCACAACTCTCCAGCAGAAACTCTCCAAAACCCCACAAAACTCCGCAAAATGGCCTTCAAAATGTGGAGTTTCGCTGAATCAGGGGCTCCGGACAGCCAAAACTCCGCATACAGACCCCCCGAAATGATGAGTTATGTGGGGTTTTTGCGGAGTTAATGCTGAGTTCCTAAAGGCTATAAGTAGTTAATATATATTGGTTTATATATTTCTCTCATCAAAACTCCACATAAAATGCTCACCCCCTCGCGTGTGTGAGCGCGTACGTGTGTGCGATGTGAATGGTTCCTTCCTGTCAAATTGGCAGGAATAGGCGGCGGGAACCAGCGGCCTTGCTAATCAGAGTTTGTTTTCAACCGCATAAGAAACAAGCGGGTTCCCGACAGTTGGCGTTCGCGCCGGGTAAGAAATGGGTAAGCCAATCTCGCATGCGTTGCGACGATGGCGAAACCCTGAATTCAGCCCGGAGATTTTGAATATGCGGATTACCGAACGCGAACTTGCCAGCATCAAACCCTACGAAAACAATCCCAGACTCAATGACAACGCAGTCGAAGCGGTGGCTGCCAGTATCCGCGAGTTTGGTTTCCGCCAGCCCATCGTCGTCGATGAAGACGGCGTGATTATCTGTGGGCATACCCGTTACAAAGCCGCCCAGCGATTGGGAATGGAAAAAGTACCAGTCCATGTCGCCAAGGATTTATCGCCGGAGAAGGTCAAGGCCTATCGTCTGGCGGACAACCGCACAGCGGAATTGGCTGCGTGGGATTACGATCAGCTCAAGATCGAACTGGCTGACTTGCAGGATGCCGATTTCGATCTTGGTATGCTGGCGTTCGATGACGAGGAACTCAATCGCCTGCTCAATGGTGATAACGAGGCGACCGTTACCGAGGGACTTACCGACCCCGACGCTGTTCCCGAACCTCCAGATGATGCGGTTTCCGTTCGCGGGCAGGTATATCAACTTGGTTCGCACCGACTGATGTGCGGTGACAGCGCCAATCCCGGCGATCTGGATATTCTTCTCGGCGGCCAACCGATCCATCTGGTCAATACCGATCCGCCGTATAACGTCAAAGTTGAACCTCGCAGTAACAACGCCATCGCCGCTGGTCTTTCGAGTTTTCCCGCCAATGGCGGCATGACGCATCATCAGAAGATGGATGTCGAACGTCACCCGGAAAAGGCCCACGCCACCCACAAGAAGCTGCGTCCGAAAGACCGTCCGCTGGAGAATGATTTTGTCAGCGATGAACAGTTCGACAAGCTGCTTGACGGCTGGTTCGGCAATATCGCCCGTGTGCTTCTTCCCGGTCATGGATTCTACATTTGGGGCGGGTACGCCAACTGCGGAAACTATCCACCGTTCCTGAAAAAACACGAACTGTACTTCAGCCAGGCGATTATCTGGAACAAGATGCACCCGGTGCTGACCCGTAAGGATTTCATGGGCGCGCACGAGTGGTGCTTCTATGGCTGGAAATCCGGGGCGGCCCATCGTTTCTTTGGCCCCAACAACGCCCGTGATTTGTGGGAGGTCAAAAAGGTCAACCCACAGAGCATGATTCACCTGACCGAAAAACCGGTCGAGCTTGCGGTGCTGGCGATTCAGTACTCCTCGCGGAAAGGTGAAAACATCCTCGACCTGTTTGGCGGCAGCGGTTCGACACTGATGGGTTGCGAGCAAACCGGCCGGAACGGTTATCTGATGGAAATCGACCCGCCATATTGCGATGTCATTCGCAAGCGTTGGGCGGAATTTGTTCACGGCGAAGGTTGCGACTGGCAAACGCTCACGCCAGCGGTTGAGGCGGTTCCATGCGGTTAATCTATCTCGCCTCGCCGTACTCGCATCCCGACAGGCAGATTCAAGAGCAGCGTTTCCAATCCGTCTGTCAGCAGGCGGCGGAGATGATGCAACGGGGTGAATTAGTTTTCAGCCCGATTGCCCATACGCACCCAATCGCGGCCTACGACTTGCCCGGCGACTGGGCGTTCTGGCGGCGGTATGACCGCGCCATGCTTGAGCGTTGCGATGAGCTAGTGGTGCTGCAGTTGGACGGCTGGGAGGAATCGGTTGGCGTTCAGGCGGAAATCGCCATCGCCAAAGAGTTGAATATGCCGGTGCGTTTTATCAGGCCGAAGAATTGCCTCGAAGAATGTATATCGAGGCAAGGTAGAGGGAAATAATGTGGTCGCATCAAGAAGACAATTTGAATTTCCCCCGCTCGGCTTTGATAAACCGGCTGTCGGCTCCCTTCTTGGCGATTTCACGGAGGATGGACGAGTAAAGTGTATTGGCAGGCGTTTTGCCCGCACCGGGTTCCCAGACGCCAGCGTCAACGGCCTTTTCGATAATCTCCCGGCAACTCAGTGGCCTGTCGCACGCTTCCAGAACAATCGCGGCGGCGTTCAAAAGCGACAGTGGCTTGCGGTCTGTTTTGGCAACAGTCGCCACAGGTTCGCCCGTGTCGCGTTTTGTTTTAGACTTGGCCTTTCTGGTCGCCTTGGTGGTTCTTTTTGCCCGTGCGCTAGTTTTTTTGGTAGACATAGTTTCTTCATTTCTTGGTTATTGAAGCAGAGAACTGTCACTCATATCCAAAAGCCGACAGCAGTAATCTTCCAGCTGCGTTTCATTAGTATTGGAGCCTTCGAGCTTGTGTTGAATGACGCGAGCAATAGTGTCAATTTCACCTTTATCGTTAGCTGCCACGGTGTGGGTCGCGTGATAGTCCGGCAGGAGGATTTCAACCTCGATAGTCTCACTGTCTCGTTTGCGGCTGACGATGGCGTAATGGCCGTCGCGGCCTTCCATTTCGATTTTTGTGATTCGCATGGCGATGCCTTTCTGTCCATCGGGCGGTTATTCGTTATCCCCGTTGAGGTCGTCGAGCGAGTTCTGCAGTTCCTCGGTGGTCTCGAATCCGGCGAAGAATCGAAGCGTATCCATCAATTGGCTTCGTACCTCTTTGAGTGTTCCGACGCTGCCCCAGTTAAAGGTTTCGGGGCAATCGGCGATTTCCTCGTCGCTGTAGTGGCTGAGCTGCAATTCCATCCAGTCGGTCAATGCGGCGATGTCGTTTCTTGCCCGGCGAAGTTCCGCCAGCATCTTCTGGCGGTTGGCGTTTTGTCTTTCGGTCTTATCCATCGTTATGTCCTTTCTATTCAAGGGGTTACATTCTTTATTCAACAGTCACACATTACCTCAAAACACGCATTAAGCAAGGCAGTTAAGTCATTATTTGGCAGTAATTTACAACAATTACGCAACTCGCGGACGGGGCAAGAGATATGACCGAAGAAACTCCCAAAATCACCGCGATTTCGCCGCAAAAACTGGCTGAAATCCTCAGAAAATCCGGCTCGCGGGAAGTTTCTGACGAAACCATCGCTGCCGACATCGAAGCCGGTGCGCCGGTGGCGACCGATGGCACAATCAACATGATTGAATATGCCGCCTGGCTGGTTCGGGAGATGGGCTATGGCGATTGATCCGACCCAACTCAAACCATCCGAACTGGTGCGGCTGCTGAATTCGACCAGCCTTGGCACGGTCGCCGAAGGCACCAAGGTTTTCAGGCATCGCCAGCAGGCGGGCTTTCGTATCTCACCGGATGGCAGGACGGTGAACCTGTTCAAGTATCTGGCGTGGCTGGTGGATGAACGCCACCGCGAGAAGACAGAAACCGAAACTCGCGATTACGAAGCGATGAAGGAAGCCGCCCGCGCCCGCAATGCGGCCTTGTCGCAGGCGGGACGGGATATCGGCCAGCTGCCAGCGGTGATTGATTCCAAGCGAATGGAGGATTGCCGCAACAATTTCCGGCTGTTTTGTGAAAGCTACTTTCCGCTGACGTTCAACCTCGAATGGTCGGACGATCATCTTCGCGTAATCGCGAAAATCGAGCAGGCTGTCCTGCATGGCGGATTGTTCGCCATGGCCATGCCGCGCGGGAGTGGTAAATCGACCCTCGCGGAAACGGCCTGCTTATGGGCGATGGTTTATGGACATCGTGATTTTGTGACGCTCATCGGCAGCGATGAAGGCCACGCCCTGAGTATGCTCGATTCGATCAAGGCGGAGCTGGAATCCAACGAACTGTTGTTGGAAGATTTTCCGGCGATCTGTTATCCAATCCATTGTCTCGAGGGCATCGCCAACCGCTGTGGCGGTCAACTTTACCAAGGGAATCGCACGCAAATCAGCTGGACGGCCAATGAAGTGGTTCTGCCAACGATTGAAGGTTCGCCTGCCTCGGGCGCGGTTATTCGTGTGGCGGGGATTACAGGTCGTATTCGCGGTATGAAGTTCAAACGTTCTGATGGTCAGACAGTTCGGCCTTCGCTTGTCATTCTCGACGACCCGCAGACCGATGAATCGGCCCGGTCGCTTAGCCAGTGCGCCAACCGTGAACGCATCCTTGCGGGCGCGGTGCTGGGTCTGGCGGGGCCGGGGCAGAAAATCAGCGGCATCATGCCCTGTACCGTGATCCGTCCCGGCGATATGGCCGACCGGATTCTCGATACGGAAAAACATCCCGAATGGAATGGCGAACGAACCAAGATGGTCTACGCCTTTCCCGACAATGAAAAGCTCTGGGATCGTTACGCCGAAATCCGTGCGGATTCTCTGCGTGCCCATGGCGATCTGCGGGAGGCCACCGCGTTTTACAGAGCCAATCAGCAAGCGATGGACGCCGGAGCGAAAGTGGCTTGGTTGCCGCGATTCAATCATGATGAGGCGTCCGCGATCCAGCACGCGATGAACCTGAAATTGCAGGACGAGACGGCGTTCTGGGCTGAATATCAGAACGAACCTCTGCCGGAGAACGTTGGTGAAGACGAACAGCTTACCGTCGATGAGATCGCCCAGAAACTCAACGGCCAGAAGATCGGCGAAATTCCAATCGGCTGTAACCACCTGACGATGTTCATCGATGTTCAGGGAAAGCTACTGTTCTATGTTGTCGCGGCGTGGGAATCGGATTTTACTGGTTATGTAGTTGATTATGGAGCCTACCCAGACCAGCGGCGACGATACTTCACGCTGCGTGACGCCCGTCCTACTTTGCTGGATGAGAAAAAAGGAGCGGGTCTGGAAGGCTCGATCTATGCCGGACTCGAAACGCTGACGGACGAATATCTCTCCAAGGAATGGAAACGTGATGATGGTGCGATCATGAAAATCGAGCGATGCCTGATCGATGCCAACTGGGGAACCTCGACCGATGTGGTCTATCAGTTCTGCCGCCAGTCAAATCATTCTGCGGTTCTATACCCAAGCCATGGCCGTTATGTTGGCGCATCCAGCACGCCGTTTGCCGAATACAAGAAGAAGCGTGGTGACCGGGTCGGGCATAACTGGCGGATTCCTAATGTTCATGGCAAGCGGGCGATCCGCCATGTTTTGTATGACACCAACTACTGGAAATCATTCATCCACGCCCGATTGGCGGCGGTGATGGGTGATAGGGGTTGCCTTTCGCTGTTCGGGCGCGATCCGGCACGTCATCAGCTTTTCGCCGAACATCTCACCGCCGAGTATCGCGTCAAAACCTCTGGTCGTGGCCGAAGCGTCGATGAATGGAAACTCCGTCCCGAAGCCCACGACAACCACTGGTTCGATGGCATCGTCGGCTGCGCGGTCGCCGCCAGCATTCAAGGCGCGATTCTGCCCGGTACACAGGAAATCGCCAAGCCCGTCGCCAAACGTTTGAAGCTCTCCGATATCAAGCGTAATTCCCGCCGTTAGCCCTTTCCCTGTGGTTTTTCCAAAAAAGTTAGTCCCGATGGTAGTGAGATTGGCCCGGTATCCGAGGTTACTGCCCGTGGTCGCTGATAACGCCAGATTCACCGCCAAACCAGACGGCAATCAATAAAATAAGCTAAGTTCTTGCAATTAAACGGCTTAATTGACTTGATGACTGTCGAAAACAATGGCTTAATGGGGGTGATAAAATAAACATAACCCATGGAATAGAAAGGTCTTACAATGAAAAAAAATACAAAAGCAGACAAAAAACGCGATGAAACCTTACTGCAAATAGCCAAGGAAGTGCTTTTCCTTGAAACGCTGGAAACCCGCAAATGGGATACCCACGACTTCCATGAACACGCCGTATGGAGCATCAAAGAAGCCCTCGAAAAAGCCTATCAGGCCGGAAAGGAATCATGCCGATAAGCCTTTTAAGGCCGGAGCAATTCAGCTACCGGTTCAGTCGAACGCCTATAGCCATTAGCTTTTAACGGTATTTGCGAGAGGCTCTCAAACATTGCCGGGCTATCCACGTCCATATCATGGTAATCGCAGGAGAATTTTGCCTGTGCGATAATGTCGTTCATGGAGCCAACAACACTTCGGCTTTTGGTTTTCGCAAAGACGATTTCATCCATCTCCAGAAGCTCCGGCATGAAAATTTTGTCTGGCAAATTGAGCAGAAGAAATGCTTTGAACAACCGCTGCTTGAAAACTTCAAGAATATCCCCGCTCGTCTTCAACCCCTTTACAGAAATCATAATCGGCAGCAGAGTCTTCTCATTCACGAAGATCAGATATTTTCGTCTGGATGCGGTAAATTCATTGCAATACCAATTCCCCAAACGGGTGGTTGGCTCAGGCAAGGTATCAACCGGTTTTACCTTCAGGCGATCCTGTGCCTTTTTTGTGCAGTGCATGACGAACATTCATATCCCCTTACTGATCGACTCGTTTGAGCTTTTCCAACTGCCTCAAAAACAGCTCCTTGCTCCATAAATCAAGCGAAGGCTGTTCCGCCACCCGCACGAAACGCCGGACATCTTCTGCGGCTTGTTTCCAGTTCATTGAGGCGATTTTCCGTTCCAGTTCATTCAACAGCCACGCCTTGTCCACCGTGATGGATTGGCCTTGCCACGGGCCAAGTTGATTGATTGCTGAAGTCAGAAAATCATAATTGATACCGGTGCGATTGCCGGTGTACCAGATAAAATCGTACCAGTCCCGTCCCTTGATATACTCACGACAGAGCAGGGCGTGAATCTTTCCGGCGAACAAACTGGGCCTGTCCTGCACCGCCACCGATGAAACAAACGGGAAATCCAGATATTTCAACTCATGACCACTACCCGATGGCGGGTTGGTGTCCACTTCCAGTTTGATTCTGATTTTCGCACGTCGCGAGCCAGCTTGGTTGGCATGACACAGGTCAATCACTTTGCCGAGGGAATTGTCTTTCAGGAATGCTTTTTTAATCGTTGCATCAGCCTTGTCGCGGTCGGTAATTTCAATGTTGTATCCATAAGCCGCCAGTTCATCGGTCAGATGTTTGATGTGGTCTTTCAATTGGAAATCAGGAGTGGCCTCTCTCAGAATAAAATCCATGTCCTCCGAAAAACGATTCAGACCATAGAAGATGCGCAGACAGGTTCCGCCCTGGAATAACGCCTGTTTGAAAAAGTCGCCTCGGCCAAGAGCGGCCAGCACCACTTCCTGTGTGATCTCGCGAATGGCCTGTTGCTCCTCAATATCCGTTTTGCAGTTATAGTTCAACAATCGCTGCTGGATCATTTGTACGCTCATGATTTCACCTCACCAAGCCAGCCGGTCAAAAAACGCTTCACCCGGCCATTGCTGTAATTGCCCAATAACGCTTCGAGTTCTTCGGCCGTAACGCAGGCCAGTTCATCCTCATCGATTCGCAGGCTACCTACAGGCTCGTCGATCCTCGTCCAGTTCAACTGGTGGACATAAAGATAGTCAGCCAGCGCTTTGGCAGGCGAGGCCATGAAAAAGACATTGCCGTTTTCATCGTTGCAGCGCTGAACGCCAAGGAAGAACGTATGCTGTGGAACACGCTTGTAACTGAAGACACCCAGAGGTGTCTCGAATTCCTTACTATTGCCGAAGCTCGCGCAGGTGCAGGCGTAGACCGCCTCTGGAATCCAGCCGTGGTGACTGAGGGCAGTCTCCATGCTGATGTAACTGGGGCCGTAAATCCGCTGGGCCAAACTGTAAACGCTAACCGGCTTTTTCTGGAATTCCGGAGCCAGGCAGTACAGGCCCCGGCGAATATTCAGAATCTCCCCGGCAGACATAGCCCGTTTGATCAGTCCGTGACGGCTGAAATCCGTTCCCTCAACCGAAGCGGCCACGTCCGATTGCGTAAATACCCCTGTTGGGGCCTTAAAAAATTGTTCTGTCAGTCTGTTCATGCCTTTATCCTTCACGGAAATAGTCACCAGATGACTACTTCTGTTAAATATACTGTATTTTCGGCAGGAAGTCAATATATCTTTAGGAAATAGTCAGAATATGACTACTTCTATGAAATATCACCATAAAGTTCGTACCACATCTGTTGTTGGACAGTCCAGTCTGGTTCGAGGGCGAGGGCTTGTAATTCTCGGAGGATGACCGAGTCGCGGCCTGAGGTGGTCTGGGGCAGGTTCAGCAGTTTTTCCTGAATGTCCGGGGCCAGCAGCAACAGGTTCATAATCTGCGTCATGCGGGCGCGGGTGACTTGGCCATAGCGGGCAAGGGTGGCCATATCTTCGACATCGCCGTCGCGGAGCATCTGCTCGAAGTGAATCGCCAAGGCCATCAGTTTGCTGATGCGTGGCGTGCGTGCGGTTTTGCGTTTGGGCTTTTCGCCGGGACGAATGGTCTTTTTCGACCGACGGGAATTTTGAAAATGTATCTTTCGGCTGACCGTATAGGCGTTCATGCGGAGGTCTCCTGAAGGCTTGTTTCGTTGGATTGACGGTTTAGGTTTTTGATGCCGCCGGGAGCGAAGGTGATATTGATGGTCTCGGTCTCGGCATCGAATTCGACCCGTTCCAGAAGCAGGCTGAGCATTCGCCATTGCTCATGGTTGCTCAGCGTATCCCACAGCGGGTCAAACTTTCGGCAGGCGGTGCGGATGTCTTCGGCGGTAAGCGTGCCGCTTCGCAGGCCATCCAGCCGGGTGGTCACGGTGGTGATATCCCGCTCGGTAATGGCTATCTTCTCCCGTATGCCCGCGATCTGGGTTTCATCGGGATGGGGCATGGTCAACATGGGTTTGAGTTGAGCGTTGTAGCCCGCCAGCTCTTTTTGCAGTAACGCCAACCGTTTTTTGTGTTCCCGAATTTCATCTTC
>MTKW01002967.1_pt1 | contig 10294 bp, 10 predicted proteins | sample 1042761 | NCBI WGS metagenome assembly MTKW01 (sample SAMN06205366, study PRJNA360243) | anaerobic digester metagenome | biome: Wastewater treatment plant; feature: Anaerobic digester sludge; material: sludge; isolation source: anaerobic digester fed with sludge from wastewater treatment plant ...
TTTATTTTAACTAATCATAGGAAGCTATTCAATATTTACAGACTTTTTTTCGCAGTCTCCTTCATTGGAGAAAAAGGGTTCCAAAAGATTGGAAAATACTACTTGACTTAAAGAGGCTTGACTTAATTGACTTTTCCGTATTTATATGCGTTATTCCCTACTATTTTCTCACCTTTCGTATTATATCTATGCTTATTTTCGTATGATTATTATATGGAATTATTTATGCTAATTACTTCTTCAATCAAAATCCATTCCCATTATACTTCTATTCTCCATAATTCTTTTAGTATACCCCTTCTAAAATTAATTCTCAATTCTCGTGAATATCCGTACAAAATATTTTATAAGCAGTCATTCAACTTATCTTAATCTCTGGTTACGGCAAATTCTCACTAACTTTCAATTGAATATTTCAACTTATTATATTAATACACGTATTTATATAGTTAATGTGTATAACTAGCTTTTTCATATATTTTTTTATAACTTATTATAAATATATATGTAAATCACTTTAAAAAAGTGTAGCCTGACCCCGTTTATTTTGTATAATTATTCGTTGTGTTGGGGTTATTGAGTTTGTTTTATTCTTAATGCTGACCCCTTGTTTTATTAATTGGTTATGTAAAAAAGGACCTATCGTTGTGACAGATCCTTTGTTTAATACATTTTATTTTTGATTATGCTTGGAATTGTAGATTTCCTTGTATATTTCATCTACTAATGCGAAGTTTTTGTTTATGTCATAGGTGTCCAGCACGTATTGTCTGGAGTTTATTTTCATCTGATTTAAAAGTTCTCTGTCATTATACAATTTCTTTAATGCTTCAGTAATAGCTCTACTGTCTTTTTTAGGAACTGTTATGCTGGAGTAACCCGGCTTAGTTGCTTCAGGAAGTCCGCCGACATTTGAAACTATGGTTGGTGTTCCGCAAGCTCCTGCTTCTACTGCTGCAACTCCAAAACTCTCGCTATCAAGTGTTGATGGAAATACTGCAATATCCATCTTGTTAAACGAATTAACAACCCCATCTCTGTCCAGGAATCCTAAGAACTCTACTTTTTCTTCAATGCCTAGTTCTTTAGCAAGTGCCCTCAATTCATCTTCTTGTGGCCCTTTTCCTCCCAGAATTAGTTTCGTATTTTCAGCACCTGTTTCCTTAATAAAATCGCTATAACCTTTTATTAAATACTCGATTCCGTACTTTGGATAAAATGATTTTATTGTACCTATAGTAAAGTCTGAAATTGGATCTATGTCCAGTGGTTTATAGATACCTGTGTCTACTCCGAATGGCGTTACACCTATCTCTTTATCTGTATATTTTGCAGTTTCTTCTCGCATTGCATCAGAGGTTGAAAGTAGGATGTCTGCATTCTTAAGGTTCCATTCTAGCATTTTTCTTTGAAGGGTGCCTGAATTAGGAAAATCATAAACATCAGATCCCCAAACTGAAAGGATATAAGGATGCAAATTTAATAGAGAAGCAAGTAATCCGTAGCTCGTAGCATAATGAGCGTGAATTATATCCGGATTTTCCTCTTTTATTATACGCTTAACTCTACCTATTTTAGTTATATAATTTAACAGCTTGTTTATATGGCTTCTGTCTGTTAAATCCTCTATCCCTAATGAATACACCTTAGTGTTAGGTATTTTACCATCACCTAATGAAACTACTATGGTAGAGTAACCTATTTTAGTAAAGTGTTCACACCACTTATGAGTATGTACGCTAGATGCGTCAGCTAAATAACAAATTTTCATTAATCATTCCCCATTAATTTCTTTTATTATATATTTATCTTATTTTTTACATTATAAATCAATCTCTAAAACTACTGCTATTTAATTATATCATTCTTTAAAAATTTATCCAATTTTAAGAGTTTGTTAATCGAGAACTAAAAAATCTCCGGTTTTAAGTATGCCGGAGATTTATTGAAAACACAGTATGTTCTTGGCTAAATTAAGTCAAATATCTAAGATTCTTTAGTTTTACTCAATATCTTTTTTGTTTCTTCTATTTGTTTTTTTACAGCTACCGGTGAAGGTCCACCGTATACAGATCTTCTGCTTAAGGATTTTTCTAGGGAGATGGCTTCGAAGAGGTCAGTATCAAAAACTTCTGAGAATTCTCTATACATTTCTATACCATAATCTTCAAGATTCTTTTTCTCTTCCGAAGCTTTCTTAATTATACCTCCTACTATCTTGTAAGCATCTCTAAATGGCATACCTTTTTCAGTTAAATAATCTGCCAAGTCTGTAGCTACAATATAACCATTATTCGCTTTAGCCTTCATAGTATCGGAATTAACTTTTAGAGTATCGATCATACCTCTGGTGACTTTAAGCGTTTTGGAGAGTATGTCAATTACTTCAAAAACACCTTTTTTATCTTCTTGCAAGTCTTTATTATATGCCAGAGGTAAACCCTTCATGGTAGTAATCATACCCATGGTAATCCCTATCACAGTACCTGTTTTTCCTCTTGTAAGCTCTGCCATGTCGGGATTTTTCTTTTGAGGCATTATAGATGAACCAGTTGTAAATGCATCATCCAATTCTATATATCCAAACTCCTGACTTGACCATATTATAAGTTCTTCACTAAGCCTTGAAAGATGCATCATGGTCATAGAAGCACAGTACTCTGTTTCAATTACAAAGTCTCTGTCCGATACTGCATCCATGCTGTTTAGCATGGGTTTGTTAAATCCAAGGAGTTCAGAGGTTCTATGTCTGTCAATATTATAGACCGTCGTAGCAAGTGCCCCCGCTCCAAGCGGCGATTCATTTAGTCTGGTTTTAGCATCTCTAAACCTGCTCAAATCCCTAATTAACATCTGGCAATAAGCCATCAAATGATGTGCAAAAGTCACAGGTTGAGCTGCTTGTAGATGAGTATAACCGGGCATTATGCTGTCGATATTCTGCTCTGATTTGGCAATAATAGATTCGCAAAGCATTACAATTTCCGACTCTATTTCAGTTATCAAATTTCTAAGATATAGTCTAAGATCAGTAACTACTTGGTCATTTCTCGATCTTGCAGTATGAAGTCTCTTTCCGGCATCGCCAATTCTCTTCGTAAGCTCGGTTTCAATAAACATGTGAATGTCCTCTGCCTTCATGTCTATTTCCAAGGTTTTATTCTCAATATCGCTTTTAATCCCATCCAAGCCGTTTATAATAAGTTCCTCATCCTCTTTTGAGATGATATCGCATTCTGATAGCATTTTTGCATGTGCCTTCGATCCTTCTATATCCTCGCGAAACATTACATGGTCAACTCCAATAGATGAGTTGTACTCGCTGGCTATTGAGTCCAGCTCTTTAGAAAATCTTCCACTCCAGATACCCATTATTGCCCCTTTCCTCTACTTGTTCTTTTTCTCGTTTTTTATTCTCATCATGGTTTGAACTTTTATTGGAAGTGCATAGAGATTTACAAATCCTTGTGAATCAGTTTGATCATAAACTCCGTCCTCACCAAATGTCGCAAACTCTTCATGGTAAAGAGTATATGGTGAACTTGCTCCAGCATTGATGACATTTCCTTTATAAAGTTTCAGCTTAACACTTCCTGTTACAGTCTCTTGAGTCACATCCACAAATGCTGATATTGCCTTTCTAATAGTCGAGAACCATTGTCCATTATAGATAAGTTGTGCTAATTTATTTGCAATTTCAATTTTATAATGCATGGTATCTCTGTCTAAAGTCAATGCTTCAAGGAATGAATGTGCATGATAGAGAATTGTAGCTCCGGCATTTTCATAAACTCCTCTGACCTTCATGCCGATAAGTCTATTTTCAACTATATCATCTATGCCGATACCGTTTTTCCCGCCTACATCATTAAGATATCTAACTATATCCGAACCCTTCATTTTTTGACCATTAACTCCAACCGGTACACCTTTTTCAAATTCAACGGATATATAAGTAGGCTCATCAGGAGCATCCTCAGGATTTACACTCAATGTCAACATATTATTCCAATTTGGTTCTGCTTCCGGATCTTCCAACTCCAATCCTTCGTGCGATATATGCCAAAGGTTTCTGTCTTCCGAGTAACTTGAATCCCCTGCTCTCTTTATTGGAATACCGTGTTCTTCAGCATATTTGAGTTCATCTTCTCTGGATTTTATCTCCCAAACTCTCCAAGGAGCAAGTATTGGGATTTCAGGATCAAAAGCTCTAATTCCAAGCTCAAATCTGACTTGGTCGTTTCCTTTTCCTGTACATCCATGTACTATGGCATCTGCATTTTCAGCATGAGCTATTTCAACGAGTCTCTTTGCAATTACAGGTCTAGCAATTGCAGTACCCAATAAGTAATCACCTTCATATTTTGCACCGGCTTTTAGTGCCACAAATGCAAAATCATCTATAAATTCATCAATTAAATCTTCAATATACAGTTTACTGGCACCTGAAGCAAGAGCTTTTTTCTCCAAACCATCAAGCTCTTCTTCCTGACCTAAGTCTGCTGCTACGCAAATAACTTCACATCCGTAGTTTTCCTTAAGCCAAGTGATGATAATTGAGGTATCTAATCCTCCCGAATACGCTAATACAACCTTCTTCAAATTCAATTTTTCCATCTTTTTACCCCCGTAATATAATAATAAAAAAAGTCTCTTTTCCAATTGGAAAAGAGACGTAGATACGCGGTGCCACTCCTTTTGATGAGATAAACTCATCCACTCAAGCCTTTTAACGCAAGGTATACGTATACCGCTTACTTAAAGCTCACGGTATATTCTTCATGTTCCTACTTCATACAGCTTCACGATAACCGGCTCCCACCTATCCGGTCTCTCTGGAATCATCCACAGTACTACATACACTTCATCGAATTAGTAATCATTATAATGCATTTGCTTTTTGTTGTCAACACTTTAATACTTTTATTTGCTTTGTAGTTAATTGCAATATCTTTATTCAAATTTCCTTTTTGGGCGTTTTCCATAACTTTTATCTCTTATAGCATACTAGACAATTACCTCTTTAAACTTCGTCAAAGTAAATCTCTTTATATCTTTTTTCAGCACCATGATTCTCTTTTCTAATATCTAAAATATCTGTTACTGCAGCTACTTTTTGCACAAATTCCGATAAATCTGCCCCGGCAGGATACCATATTTCATCATTCATAATTTGATAATCATACTCAAGCACTGCCTCTTTAGCTTTGTCAACATCGCTTACTTTAAAACAGTACATCGTCTCAAAGTACTTACTTATATCTTCCCTTAGAATTTTCCCATCTTTTAAGAAAATTATATCATTAGTTAAAAGATCGATTTCCGATAGATTATGTGATGACAATAAAACACAAGTTCCCTCTTGAGCCATCCTTTTAAGTTCGCTTCTTACTTTTATTACCATACTCGGATCCAGTGCATTAAAAGGCTCATCAAGTATATACACCCTAGGTTTACTGATTATTCCCATAGTAAATAGTAGTTGCTGCTTCATCCCCATTGAATAACCTTTAACCTTTTTATCTAGAAAAGATCCTATCCCTAATACATTTACCGCTTCTAAAAGTCTTGATTTAGGAAGTTTTCTTATATTGCATATATATTTTAAATGATCCATGGCTGAGAGCTCTTCATATAAGGCCGAACTATCCGTCATATATGAAAGTGTATTGTAGACATTAAAGTCCTTATTCGATTGACTCGTAATCAGAACACTTCCACTATCTTCATTTAACAAGTTAGAGATAATATTTAGAAGAGTTGTCTTGCCGCTACCATTAGGCCCTACCAATGCTACGATACTACCCATATCTATATCAAAACTAATATAATCAAGAACTTGTAATTTCCCATAAGACTTGCTTAAATTAACTACTTCAATACCTTTCATCATGTCCTCCATTATGAGTATCTCTTTTTAAAAACGTAATCAGTTATAGCCAATAGTATAATGCTCCAAACCAATTGAATTATCATGCAAGCATAGGGTTTCAGCAATATAGAATCGTATCTTATATAAGCTTCACCGGATGTAATAAAAGGAGAATTAATAGCTGTAAAAGGTAAAACTCCGGTACCTCCAGATAATACAGAAGTACTTAGAAAATACCCAAATAAAATGATTATGATTATTATCAATTTTTTCATACTTATACTCTTAATATACATTGAAATTATTAAACTTACTGATGCTAATAATATTATAGAAGATATGGTTATTAAAACCAGTTCAGTATTTTCAATAATAATATTTTTAAAATTGATATCTATTTTAAAATTCTCTATTGGTGATATCTTTCTATCTTTAAAATATCTTAAATTATGTCTATAAATTTCAGATTCCTTTAATTTTGGATTAAATGGATCTATATAGGGATTATCGTCTTTATATAACTCATTATCATAAGTGATATTCTTAATTAAGCTATAATTTATCACAGGGAAATCAGTCTCGTTTTTAACTCCCATTGTTGTCATTAATAACAACATCACTATTATTGCCATTATAAACACCAGTACACTACTAAATACTTGCGATAAATAAGTTGAAATCATGATTTTAGTTTTTGATATAGGTTGAAGAATTATAAAGTTAAAACCTCTATTTCTTTTGTCATCCTGTGAAATCCCTTCCCATACGACCAGCCCTATTATCAGTAGAACTAAAAGAATAAGACCGGTCTTAAAAATACTATTTACTATAAAACCTGAAGAATTGTGATAAGGTAAATAACTTAGATATCTTGATACATACTCCTCAAAACCTGTATCTTCGTGAAAAATAGTAAAGGAAGTATCTGATTTTGATAATGGCATATTTTTGTGTCTGGAGTTTAATTCTGAGTATATGTTTTCCTCAAGAATTAATGAATTTTTATTATATCCCAGTTCTTTTAGATAAGGTTCTTTATTCTTGAAGTCCGTTTTTATATTTAAAAGTCTTCTGTCAATAAAAGCCGATTCATCACCATTTTTCATGCGCTCATAAATAGAATTATACTGATCAAGTAAGATNNGCTTTTTACTTTATCAAATTCATTAATCCTTAGATTATCATATGTTTTTATATGATGCACACTAATCCCTATTAGCAACACGGTTATAATAGATCTTAATAAAATTAACTTTCTTCCTCTAATCATTTTTAAGATTTCAAATCTAAACTGGGTAATAAATTTTCCATAAGTTTTCTCTTTTTCATATTCCCTAATAATATCAACTGTGCTTTTTCCTGTTAATCTGCTCGAAAAGTCATATTTATGTCTAAATCTATTTGTTAAGAATATTATTAGTATGAATGATAATATACCGACAATGAAACCGATAATTGAAAACCACGAATTCAGTAAAAATTTATATGGATATTGTAAAAATATAGGAAGTGGAGGTAATTTATATCCATAGATTTTTTGCCAACTGTTTATATACGGAATGCTTAAAACATGAAGAATGACTGCAATTCCACATGTGATTAATAATATAGCAGTTTTACTTTTAAAGATTTCTGATGCAAAAGCCATAAAACCTACAAGCATGAAAAGATAACCTAAAAAGTTTAGATTCAATACTAATAAAACATTCCATAGTGGTTTTAAAATATAGTTTTTATCAATTTGTTCACTTGCAATACTTTCCCAGTTAAACTTAAAAATTGGGAGTTTATAATTCATTGGTCCAATCTCAATAGGGTAGTCAAAACTTCCCATCCCATCTCCAAAAACCATACAAATGAATATAGCGCTTATAGAAAATATTAATACGAATACGATTAGATTTATTAACGATACAATGCACTTGCTTATTAAAATGTGTTTTTTATCTTTAGGTTGTAAATATCTTATTTTACTTAATCCTGATTGTTTATCACCTGTAAAAATATCAGAAATAAGTATTATTAAAAAAACTGCAAAAAATACACCATATAGTTTCTTGCAAGAAGAGAGTAGAAAATTAGTTCCTTTTAAACTAAACTCATCATCTTCATATGAAAAATTATTCTCAATTAGATTTCTATGTAAATTGAGATCCCTTTCTATTTCAAATGGGGGTATATCTAAAGATGGTCTAAACTTTCTTTCTTTATAAATATCATAGTTTTCATAAAACGAGACTATTCTATGAGATAAATCCACTCCCTCTTTATTTCTATGCCATAAATTTATATCTCTGATTGATTCTTGTAGATTTGTTAGTGGTTCCAACATCCATTCTATCTGCTCATTTGATAGATTTTTCTTGCTTAGATTTCTGTAGAACAACCCGGAATGTTTACTCATTTCGCTATAGTATCCATCGTATTTTTCAAAAATTTTAATATATATTTGTTCTGACGAGATTTTATTTGAAGCGAATAGTACACCGGATAGCAGTAAAGAAATTATTAAGAAAAGTATTAATCTCTGGACTGTTAAACTGCGTTTTAAATCCAGTTTTAAATTTGCCATACTTACCTCCTATTGAAAAGATTAAGCGTGGAGTATTAATAATAGTTAACGCTTGTATCTATCTACTAATCAGGTTAAGAACAATCATTACAAATCAAACCGCTAAAGCTAGAGCAGCTATTTGTATAATCATAAATAGAGCAATTACAAATATCAATATTCTACTTTTACTTCAATTTTTTAATCATGTGATCCTACTCATTTTCATCCACCCTTAAAGCTTTCATGACAAATGAGTCTCTTCTAATCTTTTAACATAATAATATCATATGTCTTTTTTTTGACAATTAATTATATTTAATAATTTTATGTTTTTAAAAATATACTCTATTTCTGATAATAGAATATCAATAAGGCAAGACCAGTATATACACACCGGAAATGTTCGATTCTATGCCATCAGTTTCACAAATTTCGCCTTCAAAATCAACTTCCCATTTAGCTTTATTATGATTAATTTTCTTGCTTTTAATATCCAAAAATCCTCTTAATTTACCTTCTCTATACCTAAGTTTTTCCGGGATGGAGAATGAACTGTCATAATATTCTGTTACTTTGATAGTTTTACAAAAGTTTTCCATACTGTCTTCGTTCTTTACTTCATCAGCATTTACCGTAAACGGATTAAATAGAAATAACACCACTAATAGTAATGTACATATCTTCTTAGAATGTTTTTTCATTTTTCCTCCTTTATTTGTACATAAATGTTTTAATGTTGATAAAAGCAGTGAACTTAAAATACTATAAAACTATCATTTTACCAGTTCCAATAATGCTTTTATCTCGTCACCATCTTTACTTGTAATCTTAAGTACGAAACTTTTAGAGTTTTCGTAAAATCTTAACCTGACTTTCTCATTAGGTAGAATTTCTTTTTTGTATAGTACTTTGATTGTAGAGTTTATCAATGTATCGGAACTAAAACTAGGAATAATCCTTTCGAGCCAGTTGAAGTATACTGCATTATTAACATGATTATTTGAATCAATATCCTCATGTGTAGGTGCAACAAAGGTCTGTGTACAATATATATCCGGCATATCAATTATCGGTAAATAGATTTCGAGTTCCGACCTTTTTAGTTTTTTTACATCTAAAGTCAGGTCTTTAGGTAATCGTATTATTGATCTTGTATTCACATCTATTAGAGACCACACTGCATATGCTTCCAATAATAAGCTGCCTTCTGAGTTAAATGCACTATATTTCCTAATTATAAAGAAACTGACATGACCTATTATCTCGGTACTTATTGTTATATTATCATAGATTTTTGGTAATTCTGAAAACTTTATATTCCAAGATAAAAGTACCCAGTTGAAATTTTCATCCATTTTCCATTCAGACTGATAGTGTAATGTCGATGTTTCTACCAATTCTTCCACGAGTTTTTGCAAGCTGAGTTTTCTATCTGTAAATATCTTATAACCGGCTTCCGGCTTTCTTTTGTAGTTTGTTTTAGTGTTCATAATAAAACACTCGAAACCGCAATACCGGTTTCGAGTGTATTTTCACCTTCCTTAAATCTTAGTATTCTTATATTATTCTGCAGGCTCAAATTTCAGTTCAGGTGGTATCACTTTGAACATTTGATCTTCAAGCATGACTTTTACTTTTCCGTCTGTAAGTGCCGCTCTACCTTCATTTGAACTGAAAGTCGCATTGACTGTAAATTCATAGCCATCATCTGTTTTATTGACTCCGGTTACTTCATAATTTTCCGCTTTAAGTGCTTTACCACCCATTGCCTCATTGTACTCTCCGTAAGTCACCTGTCTTTCGCTTCTCTTAGTTAGTAGATAGGTTTCATCATAATAGGTATTGCTTAGAGCTGACAAATACTTAGC
>MTKW01001133.1_pt2 | contig 10289 bp, 9 predicted proteins | sample 1042761 | NCBI WGS metagenome assembly MTKW01 (sample SAMN06205366, study PRJNA360243) | anaerobic digester metagenome | biome: Wastewater treatment plant; feature: Anaerobic digester sludge; material: sludge; isolation source: anaerobic digester fed with sludge from wastewater treatment plant ...
ACCCGTTATCTGGGAACGGTTCAAGTTTTGCCGCTTTCGGACGAAGAATTATTAGATGTTTTAAAACAACTGCTTGATGTTCCGGAAGAAGCCGAGGATTACATTAATTTCCCGACCCAATGCGAGATTGCCGGGGTCGCGGCGACGTTATCCTGGCATAGCGGCAACACCGACGCCATCACCGATAACGGGATCGTAAAGTTTGCGGAAAACGACCAATACGTCAATTTTGAGCTTGACGTGATAACGGCAAGCGGCGCGCGCCGCATCGCTTGGGGCGATATAAAGGTGCCGGGGCGAAGCCATGAGGAACACATCGAGTTTGTTATTGATAAAATCACCATACCTGAAAGCGCCAACGCCGATTTCTGGCTGCCGTTTTCATTATATGACGTCAATATCANNAATTCAACGAAACCGATAAAGCAGTGGTGTTGACGGCGCACTTCTTTTATAACATGACCATCATAACAAGGGAATACAACGTGACGGTGCTGACAATCCCCCACGAAGAAAGAATGGAGGCGTGTTTTGATTCCGTCAGCTTGCCTGAAGCCGTCAATTCGTTTATCGTTCTTCCCACCGAGTTTGAATACGGCGTCACCGGGGAATGGATATCCGACAAACCGGATATTATAAGCCCCGACGGAATAGTCACGCTCGCCGAGAAAGAACAAATAGTAACTTTGACTTTAAAATTATACTCAGGGAATGAAAGTATGACCAAAGAATATAGGGTTACCACCGAAAAAATAGGCGAAAACGAAAAATTTATCAACCTTCATTATCTTGTTGATTACGCTGAACAACTTGATTTGAGCGACAACCACGCTTTAATGCTTCAAGATGACCGGGTTGTTTTAAAGCCGGGGGTTTTGGAGGGCTATTATGAGTCGCCGGTCTACCGAGCCAACCCCTTCAAATCGCTCGTCGGATCCTGGGCGGCTATAAGCGGGGAGAAGGCGACGGTCGAACTCAAGGTTCGGGTACGGGTTGACGGAACCTGGAGTTCTTATCTCACTTATAGTTCCTTTGGGTTGGGATTGGAAAACGCGATGATTCCCAACCAGGCGGGCGGCGTCGCCAGAATGTCCCAAGACGAAATCCTAATCAACGACAATAAAACGGCCGAAGCTTTCCAATACCAGGTTATTCTTAGAAGGAGTTCGCTCGCAGACGATTCGCCGAGACTCGCGCTCGTCGCGGCGGCGCTTGAAATCGAAAATTACCAATATAAAGTTGACGTGTCGGGTTTGCCGGATAAATACGATCACGAGGTTCCCCAACTTAACCAGAACGACGTGCCAAATATCGGCAATCAAATCTGTAGCCCGACATCGTCCACGATGCTTTTGATGTTTAAGGGGCACGAGTTCAGCGAAGCCTTTCCCCATGAGAAAAACGCCCGATTGTTTAGAGATTACGGCAATAANNACGGCCACCTGCTGGTCGTTAGGGGATATGACATGAGCAACGGGAAAAACGTCGTCATTTGCAACGACCCTAATCTTCCGGAAGTGAAATACGAATACCCGCTCAGCGTCTTTTTACAATTCACTCGCAACGTGATATATGTCGTGGAATAATGAAAGTCCCGGGACCTTTCCCGAGACTTTTTTCTATATGCATATGCCAAGACGTGAAATAATAAACTTCTTGGCTTTTTTTATTGCGCTTCGCCGAATTGCAAGTTATACATTTCGGCATAAATACCATCTCTCGCCATCAATTCTTGGTGATTTCCGGATTCAACGATCCTCCCGTCAAGAATAACCAAGATAATATCGGCATTTTTAATCGTCTTCAAGCGATGGGCGATAATAAAACTCGTCCGGCTTTTCACGAGCAACCCGATGCTTTTTTGAATCTTGGCTTCCGTTCGCGTGTCGACGCTTGATGTCGCCTCGTCCAAGACCAAGATAGCCGGATCGCTTAAAATCGTCCGGGCAATCGATATTAACTGCCTTTCGCCGTGGGAGAAATTTATGCCTCCCTCTTTGACGCGCGTGTTGTATTTGTGCGGTAGTCTTTCGATGATTTCGTGGACCTGAGCGAGTTTGGCCGCGGCAACGACCTCCTCGAAGGAAGCGTCGGGACGTCCGTATTTAATGTTGTCCAAAACAGTGCCCCTAAACAGGTAAGTTGTTTGTAATACTATTCCCACTTTGGAGCGCAAGCTTCTTTTCGAGTAATTGTATATTGATTCTCCGTCGATTAAAATATCGCCTTCGTTTACGTCATAATAACGGGCGAGAAGGTTAATGATTGTTGTTTTCCCGCTTCCGGTCGGGCCAACGATAGCAATTGTGTTTCCGCTCGCGACTTTAAAGTTAATATCTTTTAACACCTTTTGCCCAGGTTCATAGCCGAAATTAACGTTACGAAACTCAACGTCCCCGGACACCTTTTCCAATTCGATGTCGGAATCGTCGACATATTCGCTTTCCTCGTCAATCAACTTGAACACGCGGTATCCGCCGGCAATCGCCGCTTGCAGCAAATTATAAATTTGCGCGACGTTGCTGATGGGGCGTATAAGCATCCGCGAGAAATTGGTTATCGCCTGGATTGTCCCGACCGTTATCACCCCGTAGACGATATGCAGAACGCCGCCCACCGTGATAATCAAACTATATAATATATTGTCAAGCAACCTGATAATCGGCATCATCATACCCGAAAAAACGCCGGCGCGGTAACTTGATTTTTCTAGTTCTTGGTTTGAGCGCCCAAACTTCTCAATGACCGCTTGTTCTTGATTATATAGTTTGACCACCTTCAGCCCGGTAACATTTTCTTGAACGATACCGTTAACTTCGCCCAATTTGATTTGCTGGTTCCGGAAATATTTATAAGCCCGGCTGGTAATAAAAATGATCAAAAACAAGGCGATCGGCAAAATCGTGACGACGACCAAAGACAATTGCCAACTCTCGACGAACATGGCGACGCTGGCCCCGATGATGAAAATAACCGCGGTGATAAATTGCGGTATCACCTGAGACAGGGCGTTAAAGATCGTTTCAATATCGTTGGTTAGGACGCTCATGATGACGCCGTGGGAGTTTTTATCGTAATACTTTATCGGCAGTTTTTGCAATTGTATAAAAGCGTCTCGCCGAATGTCTTTCGCCACTTTTGTCGCCACCTTCGCCATTAACACCCTTTGAAGGCGCGTGCCGATGGCCATCACTATCGTTACGATGATAACGGACACGATAATCAAAGCTAAAGCTGTAAAATCAACCTCGTCGATGTTTATATAGTCATCAATAAGGACTTTTATGACCAAAGGCAAAGAAAGGCTGAAAAGACTATAAAGTATGAGAAAAATCATGATAAACAGGATGCTCCAGGGGTATCGCCTTAAATAGCTCCATACCCTTTTTATCACTTTTCCGTGAACGCCCTTCTCTTTCGGCATCTCAAAATACATGAATCGTCCGCGCGGCCCGCCGCGCCCTTGACTCCTAGTCATCGTTGCCTCCAAACTGCGAATTATATATTTCCTTATATACTTCGCTTTTCTCCAAAAGTTCAAAGTGCGTCCCGTAACCGTCAAGCCGGCCGGAATTATCAAGCACGATTATTTTATCGCAATTGCGGATCGATGAAATTTTTTGGGCGATTATAATCGTTGTTTGCTTCTTCGAATCAAATATGTTCGCTTTTATTTTCGCCTCGCTTTTGGCGTCGACGGCGCTGGTGGAATCGTCAAGGATTAAAATTTTCGGTTCGCGAACCATCGCGCGGGCCAATGATAGCCTTTGTCTTTGGCCGCCGGATAAATTCGTTCCTCCCTGGGTAACCTCGCTGTAGAACTTCTCGTCCATTTTATCGATAAACTCATCGGCGACGGCCAAGCGCGACGCTTTCTCCATCTCCCTGATATCGGCGTCTTCTTTCCCTTGTCTAATGTTTTCCGCGATCGTCCCGGAAAAAATAATCGCTTCTTGCGTCACGTAGGAGATTTGTTCGCGAAGAAACTTCAGATCATAATCCCTCACGTCGACGCCGTCGATATAAATCGCTCCGCCCGTAACGTCATACAATCGCGGCAACAACTGGACCAGCGTGGTTTTACCGCTGCCGGTCGAACCGATAACGCCGACGGTAGAGCCCGGCTCGATGACAAAGCTTATGTTTTGCAGCGTGAGGCCGGAGTCCTGCCCGTCGATCCCGCCGTACCCGAAGGAGACGTCGCGATATTCGATCCGGCCCTTCAACCCGTCCAAAATAACCGGATCTTCCGGGTTTTTGACGCTCGCGTCCGTCTTCAAGACCTTTTGTATCCTTTGCGCGCTAATCGCGCCGCGTGAAATTTGCACGGCAATCATCGAAAGCATCATTAAAGACATGATAATTTGTTGNNTTGCTGATCAAAATAATCAACGGGTCAATATTGGCGATATGCTTGAAGGCGCCAACAATTGTGGCGCTGTATTTATCGTTGACCCTATCGAACATTTCAACTTCGTGCGACTCGGTAACAAAGGCCTTGATTTCCCGCGCCCCGCTTACCGTTTCGTTTAATTTCGTGTTTAAGTCATCCAATCTTTCCTGCACCGAGAGAAAATATTCGCTGGCTTTTTTCAAAATAATGATTATGAAAAAAGCCAAGATCGGAACAATCGCCAAAATGATTATAAAAAGTTTCTGATTAATCAAATAAGCCATCAATATCGCTCCGATCAAGGTCAGCGGGCTTCGCAAAATGGCGCGAAAACTCATCATGATTATTTGCTGAATCTGGGCGGTATCGTTGCTTACGACCGTAAGAAGCGTCCCGGTCGATATTTCATCGATATTGGAAAAGGAGAGTTCCTGAATTTTGGCAAATAAGTCTCTCCTTAACTCCNNACGGCGGCGACGGCGATCCCGGTAGCAAGAATCCCCACCCGGAAAACATAAGAGAGATCGCCAACCCCGCTGTTGATTTCGTCGAAAATATTTTTTGTAATCGCGGGAATGCCCAAAACGATAAGCACGTCAAAAATCAAAAATAGAATCGCCAAAAACGAAAAAACAATATGTTTCCTTTGATAAACTCGTAAATAAATTTTGAATAAGTCCTTCATCTGCTACCTCTGTTTTTTCTTTTAATAATGGAATACAAATCGGGACTCGCTTATTTTACTCGCGATGTAAATTTATAAACACGGGTTTCGCCTCGGTAAGTTATTTCAGCTTGATAACGAACCGCGTCGGCATTGCCGATAACCCGCCCGTTATTATCAAGTTGCCCCGGGCTTTCGGACCGCCATTCAAACTTTACCGCGGAAAACTTGCTTTGACCCAAGTATTCTATTTCCACAAGCTCCAAAAACTCTTCCCACCTGCCGGCCTCGCGCAGCACTTGCGGGCAATTTTTGCCGCTAAAATCATAATGTTGTTTAACGGCGTCCAAGCCCAGATTATAATCTATTAACAATTTCGCCGTCAATTTGGCGGCGCGCCTTATTGCGTCGTTAAAATCAATGCCCTGATACGTGCATATCTCGATGCCGATGCCGTATTCGTTTCCCTCTTTGGCGCCGGCATGCCACCCGACTTCGTCAAGACGCAACTGCTGATAAATTTCGTTATCGTCGACGGTAAAATGCCAGGACGCTTCCCGCGTGGAATTATTAATCGACCGGCTCAACCGTTCCGCCGTCATGACGGGAGAGGCCATCCCAGTGTTGTGGATGACGATGTATTTTGTCTTATAGCGGTTCCTTCCCGGCCTAATAAAGGTATTTGACGCCGGAACGACGCCATCTTCAATTTCTAGTTCTTCGTTACGGTATAAAGGCAAATACCCTTTGTTGGCAGCCAAAACCTTTTCGTACCCCTTTTCCGCCCCAAACAAATAGAAGTCGCCGGTCGCGATTTCCCTATCCGTTATCTTATTGAGAAAATCTTCAATGTCTTTCCAATGTTCTTCTTCCCGCGTTTCGGAAACAAAACCGCTTGCCTTCACGGTTTCCAATCCCGGCTTGATTTTAACCTTTACCGCGTTAATGTATAGAATGCTTAATGAAATAATCAGTAAGATAAAAACGACTTTTCTTTTATCCAACTTCCCGTCCCCCTATCAATAATATAGTAATTATTATACCATAAAACAAACAATTTTGGAACAGCAGATTAATTTTTCCATAAAAAAAGCTCCGTTGCGGAGCTAAATAGAATTTTAAGACCAAGCGGGAGGCAACAACACGGATGTATGGGTGTATTCCCGCGTTTCGTTGTTATAAGTAACTTTTACCTTATATGTGACGGTAGTTTCGACGCCGGGATGATTAAACACGTACCCTTTGTCATTCATAATATTCTTGCTTAAAGATTCCCAAACAAACTCAACGTCGGAAAACTTGCTTATTCCCGAATATTCTATCGACACGAGATCGATGAATTCGTCCCATCGTTTGTTTATGCGCATCACGCGAGGACATTCTTTTTTCGTAAAGTCGTAATGCTGGCGAATATCCTTTAGGGTGAGTCCGTATTTATACAGCAATTCCGCCGTGAGCTTGGCGGTTTTTTGCATGACGACCGTGTAGTCGACTTCGGGATTAATGCAGGTCTCGATCCCGATCCCGTAACGGTTGCCTTCGCCGTCGCCGGCATGCCAGGCCACTTCCATGTCAGGAATATGCTGATATATTAATTCGTCGTCGACCGTGTAATGCCAGGATGACGCTGTCCGATCGGGATTCTTGATAAATTGGCTATGCATCTCGACGCCCGCGCCGGGGTTGTTGTTCGCGGTGTCATGAATGACGACGTATTTTCGCGTGTACGATTGATACGGAGACGGGCGGAAAGCGTGATCCGCCGGCAACAAATCCTGAGTAACGTCCGATCGTTCGTTAAAGTAAAACGGTACGTAACCGTAATTGTAACGATAAAATGACGCCGTCACTCCGGCTATGGTATACCTTTGCGTTTTAATCTTGTCAAGAAATATCTCATCCAGGAAGGCTTCGATCTCTTCCCACTTATCTTCGTATCCCTTGCCGGCCACTTCCGTTTTGAAATGAATCATCGCGCTCTCCTGTCCGGATATAACCTTGCAGGTTAACGTTACCAACTCGTTTTTATTGGGAAGGCTGATTTGGCCGTCATCGGAAATGATTTTGGGTTTATCCGAACTCCATTCAAGCGTTACCGTGAACTCTTGTTGATAGATTTGCGGTAATTCCAAATCGGTATCTATCATCGCGGGGACGATTTTTAGCTCTTCCAGCCATTCTTGCACGATCGCCGCCCGATCATATACGCTTAAACCGGCGGCCGTGTAATTTTCAACATAAGTCCGCTCCAAACCCCGATCGGGAAAAGCGACAACAAGAACGATTTGAAAAGGTTTATCGTTAATCGGTTGAATATACTTACCCGCGTTCGTGAATACGGAAACATCCGTGGAATGCCAAGTAACAACGGCTTCCGGATACGCGTTATAAATAGTATCCATTCTTACGTTTATGTCATTTAATATTCTGCGCGTAAAACTCGGAAATTGATTGAAAAAATTATTATAAATGGAATTGAACGCGTACCCGACAACCACGACGTCATGAACATCCGTCGCGACATATCCATTATATCGCACCGTGATCTTGACGCTAGCCTCGACATCGAACTCCTTTTTAAACGGAAGACCGTTATCGCTCAAAACATCGGGATTTTGTGATTCATATTCGATCTCAACAGCGTATTGCGGGTGTGACGTGGGGAAAAACTTCGGTTCGTCAACTTCCGTTCCGATTTGCGTTTTGATCCATTCCAATACCGTTTCCGGAATTTGTTTATCAGTTATTGTGACAATCACCGATATTTCAATATAACATTCATCGGGATAGTCCTCAAGATAAACCTTAATCTCTGTTTTCCCCTCGCCGACGGCTCTTATGATCCCGTCTTCAAAAACAACAACGGATTCGTTCATGGATTCGATAATAAGGTTTTGGGTTTTATAATAAGGGTGAACCTCAAGGTATAACGTCTCCTCATCGCCGACTTTCATCGTATACTCAACAATTTGGGCGTTGATTGCCCATTCGGGTTTTCCATCCCGAATGCATCCGTAAGCCATAAGCAAAAAAAACAATAAAGCGAAAAACTTTAAGCGCCTCACTTCAAATTCCTCTCCTTCTCTTCTTCTTTATAATAGTTCTATTAAGTCTTTGACCGAGCGCGCGACCATATCGGGTTTATGGGGCGACTCGCTTAACATTTGCATATCGGTTTCCCCGCTTAACACCAAAACGCTCGCGATACCGGCGTTAATCCCCGCCGCGATATCGGTGTATAAACGATCGCCGATCAACACTGTTTTTTCGGGCGATGTCCCGGTCTTTTCGATTAAAAGATCGATTATGTATCGGTTTGGCTTCCCGATATAAAAAGGTTTTTTACCTGTCGCGACAGTTAGCATTTGACAAATGCTCCCGCAATCGGGAATGTATCTTCCGTTTTTAACGGGATAAAGCAAGTCGGGATTGGTCGCGATAAACTCGGCGCCGTTATCTAAAAACATGCATGCCTTTTCAAGTTTTTGATAAGTGAGTTCGCGATCAAACCCAACTAACACGATGTCGGGGTCATTAACGGTAGTCACGATGCCGTACTCGCTTAATTCCGCCGCAAGCGCCTCGGTCCCGACAAGATAGACCTTTTTCCCCTTCCGTTTTCTAGACAGAAAAAAACCGGCCGCCAAGCCGGATGAAAATATATTTTCCGGTTCGCATGGAATTCCCATATCGGCAAGTTTGTTAAGATAATCTTTCTTGTTTATTGAGGAGTTATTGGAAAGAAAGACGTATTTCTTATTTCTGGCGATAATTTTCTCAATAAAGTCTACGGCTTTCTCAATCAACTCATTTTCAATGTATATGGTTCCGTCCATGTCCAAAAGGTATAACTCAATATCTTTAAAATCAATCACAATACATCACCGCTGGATATATTTTATCATAAACGCGGCGTCTAAACAAGGCGTAATATATCCTTGGTATTTTTTGTATTATGTAAAAATATGCGAAGCGCGACAGTTTATATTTTCGAGGGAAAAGCAATAGCCGCGGGGCTTGGCGAGAATGTGTTTTCTTTGATTTTTGCTAATCATTAAGATATAAAAAAAAGAGCTAATGCTCCTTCTTTTAATTCGTCATGGTGGCTCGGGGCGGAATCGAACCGTCGACACAAGGATTTTCAGTCCTTTGCTCTACCAACTGAGCTACCGAGCCAAATGGCGGTCCCAACGGGACTTGAACCCGCGATCTCCAGTGTGACAGACTGGCATGTTAACCACTACACTATGGGACCGTATGGTTGCGGGGGTAGGATTCGAACCTACGACCTCCGGGTTATGAGCCCGACGAGCTACCTAGCTGCTCTACCCCGCGGTGTGAATTGACTTATTTAATTTTTTAATGGCGGAGGAAGCAGGATTTGAACCCGCGCGCGCTATTAACGCCTGTCGGTTTTCAAGACCGATCCCTTCAGCCAGACTTGGGTATTCCTCCGTATGACAAAATCAACTGGTGGACCCGGCAGGACTCGAACCTGCGACCAACCGGTTATGAGCCGGTAGCTCTAACCAACTGAGCTACGGGTCCTCAACTGGTAGCGGTGGAGGGACTTGAACCCCCGACCTCACGGGTATGAACCGTACGCTCTAGCCAGCTAAGCTACACCGCCACGAAAATTCAGAAATGGTGGATCCTAACGGAATCGAACCGTCGGCCTCCTGCTTGCAAAACAGGCGCTCTCCCAGCTGAGCTAAGGACCCGTTACTATACGCGCTTGGTGCCTAGGGCGGGAATCGAACCCGCACGGTATAATATACCACAGGATTTTAAGTCCTGCGCGTCTACCTATTCCGCCACCCAGGCATATGGTGTCCCCGAGACGATTCGAACGTCCGACCCACTGATTAAAAGTCAGTTGCTCTACCGCCTGAGCTACGGAGACGTCTTTTTTCTGGTGCCGGCTGCAGGACTTGAACCCGCAACCTATTGATTACAAGTCAATTGCTCTACCAGTTGAGCTAAGCCGGCGAGCGAAAATGGTGGAGAATGACGGGCTCGAACCGCCGACCCTCTGCTTGTAAGGCAGATGCTCTCCCAACTGAGCTAATTCTCCGTAAAAATATAATAGAAAGAAAGCTTGGCGATGACCTACTTTTGCGGGGCAAGCGCCCAGCTATCATCGGCGCTGAAATGCTTAACTTCTGTGTTCGGGATGGGAACAGGTGTATCCATTTCGCCAACAACACCAAACTTTTCTTTCAAAATTGAATA
>MTKW01015702.1_pt1 | contig 10289 bp, 11 predicted proteins | sample 1042761 | NCBI WGS metagenome assembly MTKW01 (sample SAMN06205366, study PRJNA360243) | anaerobic digester metagenome | biome: Wastewater treatment plant; feature: Anaerobic digester sludge; material: sludge; isolation source: anaerobic digester fed with sludge from wastewater treatment plant ...
TTTGCCAAACGTTGCCGGGTGGCCAGCAATTCCTCCTCTTCGTCAGGGACTAATGCGGCTGCAGCTATCTCCTCCTGCTGGAAGCGCAGCATTTCCAAAAGGCGTTCCCGTTCTCGGTCATCTCCCATTACAGTTCTTAGCTGGCCCTCTATCTCCCGATATTTGACTACCACTTCCCTAACCTGCTCCAGCAACTCTCGCACCGCGGCACCGGCGAATCGATCCAAAACTTCACGATGCTTGGGCACTTGCAGCAGAGATTGGTGTTCGTGCTGACCATGCAAATCGACTAACAGTTTTCCCAGATCGCGCAAAAAACTAATAGTAACCAATTGACCGTTTATGCGAGCCACACTACGCCCACTCTGATGTATCTCGCGGGCGATAATCAACTGGCCCTCTTCCACTAGCTCCGCATAAGGGGATGGTAATTCCTCCACTTCAAAAATGGCCTGCACCGACGCCTTCTCGGCACCGGTCCGGATCAAATCTGTGGAAGCCCGATAGCCCAAGATCAACGACAAGGCATCTAAAATCAGGGACTTGCCCGCACCTGTCTCACCGGATAACACCACTAGTCCGGGCTCCAGGTCCAGGTCCAGCTGCTCGATGAGGGCCAGGTTTTCTACAACCAGCTTTATTAGCACTAGAGCTCCCCCTCTCGGTAACGGGAAGGAGTTCCTCCCAACTTTTGCCGCAACACATCGTAAAACCCGTGGTGAGAAACTTTTACGAAACGAGCTACTTCATTAGCTTGACTAACGACAATCTGGTCCTCTAGCTCTATAGGGAAGGTTTCCTGCCCGTCGATGGTGAGAATAACATCGTCATGTTGAGCTTGCACGCGGATATGTACCATGCTGGTCGGTGAAACCACCATAGGCCGGGCGTGCAAACTGTGGGGACAGATGGGGGTTAGCAGTAACACGCCAATATCGGGGTCCACTATGGGGCCACCAGCGCTGAGGCTGTAGGCGGTAGAACCGGTAGGAGTAGCTACTATCACGCCGTCAGCCGGTAAGGGATCCAAATGTTGCCCATCCACCACAATATTGAGCTCCAACATACGGCTAAAGGCCCCTTTACAAATAACCACTTCGTTCAAAGCCCGCAAATCTTTGATAAGCCGCTCTCTCCTCTTTACTCCTACCCGTAGCAGCATGCGTTCTTGCACCTCATAGTCGCCCCGCAAGACCTCCTCCATGCCAGAAAACATATCCTGTAGTTCAATTTCTGTAAGGAAACCCAGCTTGCCTAAGTTTACCCCTAAAATCGGCAATTCCCAGGCCGCATAGCGACGCACCACACTGAGCAGGGTCCCGTCACCGCCCAGTACCACCAGCAGCTGGGCTTTAACCATCTCTGCTTCGTCCACCGCCAAATCGGGCCTATTAATGCGGGCACCCACTGCCCGCGAGCAGCAGGGCCTAATGCCGCGTAATTCCAGCCAATCGGCCAATTCGTGGCAAGCCGTCAGAGCTTGCGGCTTCTGCAAATGAGGGATTAACCCTATTGACATCCGCATCCCCCCTTCATGTATGAATTCGCTTTAGAGCTGTATTAACCTGCTAAACCAGTTGCCCATGGGCCAGTTCCACGATTTTTTCAACGCTTTCGGGAGTCACAAGGTCTACGGCTCCCTGCTTAAACCAGGCTAAGAACTCAATATTCCCTTCCGGCCCAGTAATGGGAGAAAAGGTTAGGCCCTGCAGGCCCAACTGTAAATTAGAAGCCACTTCCCAGACCTGGCCAATCACCTGCCTATGCACCGTCTTTTCTCGCACAACTCCCCGTTTACCCACCTGATCCCGCCCTGCTTCAAACTGAGGCTTGATTAGAGCCACCACTTCTCCACCGGGCCTCAACAACTGCACCACTGGCGGAAGTATGGTGGCTAAGGAGATAAAAGAAACATCGATGGTCAGCGCGTCGGCCTGCTCAGGGAAGTCACCGGCCTTTAAATAGCGCGCATTGGTCCGTTCCATGACCACCACCCGCTGGTCTTGCCGCAGTTTCCATGCCAACTGGGCATGCCCCACGTCCACTGCATAGACCCGCTGGGCGCCATGCTGTAAGGCACAGTCGGTGAACCCGCCGGTGGAAGCCCCAATGTCAATGATCACTTTACCGGCCGGGTCAAAACCCAGCTCTCGAATGGCCTGCTCTAACTTCAATCCTCCTCTGCTAACATAGGGATGCTCTTGACCTTGTACCTGAATGTCCACTTCCCTAGCAAACCGGGTGCCCGGTTTATCTACCAGTTGACCGTCAACGGTGACCAAACCGGCCATGATGGCTCCCTGGGCCTTTTGGCGAGATTCAAACAATCCTTGCTGTACCATCAGTACATCTAATCTTTCTTTATCGACCATATCTCATCATGCTCCAATTTGGCTAAAATCTGGGCGCAGATAGCTTCGCCGGTCAGACCTAAAGAGGCCAATAATTCAGCCCGCGTCCCATGGGGAATAAATTTATCGGGGATGCCGAACAAAAGGGCCTCATGGGGCACCCCAGCCGCGCTAGCCGCTTCTAGCAGGGCCGAACCGCAACCACCTGCCACAACCCCCTCCTCGATCACTACTGTCAACCGATGTTCGCCCATAGCTGTAACTAGCGCCGGGTCTAGAGGTTTTAGGAAGCGCATGTCAAATACGGTTGGCTGCAAACCGGCGGCATTTAGTTTCTGCTGCACTTGTTCTGTCACATCCCAGATGGTACCACAATTGATCAGCAACACGTCTCGCCCCTGCTGTAAGCACTGGGAGCTGCCGATCGACACCGACTGGGGAGGGAGTAGAGATTCGCCATCGGAAGCACCCCGGGGGTAACGAAGAGCTACTGGCCCTGTATGCTGGCAGGCGGCAACTAGCATGTTTGTTAGCTCTTGGCTGTTTCGGGGTAACATTATGGTTAGGTTAGGCATATGCCTTAGCATTGCCATATCAAAAACTCCCTGATGGGTCTCTCCATCTTCACCTACCAAACCTCCCCGGTCAATGGCCAAGACTACGGGTAAGTTGGGCAGGCAAACATCGTGGACAACCTGATCATAGGCCCTTTGGAGAAAGGTGGAATAAACCGCAAAGACAGGGCGCAAACCGCCGGCGGCCAAGCCCGCTGCCATAGTCACCGCATGTTGCTCAGCAATCCCCACGTCAAAAAACCGCTCGGGATACCTATTATGAAAAGCAGTTAGCCCGGTTCCATCGGGCATGGCTGCCGTAATAGCCACAATTTTTCTATTTTCTTCCGCAATAGACAACAAGGTCTTACTGAATACCTCTGTGTAAGTTGGCGCTTGCCGCTTGGTCACCGATTGGCCAGTGGCCGGGTTGAAGGCTCCCACCCCGTGGAAACGATCGGGATTTGTTTCGGCTGGGCGGTAACCCTTACCTTTCACGGTTTGGCAGTGAACCAACACGGGCCCAGGTGTGGCCTTAGCCACCGTCAACATTTCCTGCAGGGCCCCCAAATTATGGCCATCCACTGGACCTAAATAGGTAAAGCCCAGTTCTTCAAAAAGCATCCCCGACACCAGCAAATACTTAAGGCTATCCTTAAGGCGCTCACTTATTTCCGCTACCCTACCTCCGACGAGAGGGATCTTCTGTAATAGGGCTTCGATATCGGCTTTAGTCCGCAAATAGCTGGGGGCAGTGCGAGCCCGTGCCAAATAACGAGAAAGGGCCCCCACGTTCTTAGCTATCGACATTTCATTATCATTAAGCACCACGATTAAGTTGCTCCCCAGATCACCCACATGATTGAGGGCCTCCCAAGCCATACCGGCCGTCAAGGCCCCGTCGCCGATGACAGCCACCACGTGGTGACTTTCGCCTGCGAGATCCCTGGCAATGGTCATGCCTAAAGCCACCGAAATAGAAGTGCTGCTATGCCCAGCCACAAAATGATCGTAGTTGCTCTCTGTCGGCTTGGGGAAGCCGGATAATCCGCCCAGTTTGCGCAGGGTAGAAAACTGCCGGTAACGCCCAGTGATCAGTTTGTGGGCGTAGGTTTGGTGCCCCACATCCCAAATTAGGCGGTCTCGGGAGAAGTCGAAGACCTGATGCAGCGCCAGAGTCAACTCCACGACCCCGAGGTTGGAAGCCAAGTGGCCGCCATTCTTAGCCACCACGCGCACGATTTCCTCCCGCAATTCTCGCGCTAGCTGTCTAGATTGAGAGAGAGTTAATCGCCGAACATCACGAGGAGATTGGATTGTTGGTAAGATAGTTGCCACTCAAGATCACACACCTTTCTCGCTGCCTCCTAATAGAGACGCCAGACCGCAATTGCTGCGCCTAAGATGGCGCCCACGATTACCTCAAAAGGAGTATGCCCCAATAGCTCCTTTAAGCGTTCTTCGCGCAGAGGTTTATTCGCTGCCAACTCAATAACTATCTTGTTTAATACCCGCGCCTGTTTCCCGGCAGCGCGACGCACTCCGGCTGCATCGTACATTACTATGAGAGCAAAAACCAAGGTAATGCCGGTGATTGGGCTACCCCACCCCTCTCGCAAGCCAACTGCGGTAAACAAAGCCACCACTAGGGCCGAGTGGGAGCTAGGCATACCCCCCGAGCCCACAAATCGAGCTAAGCTGAAGTGCCCTTCCTTGTGCCAATAAAGAAACGTCTTCGCTACCTGAGCCACCAACCAGGCAAACAAGGCTACTTGCAGTACTTCGTTATCGGCTAATGCTAAAACATTTGTGTCGCGCATAGTGACCCCCTGCTAAGATTCCCGCTCAGCTAAAAAGTCGGCCAACGCCCTTAGGGGGTCAGCTCCTGAGCCAAAGGATTGCAGACTGGCATTAGCATGCCGTACTAACTCTTTCACCCGACGCCTAGCCTCGACCACTCCGTGGACAGCCGGATACGTTAATTTCCCTCGGGCCTCATCTTGGCCCGTTCGCTTACCTAGTTTGCTACTGTCACCATAAATGTCCAGCAGATCGTCGGTGATCTGAAAGGCCAAGCCGATTGCACGGGCATAATCGGTCAGTGCGGCCAACTGCTCTGGCTCAGCATCGGCTAAGATTGCCCCCGTGCGAACGCTGGCCACTAGCAAGGCCCCCGTCTTATGCTCGTGGATGTATTGAAGCAACTGGTCCGGTTCTCCTTCCCGTTCCTGCTCCTTTTCCCATAGTATATCGGCAGCCTGGCCGCCAACCATACCCTGACCGCCTGCCGCTCCCGCCACCTCAGCAATCACTTGCAGCACCTGTTCTGCTCTAAACCCACCCAGTCGCTGAGACAAAATCTCAAAACACAAGGTCAACAACGCATCACCGGCCAAGATAGCTATTCCTTCACCAAAAACTTTGTGGTTAGTTGCTTTGCCACGTCGCCAATCATCATCATCCATAGCCGGCAGATCATCATGGATTAGCGAATAGGTATGTAGGCACTCAATGGCACAAGCTGCCGAAAGCAGCTGTTCCCTTTTCATTCGCTGGCCAGCAACCGCTTCAGCAGCCGCAAGCACTAGAATTGGCCGTAAGCGTTTGCCACCCGCAAAGAGGCTATAGTCCATGGCGGCCCGTAGTTTGGTCGGTTGGGGCGCAAACTCCTCTAAGATACGCTCCAGCTCTACGTTAATCAGTTCCACCCGATGGTGCATATAGCCCCTAAGATCAAACGCCAAGATCTGAGCCTCCCAACGGATTTAGCGGTTGCCTGTGAGTTTGCCCCTCTTTGTCGACCAGCAACAGCTCTACCTTTTGCTCCGCCTCAGCCAGCTTTTCCTGGCACTGGCGCACTAGACCAATTCCTTCGGTAAACAGTTCTAGAGACTCTTCCAGCGATAGATTTCCACCCTCTAGTTGCTCTACAACCGCCTGCACCCGTTGCAGACAGTCTTCAAAGCTAGCTTGGGGAGCCATCGTTTGTTTCGGTTGCGGCATCCTTTCTACCTCCCACTGAAATCACTTGGCTATAGATACGCCCTTGATTGACGACCGTCTCCAACATATCTCCAACAGAAACCTGGCTAGGTATACGAATAACTTCACCGGCCTGATTTAGAGTAATCGTGTACCCCCGGGCCAACACGGCTAAAGGGCTCAAAGCTTGAAGGCGGGCAGCGCAAGTGTGAATTTGACTTGCCCCCCACTCTAGTTTGCCTGTCATAGCTCGCAGTAGCCTCTCCTGCAAGCCATCTAGTGCCTGGGCCAGGTTCTCCAACCTCCGCTCCGGGTGCTGCCGCATAAGGCGAGCACTCAGATTATTGGCCAACTGGGCTTGGCGTAAGAGGTTATTCTGCATGGTGGTCACCAGGCGATTCTGCCAGGTTAGGAGACTGAGTTCCAGCTCAGCCAAAACTGGCACTACTGTCTCAGCAGCAGCACTAGGCGTGGCTGCCCGGTAATCGGCCACAAAGTCGGCGATAGTAAAGTCGGTTTCGTGCCCCACGGCCGATATCACCGGCTTGGGGCAGTTAAATATGGCCCGTGCCACCCGCTCATCATTGAAGGCCCACAGTTCTTCAATGGAACCGCCACCACGGCCCACAATCACTACATCCACCTCTGGGATTTGACCAAGTTGCTCTATGGAAGTCACGATGCTGACAGGGGCCTCTGCCCCCTGAACTATGGTTGGGACTACTAAGACGTTGACCCGGGGGCAACGTCGCCCGATTATGCTCAGCATATCTTGCAGGGCAGCCCCCGTTGGTGAAGTGGCAATTCCTATGGTACGGGGTAGAAAGGGCAAAGGAAGTTTATTTTCCGGGGCAAATAGACCTTCCCGTTCTAGTTTTTCCTTTAATTCTAGGAATGCTATATATAATTTTCCCTGGCCCGCAGGACGCAGGCTATTGACGTATAGCTGGTACTGGCCATCCCGCTCATAAACACTTATGCTGCCCTGAGCTATCACACTCATACCATCCCGGGGCACAAACTGCAGGCCTACTGTCCTGCTGCGAAACATAACACACCTTAAGCGGCTATTTGCATCTTTTAAGGTAAAGTACATATGGCCCGAGCTATGATGGGTGAAATTAGATATTTCCCCTTCCACCAGCACCTGCGTCAAAATCTCATCACCGTCTAGTAAGGCCCGTAAGTAACTGGTGATTTGGCTGACTGAAAACAACCGTTGCATCATCCACCCTCCTTACTAAACAGATACTGGGCGCGCGCTAAATGGGCAATTCCCACCGCATTGTCGGTACAGAGCTGAGCCGGGGCAAAATGAAGCTGCATACGACCGCCTAAACGGTGCTCAAGCCGTTGCCGTATCAACCGGTTGCTCATAACTCCCCCCGCCAATAGGACCTGGGATAACCCTTCTTGGTCTCCCGCTCTTCTTAGGCTTTTTTCCAGAGAGTTAGCCACCACCCGTAAGGTAGCAAAAGCGATCTCGGCAGGATCTTCCCCTTGCTCAACCAGACGCAGTGCAGCTGTACAGGGCCCCGAAAAACTCAACCCAGCAACCGAGGCTACCGATGGCAAGCTAATCCGCCCGCTGGCCTGACTAGCCAATTGCTCCAAATCAGGGCCGGCCGGGAAGGGCAAGCCTAGGGCCACACCCACGCGGTCGATCATCTGGCCCGCACTCAAGTCAGTAGTTCCAAAGAGCAATTCAATGGCAAAGCCAGCTTGGCCGGGGCAAGGAGTAACGCGTAATACTTCTGATGTGCCTCCCGATATATGTACAGCCAAAAAGGAGTCCCGAACCTGCAACCTCTGCAACCCGGCGGCGATGTGGCCTTCTTGATGAGAAAACTTATACAGGGGTATCCCCTTACTACTGGCAATACCCCCGGCTACAGCCAAACCAGCCAAGAAGACCGGCATGTAGGATTCCACCTGAGGACGAGGTTTGGCACTCACTGCTACGGCGGCAATTTCCGAAGGTAGAGAGAGCTCATCCCAAATCTCACTCAAATGACGCACATGGTGAAAGACTCCGTCACTCTGCCGCAGACCGTGCTCACCAGCAGCAACCGGCAATAGCCTACGCACATCATGAACTAGATTGCCCTCCGCATCCACCACCGCCACTGACGTGGTGTAACAGCTGGTATCTATCCCGAGAAAGGCCTTGGTCATGCTACAACTCCCGCGCCACATTGCCCAATAGTCCGTTGATAAACCGGCCCGACTCTTCGGTGCCATAGCGGTGGGCTAATTCTACCGCCTCATTGATAATTACCCCGGTGGGGGTTTGAGTGGAAGCCAGCATTTCCCCGATAGCCAAGCGTAAGATACTGCGGTCCACGCGCGGAAGACGGCTTAGTTCCCAATCTACACTCTTGGCACTGATAATGGCGTCACTTTCTGCCTGCTTGCTAAGTGCCAGCTGCACCAGTTCCTGGGCAAAGGGTATGAGGGATTCGGAGAGGGGGGTTGTCTCTAGGGCGAAAGCGAAAGCAGCCTCCTGCGAAATGTGGCCAATATCCAGCTGAAAGAGAGTACGCAAGGCAACTTCACGTGCTAAGCGGCGACTCATGGGCATCATCCTTTTCCACGCAAACTTAGTTCTCGTATTTCCTATACTAGCATATCCGCAGCCAATAAGTGCAAGTCTAAAGCTTTTACAGCGAACCTCAAAGTCAGAAAAAAAACCGCGAAACGCGGTTCCAATCGGTTGCCTGACTACTTAGTTTTCGCCGTGTCCTCACTCTTGGCATCAGGGAAAAATACTCCCTGCACATGCACATTAGCCTCTACAACTTCCAAGCCAGTCATGTTGGCAATAGCATTCTTAACGTTTTCTTGTACTTTGCGAGCTACCACCGGAATACGGGCACCATGTTCAATTATGATGAACAGGTCAACCACAACCTGCTTCTCGCCTACCTGTACCTTCACACCCTTGGTAAGGTTCTTCTTACCCAGCATCTCAGAGACGCTTCCGGCTAAACCGCCGCCTCCCATACCGGCTACCCCTTCCACCTCACTGGCGGCAAGACCAGCAATGACAGCCACCACCTCATCGGATATACGAACCGCACCAGATTCACGCATAAGTTCATGGGCATTATTCTTATCCATACTATTGGCCTCCTTCCATTATCCGTAGCTAGTACAAAAAGTGGTAATCAATCTGGATATACCCCCATTATACTCGAGGAACATCCTTATAACAATCTCAGAGGGAAGGGCCGTCATTTTCTTTCTATGACTCTCACATTGTTCACATCAATTTGCAGGGTGCTGGCCACCAACTCGATGATCTGAATGGCTTGGGCTTGATTTAAGCCCTCGCTCTTAACTAACAGGTGCGCCACATCACCGTTTAGTATCAGTAAGGCATCGGTATAGCCTTTACCGATTACCAGCTTTTCAACCGCTAACTCCTTTTCCATGGTTGTTGTTAAGTCCAACCAAGCCTGCTGTGCCTGCCTGCGCACTTCATCGCTAGTATTAGTATTGTTGATTACTTCCCGCAACAACTCTAGCTGCATACTCCGTTGCTTTTCTCTTTCTAGGCGGTGTTCATTGAAGAAATCCTTCTCGGGTGGAGCATATCCTTCGGGCAGATTACCCGGCATTAGCCCTTCTGTAGGGGCCGTACCAGTTGGCACCACAGGCTCTCCTTCTTCTGCTAGGAGAGGTAAATTCTGATAATAGCTATGCATCAAGTAGTATCCAGATATGGCCAGCAGCATTAACAAGCTCAGGCTTAACATTACGGACTTGCCTCGGATCACCATAGTTCTCCCTCATTTCCCCGGTAGTACTTCTACAGAATAGGCCGGCACATTGCAGATCGTTTGTACTGCCCTAAGCAGTTCTAAGCGAATTGTCGAGTTATGTGCACCTTGGGCGACGATAACGACACCCTTTATAGGTGGCAGCTTTTCTTGCAACAATAGCAACTGGTTATTGCTCGTCACCAAGTTGCTGGATTGGCTTTCCTCGGCAGTTAGGCGGGTGCCCCCACTACTATCCTTTTCCTCCGTAGTTCTTTGCGACGTTTGCATACTAACTGCCGGCACCGCTTCCGGACCGCTCTCCAGTGAGAGCATTACCCGCACTTTGCCTACGCCTTTTATTTCCGCCAGCAACTCAGCCAACTGTTGCTCCAACTGCAGCCGATAAGCCGAGATCTGTTCCAAGGTATTTTCCTGAGTTTGTGTTCTATTAGTATCCACTAAAGTAGAAGGCAACAGGGGCGCCGCCGCCTCTTTTCCTGGCCACAAAAGTTGGAGTGCCAAAAGGGCCACCACCCCTACCAGTCCAAGTAGCAATAGACGATTGTTGCCAAGCCTTTGCCAAATGGCCACCATATGCTCACCGATGGCTTGCTGGGATGACTGATTCGACATACTAA
>MTKW01020600.1_pt1 | contig 10288 bp, 12 predicted proteins | sample 1042761 | NCBI WGS metagenome assembly MTKW01 (sample SAMN06205366, study PRJNA360243) | anaerobic digester metagenome | biome: Wastewater treatment plant; feature: Anaerobic digester sludge; material: sludge; isolation source: anaerobic digester fed with sludge from wastewater treatment plant ...
AAAAGACAAGGATAGAATAGCGCAAGTTGTTCTAACTGATGGATTGGAGAGACGTCATGAGAAAGTCAAATAACAAAGACACAAAAACACTTGATGAACTTTGGCGGGCTTTCAAAATGCTCAAAGACAAAAAAGCCAGAGATGACCTAATTACTCACTATGCATCACTGGTCAAATATGTGGCAGGAAGGGTAGCAATAAACCTTCCCAAAAATGTAGAGGAAGGAGACTTGATTGGTTACGGCAGCCTCGGGCTCCTTGACGCCATGGAACGATTCGATCCACAAAGAGGGGTCAAGTTTGAGACCTATGCAATTGCCAGGATCCGGGGAGCTATGATAGACGGCCTCAGGTCTATGGATTGGGTTCCTGTATCAGTCCGTCATAGAAATCGAACTGTTGAAGAGGCAACCAGGAGTTTGGAAAATCGCCTTGGGCGGTCAGCTACTGACGCTGAAATAGCGGCTGAACTCAGAATATCTATCCAGGAATATAACCGGCGAATACGGGACATAACATCGTCTGCCATTTTATCCCTTGAAGACATTTGGGGTAATCCTAACGACAGTGAGACTACTTTTCGTTCGCCGGAGATCAAAGATGAGAAATCTCCTGACCCTCTCGATGAGGCCGAGTGGATTCTAAGAAAGGAATCCCTGGCCAAAGCCATTGAGAGGCTACCCGAGCGAGAAGGGCTGGTTGTTGCTCTATACTATTATGAAGGCCTTACCGTAAAAGAAATCGCCAAAATAATGAAAGTCTCTCCGTCTAGAATTTCCCAGCTTCATACAAAGGCGGTAGTCAGACTCAAAGGCTATCTTTCGGCCAACCTATAGGAATAGATACATAAAAAGCGGAGGATTCAGCAAATGGGCAACGGAAAGGGTATCGATGTGACTGTATCCACTGACAAAATGTCTGCTTATCTGAAACTCTCAGGTAAAGGAGACTGGTCACTGAGGGAAATAAGACAGGCTCTTGAAACCCATGGAGTTGTTTTCGGTATCTCCAATGCCGCAATTCGCACATGTTTGCTGGGGAAGAGAGATACACCTTACCAGGTGGCCTGGGGACTTCCGCCCCACGACGCCCCTCCAGGTAGAGGGGCTCTTGCGCCCAGAATAGTATTTAATTTCGGCCAATCCCAGGGAAAACCGCCGGATTCTCTCACAGTAACCACTCATTTCAGAGATGAATGGAGGAAGATTCTCGCCCGGGGAGCAGTAAGAGCAGGAGCAATTCTGGCATTTGTCAGAAATCTTGACAAGTGCAGTCTTGGCCTAACGGTCACAGGAGAGAAACTTCCGTTTTTTGCTAACAAGCCCATTCTCAGGTGCGGGCCCAATACAACCCCATCTAGAGACGGGAAGTACATAATAGCATCAAAGTCAGGTATTCCATATGTTGACCGGCAGAAGCCCGGAGTCTTAGGTCGCCTTGAGGTTATAGGAAGCATAGGCCCTGAAACCGGGGATATTTCTTTCCCTGGTGACCTTACGGTCAAAGGGGATGTTTTTCAAGGTTTCCGCATATCTTCGTGGGGATCTCTGACTATAACAGGGAACTTATCAGGTTCAGCATCGTGTGCCCAGAGTATCACAGTTGAAGGCGGCATAAATGCCCCTGGAGAAATTGTGGAATCCGGAAGCAATGTGACCGGGAAATTTTGCGAAAACTCTGTGATCCGGGCCTATGGAGATGTGGTGATTTCTGAATCCATAATGCACAGCATTGTGGAAACTGAACAAGAACTCAAGCTGAGAAAAAATAAAGGGCGCATAGTAGGTGGGCTAATCAGAGCCGGAATAGGGGTGTCCGCGTATTGTGCAGGCTCAGCCATGGGCGTGCCTACTGTAATTGAAGTGGGGGTCAGTCCCAAAATACGCAGGGAATGTGAAAGACTACGGAAAGAAATAACCGCACTCAAGTCAGAAATAGAAAGGATCAAGCGAACGGGCAGTCCAATCTCACCCAGGGCAAATCAGATGACCCTTGATCAACTACGTCTTCAAAGAATGAGTATACTCTTCGAAGATAAAGAAAAGGGCCTGTATACACGATTGGTGTCTCTGGAAGAAGCAATCAGAAAATCGAAACAAGGGTATTTCAACGCCGAATTGGTTCTTCCAGGCACAACACTTACTAACCGGATGGACACAATCGAGTTTACCTGCCCGGAACACAGGATTGCTATCGGGGTGAGAGGGAATGAGGCCAATTGATGCCGTGACAGGACTTCCAAAGTCTCCTGATATCGCAAAATTAGCCGATACCGCGGCCAGACAGGGTGATATGCAATCACAGGTACAATCACTGTCCTTCTCCAGAGAAGTTACGGAAAAAGCCAGGGCTGTATCTGAAAGCCCTGAGGTGGCTGAATCAAGAATCGATGCTGAATCCGGAAGGGGTGAGGGTTCGGCAAGTGGCGGTTCTTTAACCGCGAAGGAACAGAAAAGTGCCAATCACCGCGAAAAGAAATCTCCACACCCTACCAAAGGAAAGATCCTGGACATACGTGGCGCATAGTTCCCTGGAATGTGATATACTACGTGAGGTTAAAATCAATCACTCACGCCATCATAATACCGTGGTGACTACCCGAAAAGGTACCCCTTGGTGATGGCGGCGGATGAACCACGGAGGTGTATATTACATTGTCAGTCGTTTCTATGAAACAGTTGCTTGAAGCGGGTGTGCATTTCGGCCATCAAACACGCCGCTGGAACCCAAAAATGAAACCTTACATCTTTATTGAACGTAATGGTATCTACATCATCGATCTCCAGAAGACAGTCCGCATGATAGAAGAAGCCTATGATTTCCTCAGAAGCATAGCCATGGATAATGGCCGTATTCTTTTTGTCGGCACTAAGAAACAAGCCCAGGAAGCTGTGGAAAATGAGGCTACAAGATGCGGAGAATTCTACGTGAACCAAAGATGGTTGGGAGGGACCTTGACCAATTTCGTGACCATCCGGAAACGAATAGAAAGGCTTCTGGAGTTGGAAGAATGGGAAAGTACCGGATATTTGGAAAACTTGCCAAAGAAGGAAAACGCCATTCTTCTGAAAGAAAAAGAAAGATTAGAGAAGCATTTTAGCGGGATCAAGGGAATGCAAAGCCTTCCGGATGCCCTTTTTGTAGTCGACCCCAGGAAAGAGCGAATTGCGACCCTGGAGGCAAGGCGGATTGGAATTCCGGTAGTAGCCATTGTAGACACCAACTGTGATCCGGAAGAAGTAGACTATGTTATCCCCGGGAACGATGATGCAATCCGTTCAGTAAAGCTCATATGCTCCAAGATGTCTGATGCAATACTGGAAGGAAAACAAGGAGTCCAGGTGCAAGAGGAGTGATGAATATGGCTAAAGTGACTGTTGATATGATTAAAGAACTGCGGGCAAGAACCGGCGCAGGCATGATGGACTGCAAGAGGGCCCTGGAAGAAACCGGCGGCAATATGGAAAAATCCATTGATTTGCTGAGGACAAAGGGGCTGGCTCAAGCAACTAAGAAAGCCAGCCGGACTGCAGAAGAAGGCAGAATTGTGGCCTACATCCACCACAACCACAGGGTAGGCGTTCTTCTCGAGCTGAATTGTGAAACGGACTTTGTTGCCCGCACTGACCAATTCCAGGAGCTATCCAGGCAAATTGCAATGCATATTGCCATGGCTAATCCGCAATATGTTTCCAAGGATGAAGTTCCCGAAGAACTCGTGAATCACGAAATAGCTATCGAAAAAGACAAAGCTAAAGCCGAAGGTAAGCCTGAGGCTGTTGTGAATAAAATCGTTGAGGGCAGGATTGCAAAGTTCTATGAAGGAATTTGCCTGTTAGAACAGGCTTTTATCAGAGACGATTCTAAGAAGATACGGGATATTATAAACGAAACCATTGCGCTATTAGGTGAAAACATCGTTGTGGGACGTTTTACCCGCTACGAACTGGGAGGACAGTGAGGTCCGGTGGAACAGGCACACGGCTCAGGGAATAATGGGAAACAGATGAAATACAGGAGAGTGATTCTTAAACTCTCCGGAGAGGCTTTTGCAGGGCCTACAGGTTTCGGCCTGGACCTTGACGTTGTTGATTCAATGGCCCATCAGATAAAAGATGTATCTGAAAAAGGAGTCCAAATGTCTATTGTTGTCGGGGGCGGCAACTTCTGGCGAGGTGCCAGAGGCGAAAAGAAGGGCATGGATCGTGCTACATCTGACTATATGGGCATGCTGGCCACGGTCTTGAACTGCATGGCCCTGCAGGAAAGGCTGGAAACCCTCGGATTGGAAACAAGGCTTATGACAGCCATAGACATGAGGGAAGTGGCTGAGCCTTATATCAGGCGTAAGGCCATTCACCACCTTAAGATGGGGAGAATAGTGATTTTTGGTGCAGGGTCGGGCAACCCATACTTCTCCACAGATACCACGGCTGCCTTAAGAGCTGCAGAGATTGGTGCAGAGGCCATATTAATGGGGAAACAGGGGACAGACGGAGTCTACGATTCAGACCCCAATCTTAATCCCAATGCCAGGAAGTTTGAACAACTTGATTATCTTGAAGTCATTAACCGTCGCCTCAGAGTAATGGATGCTACTGCTACTACCCTGTGTATGGACAACCGTATACCTCTTATCGTCTTTGACATGGATGTCTATGGTAACATTGAGAAAGCAGTAATGGGCAAGAAAGTAGGAACTATTGTGGGGAGGGAATGACATGGACGAGAAAACCCTGATGACTCAGGCAGAGGACAGGATGAAAAAGGTAATTGAGGCGTTTAAGAAGGACCTGGCCTCTATGAGAGCCGGCCGGGCCACACCTTTGCTATTAGACAAGGTGGTAGTCGACTACTACGGAATTCCCACACCGATAAACCAGGTAGCCTCCATTGGAGTCGCTCCTCCAAGGACCCTTGTAATCCAACCCTGGGACAAGAAACTCCTTGGTAATTTGGAAAAGGCGGTGCAAAAATCCGATCTGGGGGCCATGCCTGTTAACGACGGTACAGTTATACGTGTGACTATTCCTCCACTATCAGGAGACCGGCGCAGGGACCTTATCAAGTCTTTAAAGAAGGACTCAGAAGCTCAAAAAGTGTTGGTGAGAAATATACGACGTGATGCCATTGACGAAATCAAGCAAGCTGAAAAGGACAAAGCTATCTCAGAAGATGAATCCAGGCGTCATCAAGATAAGGTGCAAAAACTTACCGATAAGTACATAAAAATAGTTGATGACATTACGTCAGCAAAAGAAACCGAGGTAATGGAAGTGTGAGGTCTTCGGAAGAAGAATACTGGCTTTCCAGGGCACGAGAGGGAAATATCCCTGTACATGTTGGGATTATTATGGACGGTAACGGCCGGTGGGCTCAAAGACAGGGCCTGAAGCGGCATGAAGGGCATAGGGCAGGAGTCGAGAGCATTAGGCGGTGCCTTCCTGCCCTTGTTGATCTCGGGATCCCTTACTGTACACTTTTTGTTTTTTCCACGGAAAACTGGAAAAGGCCTTATGATGAAATTCAGTTTCTTTTTAACCTGGTTGTGGACTACACGCAAAAATACAAAGATGAGCTTATAGCCAATGGAATTCAGGTGATTCCCATTGGCAGGTGGCGTAAAATGCCTCTGCCTGTACTCCAGGCCTTGTCAGAAGTAGCCAGGGATACCAAGGCCGGTAGCCGGTTGAGACTCCATATGGCGATTAACTATGGCGGAAGGCAAGAAATACTTGATGCCTCCCTGGAACTTGCAAGGAAGCTTGCTTCCAGAGGGCCAAATAACATACCTGACGACATTTCTGAAGAAGTATTTTCAGCTTTGCTGTATACCCGGGGCGTGCCTGATCCCGACCTTATAATTCGGACTTCAGGCGAACAGAGGTTGTCTAACTTTCTTTTGTGGCAAGGGGCATATTCGGAATTGGTTTTCACCGATGTACTGTGGCCTGATTTCGGGCCTGTGGACCTTTATAAATCTATTGTCGAGTATTCCCAGCGTAATCGCAGGTTCGGAGACGTGGCCGGGCAAAAGGGTGATTGGCCTTGTTGAAAGAAAGAATTCTTTCCGCTCTTGTGCTGGCTCCCCTTGCCCTTGGAGCCTTGCATAAAGGTGGAATTGGTTTTCTGGCCCTGACAGCTTTGGTTGTAGGATGCTCTTCAACAGAATACAGAAAAATGCTCCATGGTACAGGCCTGGAAGTAGGCCGCTTGTTCGTGCCTGTGTGTACTGTAATAGCACTGTCCGGATATTCAAACCGGGCCGAATATTTCCTGGCATCGATTCTTATTGGGTCTTTTATCTTAGCGGCATTATCAGCAGAACTCGGAATAACGGCAGCTGTATTCGGTGTTGCAGGTGCCATATATATAGGTGGGTTCTTCGGCACATTAGGCCTTCTTAGGTCAGGCCCTGGCGGCAGGGAGTGGAGCTTCCTTGTGTTGTTCGCTACATGGGCGACAGATGTAGGGGCGTACTTTGGAGGCACAGCATTGGGCAAGCATAAAATTGCTCCAAAAATAAGTCCAAAGAAGTCCTGGGAAGGTGCTGTTTTAGGCCTTGTTTGCAGCATGATTGTAAGCGGTTTGTGGGGCCGGCACATTGGACTTCCTTTGTTTTTTAGCGTTTTAGCAGGCGCGTGTCTTGGGGTGATGGCTGAAATAGGAGACCTTGTAGAGTCCGGCTTTAAGCGATACTGCAATGTTAAAGACTCGGGAAGAGCAATACCAGGCCACGGGGGATTCCTTGATAGGCTTGACAGTCTTTTGTTTGCCAGTTTAGGTGGCCTTTTGCTTAAAGAAGTATATATGGTGTTTTTTCAGTCCTAGGAAATGAAGGGGTGCTTTATGACTAGGAAGAGCGTATGGTTTATAGTGTTCTTGCTAATAGGCATTTTCTTGTTTCTTAAATACGTAATGCCTTATGTTCTTCCTTTTGCCCTGGGTGCTTTCTTAGCATTTCTACTGGACCCATTAGTATCTTTTTTGACAAAACGCACCCGTATAACACGAGGGTGGGCGGCTTTCATATCGATACTCCTCATGGCAGTAGGGCTTAGCCTTATTCTTTCCTGGGGTATAACCAGGCTTGCTCAGGAAATCGCTGATCTTTACGGGTACTTTCCTGAGTATTACGGCGAGTTCAACAGAATCTTGGGAGATGTTCTCAGAGTGGCAGGGGAGTTTTCGCAAAGATTCCCTGAGCCTCTTGCCAGAATTGCTCAAGACCAGTGGAACAGCCTGTACAGCCTGCTTTCTGCAGTGGTTACAGGAGCAGGTGGAGTAGTAAAAGGCTTACCCGGTTTTTCAATATCCATGGTTTTTACAATCATTAGCACATATTTTCTGATCAAAGACAGAGACACCATTTCAGAATCATTTAGGCGGCTTCTTCCGGAGAAGACTTTCGATCGTTTCAAGAATGTAGAAAACACGATTTTGTCAGGTATTGTTGCAGTGGTAAGAGCCCAAATCCTTTTGGTTCTTTTGACCATGATAGTGAATATTCTGGGGCTTAGCCTTCTTAATACGCGATACGCAGTAGGTATTGGGATTTTACTGGCGGTGCTGGACATACTTCCGGTTATAGGCCCTGGACTCATATATTTTCCCTGGATAATGTACCATTTTATATGGGGCCGCCTGTGGACGGGAGTAGGACTTTTGGTTTTATACGGCAGTGTGTCGTTTCTAAGGCAAGTAATCCAAACTCAGCTGGTTGGAAGAGAAATGGGATTGCATCCCCTGGCCACTCTTTTTTCACTTTACATCGGTTTCCGGTTGTTTGGGGCTATCGGCATAATATACGGGCCTCTTGTAGCGATATTGATAATAGGTCTTTGGGCTGCAGGAATCATCCCACATGTAGGTGGTGCAAGAAGCTGAAAACCGTATCTGTCCTTGGTTCCACAGGATCCGTTGGCTTGCAAGCCATTGATGTTATCTTGAATAATCCAAACCTTAAGGCTGTCGGATTGGCTGCAGCCTTTAACTGGCGGCAGGTACTTATTCAAGCCAAAATCCTTGGTGTAAGAAAAGTTGCTCTCTGGGATGAACGGGCAGCTCATGAAGCTAATCTCAACAAGAGGACTATGGGCCTTGAGAATCTTGAGATATTGTCCGGGCCTGATGGATTATGCCACATAGCCTCCCTTCCAGATGCTGACACGGTGCTTCACGCAATTCCCGGTTTTGCGGGCATAAAACCCCTCATCAGTTCTTTGCAGAAGCGCAAACAGGTTGCCTTGACCGGAAAGGAAGCCCTTGTATCTGCAGGGGAAATCATAAAGCCTTTTCTTGTTGACACACCTAAAGCCATAATACCTGTGGATTCGGAGCACTCTGCTATTTTTCAATGCCTGGAAGGAGAAAACAAGCAGGATATAAAACACATTATTCTCACAGCATCAGGCGGGGCATTCAGGGATCTTAGCCAGGAGGAACTCGAGAAAGTCGGTCCTCAGGATGCCCTGAGGCATCCTACTTGGACCATGGGGCCAAAGGTCACTGTTGACTCTGCAACTCTTTTCAACAAAACCCTTGAAGTAATGGAAGCCCATTACTTTTTTGATGTGCCTTACGACAAAATTAAAGTGGCTATTCACAGGGAAAGTATTGTACACTCACTGGTTACATTTAAGGATGGGAGTACGAAAGCCCAGCTCTCCAAGCCCGATATGCGGCTTCCTATAGCCTTTGCTCTTAACTACCCTGAAAGGCAAAAAGGAGCAGTGCCGGCTTTGGATGTTGTTCTTGGAACACTCACTTTCCGGGAACCGGACCTTGAGCGGTTTCCGTGCCTTGGGCTTGGGTATGAGGCAGGAAAAATGGGCGGGACAGCTCCATGTGTACTGTCCTTTGCAGATGAAGTCGTAGTAAGAGAATTCATGCAAGGCAGGGTTTCTTTTACTAAGATATATACAATACTAAAGACAGTGCTGGACAGGTACCAACCTAAAAGCCCCGATTCAATCGAAGTGTTGGAGCAAGAAGCCAAATGGGCCGAATCAGAAACCAGGAAAGCCATAGATACGATAATGAGAAGGTGACGTTTTGCGCGAAACGATTTTTGCTCTTATATACCTGGGAATCTTGGTTGTTTTTCACGAACTGGGCCACTTTATTGCCGGGAAATTACTAGGGGTATACATACACGAATTCAGCGTTGGTTTTGGGCCCAAGATACTATCAAAAAAAGCAGGGGAAACCTATTTTTCATGGCGGATAATCCCCCTGGGCGGATTTGTGCGGTTTGCAGGCGAAGAAGGCAGTGAGAAAGAAGAAGACACAGATATTCCGCAAGAAAGGTTGCTGTATTCCCTGCCACCGGGGAAAAGAGCTCTCATTATGTTTGCCGGCCCCTTGATGAACCTTCTTGTGGCCGCCCTTGCATTTTTCCTGGTTTTCTCTCTGGTCGGGTTTGGCCGTCCAACAACTCAGATTGCAGAAGTTGTTCCGGGATATCCAGCCTATGATGCAGGGATACTGGCGGGAGATAGAGTAGTCCAGGTTGAAGATGCCCCTGTGGTTGAGTGGGAGGACATGGTAGCCGTGGTTCGAAACAGGGCCGGAATCCCAACCAAGATCACAGTAGCACGAGAAAGTGAAGTGATAACCGTAACCCTGACTCCTATTGAAGTATCAGGAACAGGGGTCATCGGTGTCAGGTCAGGCGTAACATTTGCACGCCTTGGCGTTTTGCAGGGCATAAAGGAAGGGTTCCTGGAAACGTTCTACGTATCTTATGCCTGGATCACAGGTATTATTGGCATGATTATCGGAAAGATTGCCCCCGAAGTAACAGGCCCTGTGGGAATTAGCCAGCTTCTTGGGGAAGCAGCGAAACATGGCCTGGGGCAGCTCCTCTACCTGATTGGTGCCCTTTCTGCAAACCTGGGCCTGATAAACCTCTTGCCAATTCCTGCTCTTGACGGTAGCAGGCTTTTGTTTGCAGGGATTGAAGCCATCAGAGGAAAGCCAATAGACCCTGACAAAGAAAGTTTTGTTCATTTCATCGGGTTTTTTTTGCTAATGATTCTTTTTGTCGTCATAACATACAAAGATATTCTAAGACTTATAGGGTAGACTCAGAAACTTGTTTACCCTAAGAAATCCTTAAATAAATAGATGTCTGCCATAATTAATGCTTTTTATAGGTGATAAGAATGGCCCAATGTATTCGTTTGTTTAACCGGAGGCAAACCACGCCTGTTAGGTGCGGGAGTGTAACCATTGGGGGAAATGCCCCAATATCCATCCAAACCATGACCAAGTGTGATACCAGGGA
>MTKW01007937.1_pt1 | contig 10287 bp, 6 predicted proteins | sample 1042761 | NCBI WGS metagenome assembly MTKW01 (sample SAMN06205366, study PRJNA360243) | anaerobic digester metagenome | biome: Wastewater treatment plant; feature: Anaerobic digester sludge; material: sludge; isolation source: anaerobic digester fed with sludge from wastewater treatment plant ...
CAATATAGCCGTTCGCAGTTCGCGTGACTCGTGGCCGCAGCGGCGCGCTTCGCGCGCCGGTGGGCGGCGCAGCCGCCCCCGGCGGGCGCCTCCGATGGTGAAGCGCACATTGCGCTTCACCATCGGGCGCACGCCCTGCGGCCACGGTTCTCGCTTCGGCGCGAAGCCATCGCATGCCAGCCGTTGTCGTTGTCGTCCGCTGTTACCCATTGACTCTCCGAAGTGAACGGTCATCACGAACCTGCGCTACACCACTCCGTGTGCCCCTGAATGGGGGTCCGGGGGTTCATAACCCCCGGCGGGGGTGCAGGGGCGGAGCCCCTGCCGGCGGCTCTTTGGTTTTCTCTTGCTTCAACTCGTGAATAATGCGGGCTAAATCGATCTTTATGCCTGTGGGGGGCCGTATATCCGCCCGCGCCAGGGAACGGCACCCCGCCAGTGCCATATCACCGACTGCACGGTGGTTATAACCGCCAGCACGATGGCCACCGGGGCCAGCAGTCCGTACCACCAGCCAAGTCCACCCAGCCGGGCGGCAGCACCGTACAACAGTGCCCCCCACAAAACAACCGCAACGGCTGCCCATTGCCCCTGCACCGCCCAGACCCACGGCAGAATGTACACTCCTACAAGCATAACGGCAGCCAAAAGCGCCGTGCGCGGCCGGCCGCAGATGGCCACGGCATTGCGCGCAAATCCACGGACGGCCTCCGCGGTATTATTATACATTCGCACCCGCAGCACCCGGCCTGCATCCACGATACATACCCTGCGGCCCAGCTGCTTGCTCAGCCGGGCCAGGGCCACATCCTCAAGCAACATCTGCCGCACCTGCAGGTGGGGGGTAAGCCGCCGGTATTCCTCGCGGGCAAAGCAAATGACCTGCCCGTTGGCAAAAGCGAAAGCGGGATTGGAGTGATGTTCCGCATGGACCAGCGGCAGCGTGGTGAACACACTGAAGGGCACCATCGCAATCAACAGGCCGTCGCCGACGCCGGCAGGATCTATGCGCGGAAAAGCAGTGACCAAAAGCGCCTCTTTTTCGTTCATCGCTCCGGCCATGGTTGCCAAAAAATCCGCCTCCGGACGCACGTCGGCATCGAGAAACATCAGCCAATCGCCCTGTGCCCTTTCGGCAAGCTGGTGGCAGGCCCAGTTCTTACCCGACCAATCCGGGGGTTTTTCCGCCCCCTCAAACCACTTTGCCCCGTACGCCTGCGCGTTGGCCGCCAGCCATTCGCCGGTGCCGTCTTCCGAACAGTCGTCACAAATGATAATTTCAAGGGGGCAAAGACTTTGCGCTGCCAGGGCGGTTAAAAGGCCCGGTAGATTATGTGCCTCGTTCCGTGCGGGGATGAGTACGGAGAGGCGGATATCGCCCGCTGACGTGGGTGCGGCGCGGCGTTTCCAGTACACAAGGTTCCACACCAGCACCACGCTTTGTAAGGTTAAAACCACCGCAATGCACACCAGCGCGGGTATCATGCTCTGTCGCCCTTTGTCGCCGACCGATTATTGTGATACAACGCAACAAGCAAAATTGCCATACCCAAAAGCCAGATTATCGTGGCACCCGGACGATCGTGCAGCAGGGCGAAACCGGCCGGCAAGAGCCCCTGCACCAAATACAGCGCCGGCGGCAGGGCCGAACGGTCAGGCGGCGTGCGGGCGGCGACAGGCAAAACCAGGGCGCACAACACCAGGGCAGTCAAAGCCCAGCCGAAGAAATTTTGAAGCGGAATGCCGTAGTAGGGCCCCTCGGCCGTCCAGTGCCATGCAGCAAAACCGACGGTCAGCGCGGGATCGAGCACCAGGTCCCACAATACGATCAGCCCCGCAGCAACTGCCAGGGCGCAAAACCACCGGCGGCACAGCCGCAGGGCCAAAAGCACGGTGGGAACAGCGATCATGAACCAGGCCAGGGGAATGAGCACGGGCAGGCCCCACAGGGTCGGCCCCAGCAGGGAGGTGTAGGTGTAATTTCCGAAGGGGAAACCTGTCGCCAGGCTCAACCACTCGCTACCGCCGCCCACGAGCACGCTGACGCTCAAAAACCATGCCGTCGTGCGCAATCCCAGCGCTGTCAGCGCCAGCAAAAGGGCCGCACTGCACCCCAGAAGGATGTTGATGCGGGCCGTGGCCGCGGCAAGCCGGGCATAATCCAACTCCGGTGCGGCGGGGCCGTGGTGCAAGACGGCACTTCCCGCCAGCGCAAACACCGCCACCGTCAGGTTCAACACCACGAGCACTGTTGCCGCCTGCCGCAGGTTCACAGGGGTCATTCTTTGTCCCCTTCGTTCAGCACCTGGCGGGCGGCCAACTCACCGGAGATGAGTGCCAGCGGCAGTCCGCCGCCGGGGTGGGCGCTGCCGCCGCAGAAATACAACCCGCGAAAATCGCGGGAACGGTTCGGCTGTCGCATCAGGGCGGCGGCAAAACCGTGGGCTGCCGGGCCGTAGATGCTGCCGAACAGGCTGCCGGTGCGCCGGGCAAGGTCGGGTGGGGTCATAACGCTTTCACTGACAACCGCATCCGCCAGGTCCACCCCGGTCGCCTGCTTGAGACGCCCGCGGATATACTCCCGCGCCCGTTGTGTTTCAGCCGCCCAGTTTTGCCCCAAATCCGGCGGGGTGTTGATCATGACGAACCAGTTCTCGTGTCCCAGCGGAGCATCGGCGGGAGCGAAACGACTGGAGATATACAGGTAGATGGTTGGCTCGGCGTAACAGCGCTGTTGCCGGTGAATCGTACGGCACTCACTTTTATAATCGCCGGAGAAGAAGATATTGTGGACATCGAGGTCCGCGTGCCGGCCGCGAACACCCAGGTGGAAAATCAGCGCGGAAGTAGATAGCGGCCTGCGCCTGTGACGGCGGGCAGTGGGGCACGGGGCATCAGCCAGCAAAACGTCATAGGTCATGCCCACATCCACGGCGGAGATGACGGCATCATACTCGTATTGTTCGCCCGCTGCCTCCAGGCCGATGATTCGCCCCTCGCGGACGAGAATGCGGCGCACTGGCGCCTGCGTGTGCAGTTGTGCACCCTGTCGCAGTGCCAGATCGCGCAGCGCTTCGATGAGGCGGTATATCCCGCCTTCAACCAATGCAGCGCCGCCTTGGTGTTCAACATGGGGGATGAGGGCGAAGGTGGCAGGGCAGGTGTAGGGGTTGGAACCGGTATAGGTGGCATAGCGGTCGAATAATTGGATGGTTCGCGAATCGCGGAAAAATCGGCAATGCAGGCTGTGCATGGACCGGTGCATGCCCAGTTGGGGCAGCTTCCGCAGGGCCGCAAGGCCCCGGGCGGGGGGAATATCCCGGGCAAAATCCGCCCAGCCGTCGAAGGTGCGAAACAGGTAGAAATCCTCGGCGAGACGGTATACATCAGCGCTGTGGGCAAAGTACCGCTTCACAGCACGCACGTCGTCACCGGTGGCGACGGCAACGGCAGCGGCGAAAGCCGATATTTCCGGCACGCTGCGAAGAACCGTCCCGTTGGGGTAGTGGTAGCGGCACAAAACGTCCAGCGGGCGGAAGGTTACGTGGTCGGCGCGGTTCTCCCCGAGGTCGGCAAACAATCGGTCGACTGTAAAGCCCATGGTCAGCAGCGAGGGACCGGTATCGAAGCGAAAACCGTCGCGGCGCAGTTCACCCGCCTTGCCTCCGACGCTTTCATTTTGCTCCCAGACCGTGACGTCAAGCCCGGCTCCGGCCAGCCGTGCCGCTGCTGCAAGGCCTGCAGCTCCCGCCCCGATGACGGCAACCCTGCGCATCATTTAACGTGCGCCGCCCCGGTCGCAGCCCGAATTGTCGCCGGAGTGCGGCAACTGCAGATGCCGGGCCGCCATGCGCAGGCCCGGAGACAGCCAGGGAGCATAATGGTCGGACTGCAGATGCCCGTCATGGAGCAATTCTTCAAGTGACGCCCAGCGACAGGCGGATATTTCCTCGGCAGCCGGGGCGATCTCGCCATTGCAGCGCCCCGTGAACACCTTGCAGACCTCATACTCCGCCCCCGCCTCCCCGTCGCAGGCGTGGTACTCAAACCGGCCGATCTCTTCGAGAGAGGCACAAATGCCCAGTTCCTCCTGCAGGCGGCGCCGGGCGGCCTCCAGGCAGCTTTCGTCCGGCAAGGGGTGGCTGGAGCAACTGTTTTCCCAGTATCCCCCCCACAGGCGCTTGCGGTCACTGCGGCGGCACAACAGCACCTCACCGCGATCATTGTACAAAAGGATCATAAACGCCCGGTGACGAACGCCATCACCTGTATGGGCATCGTATACATCCATCACACCGGTCGGGACGTCATCGGCAGTCACCAAAACCACCTGTTGTGACGCTTGCCTCATGAAAAACCTCGCAAAGCGTAAAATCCACGTGCTTCTGCGACGCAAAAACCTGTTGTACCACTTCACGATTAAATTGAACATGAACTGCGGGATTCCTGCATTACAAAGCAATGTTATGCAAAAGCAGGGAAGAAGTGTTGCAAGGCGAAATGTCGCGTTCCTGTTGCTGTATCAACAATACCCGCGAGGCGAAGCAATGCATCCTGTTTATATTACTGCTCTTGCACTTGCCCTTCTTCTCACCATTGCCGCACCGCTGGCTGCCGTACCGGACGTTTTTTTGCCGTACATCAGCGATGAACCGCCGCCTGTCGTGGAGATTATCGACGAGAGCGAGGTCGCCGGTGTCCATGTCATTGAAATGCGGTTTCTCTCGCGCACCTTACCCTCCGGCGAACAATACGAGATCCACAGCATCCTGGCTCATCCAACAGCCCCGGGCGTGTATCCGGGTATTGTGGTCTGCCACGGCGGCAGCGGATACGCCGGGGCCTTTCGTGATGCGGTCATCGGCTGGGCCGAGAGGGGATATGTGGCCATCGTGCAGGATGCGCCGGGCATTGCCGGCAGGACGCAGGCCGGATCCCGTGGGCCGTATTTCGCGCAGGGCGGCAACACCTTCACCACGGAACCGGACATCACCACTTCACCGCTGTTCGACGGCATGGTCGCGATACTCAATTCCCTGGCCCTGCTGCGCAGCCGGCCGGATGTCGACACGGAGCGCATCGGCATCCTCGGCGGCTCGTGGGGCGGGTACAGCACAACGATGATCGCCGGGCTTGCCGGGGACCGGATCAGGGCGGCCTTTTCACTCTACGGCGCGGGATTTTACGAACAGGGCACCTGCTGGATGCCCCAGTTGTACGCCATGAGCGACGAACAGCGTCAACTGTGGCTCAATACCCTCGATGCCGGGCGCCAGGCGCACAACATCTCGGCGGATTACATGATCCTGGCCGCCAACAACGACTGGTTCTTTTGGCCGCCTTCAATAGAAGCGACACTGGATGTCATGCCCGGAGAGAAAAACTACCTGTTCGCCCCCAATGATTACCATGCCATCCGCCAGCCGGGCGGCACCGACGGCCCGCCGGCCTTCAATACCGCCAAAAACCGCGCCTACATGGAAATTCGCTTCATGGACTGGAAACTCAAGGGCGTGGACAATCCCTTCCCCACGGCTGCCGCGCTCATCGACGGTGAACGGGCCGAAGACCGGGTGCGGGTGCGCTTTAAGGTGGATTCGCAGCGCCCCGTTACTGCGGCACATGTGTATTGGTCCGCAGGGGAGATGCCCTGGCGCTTCCGCTGGTGGGAGCGGGTCGAGGCCGCGTTGGTGGAAGACGGGATCTACGAGGCGCTGGTGCCCGTGGAGCAGCCCGATTATCCCATTGACTGGGTCGGCGTGGTGACCGATGACGATTACGCCACCGTTTCCACCCGCATCCGCCGCTTTACGCCCCTGGAATTGGGATTTACCTCCGACCAGCGTATTGACCGCCTGTTTTCCGAGGATTTCGAGGGGCCGCAGGTGTCCCGGCGCTGGCGCTGGGCGCCGATAACGCCGCGCGGCGAGGGCGGCAGGTGGGCCGTCAATGCCGAAGCCACACGCACCGGTGAACGGGGCCTGATGCTGCAGGGCGTCCACGCTGCCTGCGCCTGGGGTATCCGGGCTGCACCGCTGCGGCATAGCGGAGCCCGCGGCCTGCGCTTTTGGGCCCGTTCGGCCACGGCGGAGCCGCTGGAAGGGCTGGAGGTATCCCTGCAGGTTGAGCTCGAGCGCGCCGCACGTCACCAGTGGGTGGCGGCAGAGGTGCAGCAGGCGACACTGACGGAGCAATGGCAGCAATTCGAGGTGCCCTGGAGCGGGTTTGTCTACTCCGGAGAAGGCGATCCGCCGTGCGAACTGCTCTCCGACGGTCTCGGAGAACTGCGCTTTTTACTGGCGGAAAGCGACCAGGCGGTGCATATCGACGACATCGAGTTCTTTTGAACTCTCCGCCTATTGCATAAAAAAACGGCACGGGCGCACATTTCCCGTGCCGTTTTTGTTATGGTACACATCCTTGCTGCCGTTTTGGCATCAATACCCCGCGCTGAGGTTCTTCAGGCGGATGGAGCGGTTGGGCACCTCCACGGGGTCGGTGATATGCAGCATCGTGTCGCGCATTTCAACCACAATCCGGGTCAGCCGGATCGGGTAGGCCACCGTCCCGTCACTTTCGCGCAGGTACCATTCCGAGTTGGAATGGCCGTGAAAACCGCTGGCGAAACGGTAGGGCAGATCAACCTTCAGGTAGTTCCAGCCATCGAAATTGATGAATGTCTTCCCTTTCCAGTCACCCATGCTCCAGCCGCCGCCGGCCGCGCCGATGGAATAAAATGTGGCGCCCTTCGCATCCTCAAACTCCCAAAACACCCGGCCCCAGCAGGAATTCCCCTTGACCCACATGCCGATGGACTTCGGTTCGCCCGGCACCGGGATGGGTTCTTTGGCCTGCAGGGTCGTGTACCGGGAGATGGACCAGGCAACCTCCGGCTGGGGATTGAGGGTCAGTTCCACGCACGGGCCCACTTTTTCATCGCGCACCGCCGCCACCGTAATGTCCCCGGCCTGGCGCGGGAAATCGAAATGAGACTTGTCCAAAAGCTCATCGGTCTCCCGCACCTGCTCCCAGCGATCCAGCCCGGCCAGCGGCTCGATGACCCGCACATTGTCCGGCGCAGGCTCACAGCGGGTGTCGCCGGCGTGAAGCGATACCATCTCCCCGCCCCCCCGGATATAACTCGGCGACGCGGAGACGGTGATGCGGGCCACGCCGGCCGCGGGACGAATCTCGCGGGAGTTGCCGATCATGTCGGTCAGGGTGAAGGGGGCACTGTCGACAAAACGTACCTCCACATCCCGTTCGCCGCGCGGCAGCCACAAGGCGTAAAGACGCTCGCCAGTGTCGTGCTCAAGCTCCATGACATGCAACGTCGGCGAGTTTGAAGGCACAAAACGGCGGAATACGGCCCGATCAAGCTCCCGCGTCAGCGTGGCTACGGCGACATAGCTGATTTTGGGGTTGAGCAGGGGATAGCGGTGCAGATACCCGCCGCAGCCCCAGCGGCTGTAGTAGTAGGCATCCCCGGTGTCGTGCAAGAGTCCGGGGTTGATGGACGGCAGCTCGAAGGCCAGTCCCTGCAGGCAGTCGCGCACATACCGTTGCGCCTGTTCGAGTTCGGTCAAGTTTCCGGGGGAGGTGGGACGCCCGCGCCATTCGTAGGTCGAGGTCATGGGCACATCGTAACCGTAAAGGCGGGCGTACTCGCGCTGCCAATAGAGCGATTTGTAGGCCCCGGGCGGATATTCGGGCATGATGCTCTGGCCGAGGTCCTCGTCACCGAAGGCGTCCACCAGGTCCTTCGGATACCCCCTGCGCATGAACTCCACCACAAAGGGCAGCGAACTGTTGCCCACGATAAACCGCATGTCGGGATATTTCTCCCGGCAGTACCTGCTGTATTCAATGGCCCGGTCCCACCAGTCCTGAAACCGCTGCTCCTGCGTTTCATTCAATTCCGGCGGCGTGCGGCCGATAAACTCCGGCGGATAGACCATTGTCTCGCCAAAACCGCATTCGTGGAAGATCATCAGGTCCTTGACGTCAGGATGGGCGGCAATCATCTCCGCGAGCATTTCCGGCCCTTTCTCACCCCGCCGCACGTAGTCAGTCAACATGCTCGGCCGCAGGCCGTGACGGGCGAGGGTCGCGCCGTCGGGCCCCCGGTTGGAAGGGTTGATTTTGCGAAAGCCCAGGCGCCGGATAAGCGGGGCGACTTCATCAATATCGTCGGTGCCGATATGGTGGGTGCGAAACCACCATACACCGAAGGGAGAATCAAACTCCGCCCGGCGGGTGTCGGGAGGCAGGACGGCAAAACTGGTGGGATGCTCCCATATCAGCCGACCGGTGTCGTCATGCAGCCGCAATTCAGCCGCAAACCACCCGGTCACCGGCTGCTCCAGCGGTATGCGCACCGTCTGCGGGCGGTCGGCGGGGCCGCCGTCAACGGAAACGGCCCGGGATGCGGCCGTCTCCTTACCGTAAAAATCCGTGACACGCCATGACAATACGCCGTTGAAGGCGTGCGGGAAGGGGTTTTCCATCTCCACGAGAAAAGCGGGGCGCTCATCAGTGTAAAACACATGACCAACCTGCCGGGAGCGTACCCGCACCTTCAGCGGTGAGCGCTCCAAAGTCAGCGCCAACACCTGCACCCCGCTGGGTTTGCCAACCGGCTTGATAGAATAGTTCCCGTGGTTGATTTTGGCGATGGGGCGTAGTTCCCGGGTCAGTTCCAGGTCCAGATTTTGGGTGCTGCGGCGGACGAAAATACCGCTTTCCTCGAGCACATCCTGAATGTGGCCGCTTTTCAACGGGACCGCCACCTGCAACAGCGGCAGCGTGCGCCGTCCGCCGGCGGATTCGACCTGCACCGTTCCAACCTGCCGGGCACCCTCGGGCCAGCGTCCGCCGCGCTGCTCGAGGCGCACCGACGAATCGGCAATTGCCGCACCACGGCCCCCGCTGTCATACAGGTCCACGAGATAGCGGGTCAGGCGCAGCGACAGCACGGGGTTTTTCGCCGGATCGTCGTCCACCACGCACAACACGTGGGCATACGCGTAATCATCAGTGGGAATGGCCAGCAAGATATCCTCAGGGCGCGAATCAAAGGAACTGCGGGTATATTCGTTGTCCGTATACTCCTCCGGCCCGGCTTCCTCGGACAGCCACCGGGAAATGCCCACATCAATCATCCCCTGCTCTCCGGCCACATCAAAGGGAACACCGCCGAGGTCCTGCATGCCGGCTTCCGGCTGTCCGCTAATAAATGACAGGCTCCCGGGACGGTTATAACCGCGCAGGCTGACAGGAGTGTAGTTGGCATCCCCGGGCAGTGCGATGGTTGTCTCGGCAGTAAGGGCGTTGCCGGGGGAGAGGGACACGCGCAGCCCGGCCAGTTCCCCAAGAGGCGCTCCGCCGACATACCGGTCATCAATCCACAGGCCCGTGTGTGCCCCGCGACGGGAGACAACCAGCCGGGCCTCATGCGTTGTGGCCGGCTGAAAGCTGTCCCATTGCTCCAGCGTGCGCTCGCGGTCTTCCTTTTCATACCAGTGGGGATGTGGGCGGATAAAGTAATCATCACGCACAAGCCGTTCCACAGCCTCACCGTGCAGGTTAAGCGTCAGTGCCAGGCGTGAATCGGGCAGGGGAATAACCCGGTCGCCGATAATGCCGACCCGGTACTCCGCATCCATGGCAGTGAGAGTGAACTCCAGGGTCTTTCCTGCATCGCCGGCAAGCCGTATCATCGCCCTTTGCTCCAGGGTGCCGGGGCGTATACGCAACACCAGGGCGCTGCCGTCCTGCGGCACAGGCACCTCAACGGCCGTCGGCTCTTCGGCCACGATCCAGCCGCCCTCCCGGGCATGGGCTCCGGTTATCTGCCATTCACCAGGAATCTCTCCGGCATGGCTTTGAACTGTCCATAGCAGTGCCGAAACGCCTATAAGCAGTGCGATACACATGTTGCCCTCCCTAAAAAGTGGTATCTTTCAATTCCCTGCCGGAGATATTTTTTCCTTGTTGTTTTACGGTACTACGGCTGCAACGACGCGAACGGCTGGGAAAGGCGCAGGGGCAACGGCTGGGAAAGGCGCAGGGGCGCTGCCCCTGCACCCCGCCGGGGGCTACGAGCCCCCGGACCCGCGGAATTGGGCGAGAAGGAAGTACCGTGATGGGGGTTTGGGGGAGCAGTACGCTTCGGGGAGTCAATGAGGCGACGACAACGGCGGGCGTGCGAGGTGTTCGCGCCGGAGCGAGGACCGTGGCCGCAGGGCGTGCGCCCGATGATGGAGCGCAATATGCGCTCCATCATCG
>MTKW01078918.1_pt1 | contig 10287 bp, 5 predicted proteins | sample 1042761 | NCBI WGS metagenome assembly MTKW01 (sample SAMN06205366, study PRJNA360243) | anaerobic digester metagenome | biome: Wastewater treatment plant; feature: Anaerobic digester sludge; material: sludge; isolation source: anaerobic digester fed with sludge from wastewater treatment plant ...
CCACAAGCGACCATAGGCCAACCTTGCCTCCGCGTTCGGCGACATACCGTAGGTAAGCGATGTTCCCGCAAACCGGTATGCCTTGCTTGGGGTGGAGTCCTGAAACAGTTGGTATTGAAACCTGCCGATCGGCACTGTGGTTGCGTCACCCGTATAAAGCTGGTTGTCGGCCACTGCAGGTAATATAAGCACAAGAATTATGCAAGCTGCGAAAAAGCTCTTCATCTCAAACCTCTTGCCCCATTTTGAAATCCGGATGCGCGACTAATAGCGCCTGATCGAGTCCGCCACAATATAACCGCCGACAGTTCGCGCGCCGTCAACCGATATGCAGTCACCGGCATCCGGCGAGGGCGCGGTAGACTTCACCCGTATACTGTGCGGGCCGTCGCGCAGGATGAAGCCGCCGGGTTCAAGCGCGGCCACAACGCCCCAGGTGCGCGCGCGCATTCCGGTAAGGTTGTTCAGGGATGATATCGGCGCTCCGAGCGGCTCCAGCGGGTACGAAAGTCCCGAAAGCGTTGATGAGTTGCAGACAAGGATTCTTTCTCCGTTCGGGTCCGTGGTGAGCGTTCCCGTGACGCTTCGGACCACCTGCCCTACTGCAAGGCCGGGAATGCCAGTAATGGCAATGGCTGCGGACCTGTCAGGCTCCTGCAGATATGTCGCGCTTCCATCGGTGCAGCTTATCACCTTGCCGGGTAGCATTACCTGGTCGCCGTCATCCAGCATCTTCGCCACGCCTATGCGGTCTATCAAATACACCTGCTCGACTGGATATGCTCCGACTCCGCTGCAAGGGGAACCCGCGCGCGGATGGTATTCATCGAATGCCGAAGCAATAAATTGCGGGTCTGCCGAGAAGTTGCCGGCGTGGTCGGGTGGGGTGACTATAGTGCCGCTCCAGTCGCCTCCGGCGTTTGCGAAGAATGCACAATAGCTAAATGTGGTGCCGTTTATCGAGCCTTCTCCGAATATGCCTCCGCCTGCTGGGGCTGTGTTGTATGCCAGGATGCAGGAGTTGAGCGTGAGCGAGCCGCCATAGAATGCATAGACTGCGCCTCCGGATGCGCCGGCCTGGTTATACGCAAGAGTGCAGTTGATCAGGGAACCATTGCAGTGGAAAGGAGCATACAGGCCCCCGCCGAACTCGGAGGCGGTGTTTCGTGCAATCACGCTCCAGCGCGCCAATGCCGGGCTGTGGTATTCTATCACTCCCCCGCCTCCCCTGGGGGCCTTGTTATGCACCACTGTGCAATTAAACAATTCTCCCTGGGAGTATGTGCCATAATAGAAGCCGCCGCCCATTTGGGTTGCTTCGCAGCGCTCAATGCGGCAGTTCGTTACAGTAACGATCGCATTGGTGTTACACCGGATGCCTCCGCCGCGGTCCGCGAGCCCCTTGCGCAGAGTGAGGCCGTCGATCACTACCTTCGCCGCCCTCTCCACATCGATTACTCTGCCCCGCCTGCCGGCGTCGATAATTGTGGGAAATGCGCGGGGTATGCGCTGGCTGAGGGAACTCTCGCCTCCAAGGAACCCGCCATAAAGATTTTGAGCATTCTTGAGAACAATTACCTCGCCGTAGACGCCCGCGGCGATCCAGACATCGCCGCCGTAGGGTATCTGGGCAAGCGCCTGCGAGATGCTTTTATAGGCGGTGGACCAGGAGGAGCCATTGTGGATGGGCCCGGGGGCGCGGCAGTCCACATACACCACTCCGGCTCCGGCATCGACTGCGAATATCACGATAATGACTGCGGCAAATAACAGAGGCAATTTCACTGGTTTACCTCGCCAGGTAAAGCGTTGGACTCCACCCCACATAATGCCCGCCTGATTGGTTCATCAAACGTTGCGCAGAGCTTTGGTTGTGGAACGCACTACTGCGCTGTGTTTGTGCCGATACGAAGCGCACGGCAGGACAAGGCAGGGTGAGGAGTAATACCGCTTCGTGGCGGTGAACTCTACATTGATCGGAGCGTTTCCAATTCATCAGATGTTTATAAGGGAGCATAAGATGAACCTGAGAGCAGATATCACCCGGCTGGTGGACTCCATTCCACTGGCGGATACGCATGAACACATACTCGAAGAGAAGTCCAGGCTCGAACCCGGCGACGGTGCCCGGCTGGACGATTTTGCGGTACTTTTCAACGATTACTCCAGCGCGGACTTGCGCAATGCCGGAATGCCGTCCGATGACCTGGACAGGTTTCTTCGGCGTGGGGTCGACTGGCAGGAGAAGTGGCGGCTTGTGAAGCCATATTACGAGGCCGCCCGTAACACCGGCTACCTGCAGGCGACGCGGATTTCCGTGCAGAGACTCTACGGCGAGGATGATATCACCGACTCCACCGTGGGCCGCATCAACGAAAAAGTGCGAAAGATGATTGCTCCGGGATTCACGGGGCACATCGTCAAGGAGGTCGCCAACATCGACCACTGCCAGGTCAACTCGCTTGAAGAGAGCCCTTTTATGGAAACGGCGCACCCTGACTTCCTGCTCCAGGACATAGGTACGCCTACACTGATATGTGAGTGGAAACACCGACGGTTCTGGTCGATGGCGGGGATAGAGGTGAAGTCCATTTACGATTATCACAAGGTGCTGGATGCCATATTCGAGCAACTTGCTCCGCGCGCCGTGGCCACCAAGAACCAGATGAATTATGGCCGCAGGCTCGACTATGCGGATGTAAAGGCGGAAGAGGTAGCATCGATCTTCGAACGGAGTCTTGCAAGCGATGATCAACTGCCGTGGNNCAACTGCCGTGGCCGGAAGAAAAGGCAATACAAGACCATCTCTTCAACTACTGCGCCCGAAAAGCGACCGAGTACAAGCTGCCAGTCAAGCTGCACGCCGGCTACTACTCCGGCAACGACCGGATGCCGCTTTCACGGCTGATGTATAACGGTTCCGACATGTGTGAACTGTTGATGCTGCATCCACAGACCCCGATATTATTTATGCATATCAACTATCCTTACCAGAGCGAGCTTGTGGCTGTGTGCAAACAGTATACCAATGCCTATGCGGACATGTGCTGGGGCTGGATCATCAACCCGGCTGCTTCGGTGAGGTTCCTCAAGGAGTTCCTGATGGCCGTGCCGGTCAATAAGATCCTTACCTTCGGTGGAGACTACCGCGCGGTGGAGTGCGTGCCGGGGCATGCGGCGATTGCGCGGCGGGGCATCGCGCAGGCTCTCTCCGAACTGGTGGAGGAGGGCTGGTTGCGAGAGAGCGATGTGGAGTTTACCGCCAACAGGATCATGCGCGACAATGCCCGGGAACTCTTTAGAGTGAGCGAGAGGTTCGGAATCTGATTACGTTACCGCGTGCCTCTTGACGCAGAGATTATGAAGTTTGGTGTTATAATGGTTCCTGGACTTGTCGTGGACGGCGAAGTGAAGGTCGCAGGACTCCGGCTCCTCGCCGAGCTGTTGTTTCCGGCCGAACGCAGCGCGCGAAGAAGCGCCGGATCACGACCGTCCTTGCTCAAATCTTTTATGATGATAATGGCAATGAGTTTTTCAGGCATCAGGGGCTCTTCGTCGGGGAAGATATTCTGAGGACTTTGCAGATCACGGTATCAAGCCATAAGGAGATACACATGAAGAAATTTGGCTGGCTGTTACTCGTTCTTGCGCTAATGGGAGCTCTCATGGCAATGAACTATATTCAGGACCGTTCGACTTCGGAGCACACAGTCGGTTGCGGTTGCGGGCAGCACTAGGTTAGATGCCCGTGGCCGGGAGCTGATTAGTTGGAGCAGCTATTTGCCGGTCTTACCAGGGCGATAGAGGGTTCTGCCGCCATCGCGATTATGCGAAAAGTGTGCGGCTGCCGCTCAGGATTTATTAGACACCGGGACTTTACAGCATCGCAGGTTGCAGTATCAGTCCCGGTGCACGAACCATCCTTCACACGCACAGGCCTTGGCGCAATGACTTAGTCCGACAGCCGATCAATCCGCCAGGTATTCGTCGATTGCCGTCGCCGCTCTCATGCCTTCAGCTATCGCCTGGACTACGGTAGTCCCACCATTGGTGACATCACCGCCGGCAAACACGCCTTTGCGCGAAGTCCTGCCGCATTCATCCACCTTCACCAGCCTGCCGCGAGCCAATTCCACACCCGGTAGAAGCCGCTCCGCGTTCTCTGGAAGCTGCTGGCCGAGAGCCTCGAGTACCATCTTTACGTTCAACACCGACTCCCTGCCGGGCACAACCTCCGGCCGGCGGCGTCCCGATGCATCGGGCTCGCCCAGCACCGTTCGCGCAATCTTCAATCCGGTGAGCTTGCCCTGCTCGTCACTCACGTAACCCAGCGGTTGGGTGAGAAGCAGGAAGTGAACGCCTGCATTCAGCGCCTCGTCGCGGTCCACGGGCCATGCGGGCATTTCAACAAAGGAGCGCCTGTAGACGATGTATACGTCTCTTGCCCCGCAGCTTGCCGCAGTGGTGGCCGCGTCCATCGCTGTGTTGCCACCGCCCAGCACCGCCACCTGCTCCGGTACCTGCGCGCCGTCGCGCTTTGCTCTTTCCAGGAAGCTGATAGCGTCTTCTACTCCCGCGGGTTTGTCGGCGCCCAGTTCTGTAGAGCGCCCGAGGCCGATTCCCACAAATACCGCATCGAACCCTGCCGCGAAGTTATCCAGCGTCTTCGATTCAGACAGCCCCTGCCCACCGCGGAAAGCAAAACGGTCCTCATCGGCTCCGGCAAGCACTGCTTTAACCTCGTCCGCGAAGTCGGCGGTGTTGAGCCTCTTGGGCGGAATCGCTCCCGCCGCGACGCCTCCCAGCGACTCGCGCACATCGAACATCTCCACGCTGTGCCCCATATGCAGCAGTCGCACTGCGCACGCAAGCCCCGCGGGTCCCGCGCCGATAACTGCAACGCGTTTGCCCGTCGGCTGCGCCATATTGGTGTCCGATGCCCAGCCCTTCCCTCTCGCGGTGCGGGTGACGTAGCGCTGCAACTCGCGGATCGGCACCGGGTTGCCCGAAAAGACGTTTTCTATGCACTTTGCCTGGCACTGGACATCCGCCGGGCAAACGTAGGCACACATTTCCGGAAGGGCATTCGCCTCTCGCAGGACTTCATAAGATTTCTTTATGTCTCCGGCTGCAAGCGCAGTCACAAATCCGGGGACGTTTACCCCTGCGGGACAGCCGTCTCTGCACGTGGGGTCGAAACAGTCGCGGCAGCGCGCCGCCTGTTTCTGGATCTGATCGAGGCTGTTGGCGCGGCCTTCGCGGTAGATGGGGCCGTAGACTTCCTTGTCAAAGGGCACGCAGCCCGCCTTGCCGCCGTCGCGCATGATCTGAGTGCAGGAAGAACACGCGATGCAGGTATGCCTGCGTTCCAGCTTACCTGTTTCCACTATCTCCCTGGCAAATGCGGGATACGCAAACGACTGACGCCCCAACCCTGCAATTTTCATGGCGCCATCACGGATATTTGCCGCAGCCACATACGGCCACAGGTTGCGCAGCCAGGAGTAGCCGCTTCCGATTATCACCATCTCCGGCACGCTCTTCGCTACTTCGCGGGTCAGTTTTACAAGCCGCTCCACGCCCACCAGCGGATTCTCATCCGGGTATTTCATTCCTTCTATCGGGCGGTCGTAGGGACGGTTGACATGCGGGTTGAAATATGGGTTGCCCATCGTGATGTTGATGAGCCTCATGCCCATCTCATAGAGTTCGCTGATCAACCTCTTGGGCTCATCCAGGTTCGGCTTCATTGGATCCTGGGGGTCCATTCCCCAGCCGTAGGGGTAGGGGTGCGCGTCGTGAATGCCCAGACGGCAGGTGACGATCTTGTCTCGTCCGACCGCCGCAAACACCTTCCCCACCACGTTCTTGAGGAACCGCGTGCGGTTTTCGTAGCTTCCGCCATACTTGCCTTCTCTTGTATGCCCCGCAAGAAGCTCGTTCAGAAGATATCTGTGGCAGCTCTTGATATCCACGGCATCGAAGCCCACCTCGAACGCCAGCTTTGCTGCCTCGACATACGCATCTTCCAGCGCCTCCAGCTCATCATCCGATATCACCGGGTAATCCGCCGGAATGCCCTTGTCCTTGTCCAGCAGCGGGTCGTGATACGCAATGATTGGTTTCGGCATATCGACCGGGCGGCTATAGCGCCCCGAGTGAGTGAGCTGGAGCACCGCGAATGGGTTGTGATCCGGCCCCATAGACTCGGCGGCTGCTNNGCCATGGAGTTGGGAATAACGCGCCCGGCCACCTCCACCGGCCTTGTAAGATATGATGTGTCTTCTTCTACCGCAATATCAAGGCCCAGTTGGGCTATCGCTTCTTTGAGTTCGTCCAGGTTGGACAACTTAAACGGGGTGTGTATTTCAGGTGCAATCATGAACTTCTCCTCAAACTTGCCGAACAGCCCAAGTATAACATATTCGGTGATTCAGGTATAGCGAGGATGGGGCAAATGAGGTTGTCGAAGGGGGCTGGTGAGGCAGCAAAACGGTGTAGTGGAGTTAAGAGCCCTCCAGGCAAGATACCCGGAGGGCAGCGATGTTTCAGAAGGGTGTGTCGGGCTTTCTCAGCTCTTTTCCACTCCTAATCTCAATCCCTCATCCTCCGTGCGAATCGCACCCGACGAACTCCGGTTTAGATGCTCCCTGATCCTTTCGACTAGCACGTAGACGGTCGGAAGCACCAGCAGGGTGAAGATTGTGGATGTTACCAGACCGCCCACAAGCACCACCGCCAGCGGCTTCTCTATCTCCACTCCCACACCCGAGCTCATCAGAATCGGGATGACGCCCAGCGCCGTACACAGCGCGGTCATCAACTTGGGCCGAAGCCTGCCAATGCTTGCCTGCCGCACAGCCGCCTCCGCGCTCATCCCCTGCGCTCGCAGGTCGCGCGTCTGCACAAGCAGCACAAGGCCGTTTTGCACCGCGATTCCGAACAGCGCAATAAAGCCCACGCCGGATGACACGTTGAGAGTCTCGCCCGCTATAAGCAGAGCGATAATTCCGCCTACGAAAGCATCGGGCAGAGTGGTGAGGATCATCAGCGAGTCCGACACCCTCCCCAGCGCCAGGTAAAGCAATATGAAGACCACGAAAAGCGCCAGCACCGTGGCAAGCGCAAGCGACTTCATCGCCCTCTGCTGGTTCTGGTACTGCCCGCCGAAGACGACATAATACCCCTCCGGCAGTTCGATTTCTTCTATGCCCTTTTTGATGTCATTGACCACTCCCGCAAGGTCGCGCCCCTGCAGCCCGGCATCTATGCTGATCCTGCGGTTCATCGCCTCCCGCCAGATTACATTCGGCCCTTCAGACAGGACCACATCCGCCACCTGCGAAAGCGGAACCTGCATGCCCGACGGCGCATCTACCATCAGGTTAGATATCGCGGCGGGGTCGCTGCGAAGAGAATCGGGGAAGCGGACAAAGACGCCGTAGGAGCGCTGGTCCTTCCACACCTGCGTAAGCTCCTCGCCGCCGACGGCCAGCCGCACGACCTCTGAAATGCGTCCCACGCTGATCCCGTAGCGCGCTGCAGCCTGGCGGTCTATACATACCTGGAGCTGAGGAATCCCCGAGGCCTGGTCCATCCGCACATCGGCTGTCCCGCGCGTATTGCGCACGATCTCCTCTATTTGGCGGCCTTTTTCGGCAAGGACCGTGATATCCGGGCCGAACAGCTTCACCTGCAGCGGCGCCGGAGTGCCTTCCATGCTCTCATCGATCTTGTTCTGCAGCGGTTGAGTGAAGGCTACGGCTACGCCGGGTATTTGCTCGAGTTTTTCGCGCACCCGGGCAAGCACTTCTTCAGGGCTGTGCGAAAGCTGATGCCTGGGCTTGAGGTTGACGAAGAACTCGCCCACATTCACCGGCAGTACGCAGCCGATCGCGCGCTCGGAGCGTCCATTGCGCTTGATTACCTCCGCGATGTCCTCATCGGCAAGCAGCACCGTTTCTACCTGCTGAGTTATACGGTGGTTTTCCTCGAGTGACGTCTCGGGCGGAGTCATGGTCGAAACGAACCAGGACCCCTCATCCAGGCGCGGCATAAAGTTCTTGCCCACGTAGATGAACCCCAGCAGCGCGGGAACGGTGATGGCGATGGCGATGCCTCTTGTGAGCCAGGCGTGGCGGAATGCCCAGTCCAGCGCTGGAATATAACCGCGCTTGATCCAGCGGATCAACTTCACTTCCCCGTCAGAGCGCGCTTCCTCATCCGGACGCAGGAACCGGGCCCCAAGTACGGGAGTCAGAGACAGCGAGAGCGCCAGCGCGGCCAGCATCGCCGCCGCAACGGTCACCACAAGCGGCCTGAATAGCAGTCCTTCGATGCCACCCATCAAAAACAAGGGCAAAAACACCGCAATAATAATCAGGGTGGCGAAGGCGATCGGTCTTCCGACCTCTATCGCCGCCTTGTAGGCGACATCTTCCCTGCGGGCGGAGTCGCCGTCGGAGGCGCGGTCCTGGTGCAGTCGATGGTAGATGTTTTCAATCATAATGATAGATGCATCCACCATAATTCCGACCGCAATCGCAAGTCCGCCGAGGGTCATAGTGTTGAGGCCTATTCCCAACTGGCGCATCAGCAGCCCTGCTATCACCACTGAAAGCGGCAGCGTGATGGCCACAATGAGCGTGCTCCTGAAGTGGCCGAGAAAAGCAAGCAGGACAAGAATGACCAGCACGGCTCCCACAAGAATTGCGCGGGTGACGCTGGAAAGCGAATGCTGAATCAAGTGGGTCTGATCGTAATACGGGACCAGCCGCACGCCCGCGGGCAGTGTGGACTTCATATCTTCGATCGCGCGTTCGACGCCCTCCACAACCTTCATCGTATCGGCGTTCGGCTGTTTTATGATCAGCGAGACCACGGTCTCTTTGCCGTTGCGAGTGGCGATGCCCCTGCGGATGGCGGTGCCTTCTTCTACGTCCGCGACGTTGTATAGATATATCGGCACGCCGGACTTTTCCGCGACCACGGTGTCGCGTATGTCCTCAACCGACTCATAGCGCCCAATCCCACGCACCATGTATTCCGTGGGACCGGTGCTGATGAACCCGCCCGACGCATTCTCATTTCCGCTCGTTATCGCTTCTTCGATCTCGGCAAGGCTGATGCCGTATGCGCGGAGCCTGTCGGGCTGGATGGTCACCCGATACTGCTTCAGATATCCGCCCATGTTGAGCACTTCGGCGACTCCGGGGACGTTGAGTAGATTGTAGCGTACCTGCCAATCGGCGATCTCGCGAAGCTGCGTAAGCGGTAGATCACCCTCCACAGCAAGTTCGTAAACCTCCGCGAGGCGCGTGGTGGCGCTGCTGACGGTGGGCGGTTCGGTGCCGGGAGGAAGCTGGCTGGCGGCCTGGGCCATACGCTCAGTTACGAACTGCCGCGCGCGCCAGAATTCGGTGTCGATGTCGAATTCCACCACAACCGATGACAGCCCCTGGGTGGTCTGGCTCCTTATTCGTCGCACTCCCGGAAGCCCGTTCATCGCGGACTCCATAGGGCGCGTGATCATCATCTCTATCTCTTCCGGGGCCATCGACTCGTTCTCGGTGACGATGGTGAACACCGGAATGGTGATGTCCGGATATACGTTGCGCGGCATCTGCTGATAGGCCAGCACCCCGAAGACCGCGGCCAGAAGCGTCAACATTCCCACCACGGCTTTCTGCCGGAACGAGGCGCTTATGATCCTTTCGATGAAACTGTTGGACTCCATTCGCGTCTCCTAGTGGGTGCAGCCGGCTTCGAGCTTGCCTGAGCCGAGGGCGGTTTTTAGCTGGAACGCGCCCTTTGTCACTACCTGAGTGCCTGGTTCGATCCCGGCAAGAATTTCGATTCTGTTGCCCTGCGAATTGCCGGTCTGGACCTGCAGCTTGTCATATGAACCGCAGACACTGGCGCCTGCCTTCACATCCTCCGGGCAGTCCAGGCAGGGAGTGAACACAATCTTTGTGCCCGCATCATCAAGCACCGCTTCGCGCGGCACCAACACTGCGGAACCCCTGCGGGCCGTGATCACAGAGACCTTTGCGAACATCTCGCCGCGCAGTAGTCCTTGTGAGTTAGACACATTGCAGCGGACCTTGGCAGTGCGTGATTCGGGGTTCAAAATGTCGCCCACTGAATCGACAGTACCGCCGAAAACCTTATCGGGGTAAGCGTCCACTCGAATCTCCACGCTCTGGCCCTTTCGCACCCTGGCGAGGTCCTTCTCATAGACATCGGCCTCCAACCAGACTTGCTCCAGGTTCGCCACCGTAAACAAAG